>OLVZ01000248.1_pt1 | contig 57598 bp, 54 predicted proteins | sample 1673341 | NCBI WGS metagenome assembly OLVZ01 (sample SAMEA3178944, study PRJEB25190) | human gut metagenome | biome: human gut; feature: human-associated habitat; material: faeces | place: Austria | collected 2013 | reverse complement strand
TTCCAGGGGGAACTGATTCCCCCTGGATACGCGGCATAAATGCCGCGATACCCCCCCCCCGCCTCGCACGGCGAGGCGATCGCGCCGCCACGGCGCGAGATATTGTATCACGGCGAGGCAAAGCCCCGCCGCGATAGGTTGGAATGAAAAAAAGAATTTTGTTTCAGGGTGATAAATAATGAAGGATGGATTTCTGAAAGTTGCCGCGGCGGCTCCTGAGATCAGGGTCGCCGACCCCGCCTACAACACCGGTAAGATCATCGACTGCATAGCGGACGCGAAGGAGCAGGGCGTTAAGCTGCTGACATTCCCCGAGCTGGTGCTGACCGGCGCCACCTGCGGTCACCTCTACTTCCAGCGCCAGCTGACCGACGCCGCGATGGACGGGCTCAGGCAGATAACCGTGTCGACCCAGGGCAGCGACATGCTCGTCGTCGTCGGCCTGCCGCTGGCAGTGCGCGGCGCGGTCTACAGCGCCGCCGCCGTCATCTGCAACGGCGAGATCCTGGGCTTCACCGCCCGCCGCAACGTGCGCGGCACGCCGTTCACCGCCGTCAACACCAACGAGAACATCGACGTCAACGTCTCCGACGACTACTACTGCTGCATCGAGAGCGAGATGCTCTACGTGACCGAGACCATCCCCGGCCTCGCCGTGGGCGTGCAGTTCGCCGCCGACCGCGCTCTCGCCGTGCCCCCCACCGCCATGCTCTGCACCGCCGGCGCCACCGTCATTGCCGAGCTGAGCGACGCGCCGATGAGCTCCACCTCCCGCCGCGACACCATGACCGCCCTCGAGGTGGACACCAGGCGCCTGCACTACGGCTGCGTCAGCGCCGCGCCGTCCAGCGGCGAGAGCACCACGGACAAGAGCTACTACGGCCTGTGCCTCGTCACCGACGACGGCGAGACCCTCTCCGTCAGCGAGAACGGCTCCGGCATGGCCGTGAGCGAGCTGGACATCTTCAACCTCAACGACGCGCGCATGCGCTCACAGACCTATGCCGACGCGCCGCGTATGCCCATCGCCCGCTACACCTGGGAGCTGCACCTGGCCGAGACCCGCCTCACCCGCCGGATAAAGCGCGAGCCCTTCGTGCCCGACGGCCACATCGCCGAGTTTGCCGAGCGCTGCCTGACCATCCAGGCCACCGGCCTCATCAAGCGCATGGAGTACACCAACTGCTGGCGCCCCGTCATTGGCGTCTCCGGCGGCGTCGACTCCACGCTGGTCATGCTCGCCTGCGCCAAGGCCATGGACATCTGCGGCCTGCCCCGCAAGAACATCGTCGCCGTGACGATGCCCTGCTTCGGCACCACCGACCGCACCAAGAACAACGCCATCACCATCGCCGAGCAGCTCGGCGCGGAGCTGCGCGTCATCCCCATAGGCGAGAGCGTCAAGAAGCACTTCGAGACCATCGGCCACGACTTCAACGACCACAGCGTCGTCTTCGAGAACGCCCAGGCGCGCGAGCGCACGATGGTGCTGCTGGACATCGCCAACAAGGTCGACGGCCTCGACGTCGGCACCAAGGACCTCAGCGAGCAGGCCGACGGCTGGTGCACCTATAACGGCGACCAGATCTCCAACTACGACATCAACGCCGGCATGACCAAGACCATGGTCCGCGCCGTTGTGAAGTACATCTCCGAGACCACCGAGGACAAGGTTCTCGCCGGCGCCCTGCACGACATCTGGGACACCCCCGTCACGCCCGAGCTGCTGCCCATCGGCGACGAGGGCGAGCTGCTGCAAAAGAGCGAGGACAGCGTGGGACCGTACATCCTCCAGGACTTTTTCCTGTACCACATGGTCATGCGCGGCGGCTCCCCCGCCAAGGTGCTCCGCCTGGCCGAGCTGGCCTTCAAGGGCGAGTTTGACCACGACACGCTGGTACACTGGCTGCGCAGCTACTGCCGCCGCTTCTTCGTGCAGCAGTTCAAGCGCTCCGCCAGCGCCGACGGCCCCGCCGTCATGGGCTTCACCCTCAGCCCGCGCGACGGCCACAAGATGCCCAGCGACGCCTGCAACGCGCTCTGGCTGGGCGAGGTCGACAAGCTCTGAGCCTCGCGCCGCAAAAAATAACACCGGGACGGTCTTTACCGTCCCGGTGCTTTTTATTTACGCCGCAGTGCCGTCCGTCGTGCCGCTGTCTGACGCGGGGAGCACAGACTCCGGAACCTGGACTATGCAACTGGTGTAGCCCTCGGGCACATAGCTCATTATCGGCAGGTACCGCTGCGCGGAGTCGCCGAGGGTCAGGTATTCGTCTATCAGGCTCAAGTCCACGTTGGAGCGCCAGGCGCTGTCCGTGGCCGAGCACAGCCTGTCGAACAGCTTGCCGAAGACCTCCAGGTTCTGCCCGGACTGGCTCTCCAGGCCGTTGCGCAGGCTGGTGGTGTCGAGGATGGCGGATATGGGCACGTCGTAGGAGCTGAGCGCGTTGGTTATCTCCATGGCCAGGCCGCAGATCGCCGTCTCCGCCGTGGGCGTGCTACTCAGCTGTACGTTGTAGCCTATGGCCGCGTCGGTGACGGGCATGGACAGGCTCTTGAGCAGTATCTCGTCGAAGCCCATGCCGATAAGCTCCTCGCACAGCTCGATTATGTACTGTGACACGGTGGAGTTATACGGGTCGAGCCACGCGCCCTCGCTGTCGGTGTAGGCCGCCCCGGTGCTGAGCGTGAGCGCCGTGGCGGGGTTGCGCGTCGGCAGCAGGCCGTCTATGCAGCAGCAGACCTGCGCGACCAGGTATATGTCGCTGTCCTGCTGCCTGAGCGCGGCCACCAGCTGAGCCAGATCCGTCGTGCCGTTGGTGCCGTATCCGGCCGCCGTCTCCGAGGACGACGCCCAGACCAGCTGGCCGCTGACGGGCTTGACCTCCAGCACCAGGGCGTTGGCGCCGTAGGAGGACATGACGGACATATACCTGCCCACGCCGGACAGAGTCACGTCCGCGGCCGGGACAAACACGCCTATCATATCGCTCAGCCCCTCGCCCGCCGTTGCCGCCAGGGAGGAGTAGTCCGGATCCTCCACCGTTAGCGCGGCGTTGACCTGCGCCAGCTCGCCGTCCGTGGCCGTGCCGTCGCCGGACGAGGCGTCGGACTGCGCGCCGGGCAGCACGACGGAGATGCCGTCGTGCTCGAACACGATGTAGCGCTGCAGGCCGTAGAACAGCACTATCATTATCAGCAGCAGCACCGCGATCGCGCCGAAGACGACGCCCATGACGTTCAGCCGCTTGCGTCTGCCGCGGTATACCTCGCGGCCGCGTTTGACTGCCATGGCTTACTCCCCGCCCTCTATGGCCATCAGCTTGGCCACGCGGCGCTCGTGCCGGCCGCCGGCGAAGGCGGAGTCCAGGAAGGTGTCCACTATCTTCAGCGCCAGTCCCGCGCCCAGGACGCGCGCGCCGAGGGCGAGCACGTTGGCGTCGTTGTGCTCGCGAGCCATCTGCGCGCTGAAGCAGTCGCCGCACAGCGCGCAGCGCACGCCGCGCACCTTGTTCGCGGCGATGGAGATGCCTATGCCGGTGCCGCAGACCACTATGCCGCGCTCACACTCGCCGGAGGCCACCGCCCTGCCCACGGCCTCGCCGTAGTCGGGGTAGTCGCAGCTCTCGTCGCTGTAGGTGCCGTAGTCGCGGTAGGCTATGCCGCGCTCAGAAAGGTGCTTCATTATCTCCTGCTTGAGGGCGTAGCCCCCGTGATCGGAGCCGATTGCGTACATGGTCGTGCCTCCTTATACCTCAATTCTCTTGAACTCGGGCTTGTGCCGCTTGTACACGGCTACGTACCTGAAGCCGATGTCGCTCAGCAGCTGATAGCCCTCGCGCAGACCCACGCCCGCGGCTTTTACCGAGTGGGCGTCGGAGCCGACGGTGATGATGTCCCCGCCCAGCTCACGGTAGCGGCGGAGTATCTCTATGCTCGGCACCGGCTTGAGCAGCGGCTCGGCGTGCTCGCCCGGCGCGTCGTGCCCGCCGGGGACGAGGTCGGCGACGTTCAGCTCTATGCCCTTGCCGTTTTCTATCAGCATACGCAGCAGCATGTCCAGCTTGCCGCCGTAGCGCTCCATGGTTATCTCGGCGTCGAAGCCCTGCCTGTGCATGTAGCGCAGGCAGTAGCCTATGTGCGCCATGCAGTCGAAGCAGTTTATGCCGGCCAGCTCGATCAGCTCGTCCAGGTACCTGTCGTACAGCTCCCAGCACTGGTCGTAGCTCTCGTACTTGATGTAGTAGAAGTCCTGCTCGTCCCTCAGGTTGTGCAGCGAGCCGAGGATGAAGTCGTACTCCGGCATCGCGTAGACGCGCTTGGCGCGCGCCGGGTCGTGGTTGCCCTCGCCCAGCTCCAGGCCGAGCTTGATGTCTATGCCCTCGGGCGCCTTCTCCATGGCCTCGATGAACTGCTTTACCTGGCTCTTGGGGAGCTGGAAGCGCTCAGGCCCGAGCTGTATGGTCTGCTGGTCGCCGAAATCGGCGTGGTCGGTGAAGCATATCTCGGCGACGCCCATCTTGAGCTCGGCTCTGGCCATCGCCGCCATGCGGTCTGCCGCGTCGAACGAGCAGCTGCTGTGTACATGATAATCCGCGAGAAACATTGGTTATTATCTCCCAACAACGTTAAATCTATCAGGGCAAGCCCCGCAAAGCTCCGCCGTGCGCGGCGGTATCGTAAAGTGTCTGCGAATCAGAACGGCCAGCTGGGGAACCAGCGCAGGAAGCCGCGCGTATACCAGATAGCCGTGCGCAGTCCGGTCAGCACCGGGTAGTACGCCACGAACAGTCCGGCGCAGACGCCGGTGACCGCGTACATGTTGCGCTGCCACCTGAAGATGCCCTGCTGCTTCAATCGCTCCCACACATGGCAGAGAGCCAGCAGCATGAACACCGAGCTGGGGAAGTAGTGGTAGGCGAAGGTGAGCCTGGTGACCAGCACCCAGGGCAGGAGCTGAGCCAGATAGCCGATGACTATGAACGCGCTCTTGCCGTCGCGGTCTTTGACGGCGAAGATGCCGTTGGCTATCATGGCCAGCAGACCCGCCCAGCAGAACACGGGGTTCAGGAAGGCGCCGAAGGCCATCTTCGTGCCGTCGTCGAAGTATTCGAGGTAGTAGAGTATCGGTCTGGCGTCCACCAGCCACTGATACCAGCGCGAGGAGTACGGGTGCGTGCTGACGAGGTCGGAGTGGTACTCCCACATGTAGACCTGGTTGTCCCACACGACGTCGAAGTAGTCGCGGGTGAAGAACATCCCCACGCCTCCGTCCAGGCCGCTGGCCGTGCCGTAGTGGTAGTAGCTGACATAGTATATCGCCGCCGGTATGGCCACGAAGAACAGCAGGCAGAACACGCAGTTGCCGATAAAGCGCTTGGCGAAGCCGGGCTTTTTCACCTGCGTTATCCAGTATACCAGCCAGATGACGGCGAGGCCGCCTCCGGCGTAGATGCACGTCCACTTGCTGGCCGCGCCCAGGCCGAAGAATACGCCCGACAGCGCCAGATACCGCCACTTGCCCCCGCTGACGAAGCGCCACATGAACAGGTACATCAGCAGTATGAAGAACACGCTGTACGTGTCTATGGTGGCGATGCGCGTCTGCACGAAGTGCATGAAGTCAAACGCGAAGATGATCGTGCCGCAGGCGCTTATCGCGCTCGAGCGCGTCATGCGCTTGAGGAACACGTACAGGATGGGCAGCATCAGCGCGCCGAAAAGCGTGCCCATGAAGCGCCAGCCGAAGGGCGTCATGCCGAACAGGCGGATGCCTATGCCGATTATCTCCTTGCCCAGCGGCGGGTGGGTTATCTCATAGGGGTAGACGTTCTCTATGTGCTCCAGCGCCGTGCGCGCGTGGTATATCTCGTCAAAGTAGCTGCTGTTCATGTACGACGGGCGCACCGGCACGGTGTCCTGCTCGTCGAACAGCGGCGTGCAGCCGGCGTCGTACTCAAAGCCGGATGCGTCAAGCTGCGTGCCTTCGGAGTCATATATGGCGAGCTCGCCGAGGCTCAGCTCGGCCGAGGCCACGAGCCGTATGTAGCGCGTGGTCGTCTCCTCCACGCCCTCGCTCGCGGGGAAGAAGTCCTGCCATTTAAAGAGGTCGGCGTACTCCTGCTCCAGCGTTCCGGCGTCCCACCAGGTGGTGCCGTCCGTGGAAAACTGCATCTCGTACCTGCCGGTGTGCAGCCCCGTGTAGTAGCGCACGATGCCTATGTCGTACTCCTCGCCGAGGTCGATGAGCGCGTACCGGCCGCGCTCGGTAAAGCGGCACCAGCTCTGCGGAGCGGTCATGTCGCCCAGGCCGGTGAAGGCCACCACGGCGTAGCACACGGTGATAATCAGGCAGAGCAGCGCGTCCAGCTTCACCAGCCGCCCCTCGCGGCTTTCAAAGCCGAACCTGGGCTTTGCCGCGCGTCCCGTCTCGGGGTCTGCGGGCAGACGCGAGTCGGCAAAGGCCGGCATCCAGCGCCGCGCGACCATTATAACGAAGAAAGCCGCAAGAACGGGGAATATATAAGTAAGGTAGGACATACGCTCTCCCTCATCCATCCAAATTATTGGGCATCATAGTATTATACACGTTTTTTCGCCCGATGTCTACACTCAGCCGGCGTTTCCAGCCCCGCCGCGGCGAGGATGCACAAAAACGGCAGCACGAAATAGCGATAGCGCGACTGCACCTCTATCAGCAGATAGGCCGCGAAGTTTATCGTCACCGCAGCCTTCACGGCGGCGTGAGCCGCGCCGGCGCGCCGCTTCAGGCTGCCCACAACGGCCAGCGCGCTCATGGCGATGAACGTCGCACGCTCGGCCAGGCGCATGAAGTAGTCCGAGGCGTGCTCGACGCCCAGCCAGCTGTCGGCGTAGCCGCCCCAGAAGCTCGCCGCCTTCCCGGCGAAGAAGCCCGGCACGCCGCCGGCTCCGCCCGCGTCGGAGAGCGAGGCGCGTATCGCGTCAAGCGCGGCGGCGCGGCGCTCGCCCGCGCTCTCCGGCTCGAGTATCCAGGCGTTGGCGTCGGAGTAGCGCCCGCCGCTCGCCGTGTCCAGGCCGAGCACGAACTTCCACTCCGGCGCGGCGTTGCCTATTCCGCCGGGGACGAGCAGTCCCACGGCCCATTGCAGTGCGAAATAGGCCAGCAGCAGCGCGGTGAGGTCTCGCAGCAGCGCCCTCCAGTCCTCCCCGCGCGCGAGCGCGAGCACGGCGGCGACGGCGAGGCCGCCCACGGCGATTATCCCCTCCGGGCGCATCAGGTTCCCCGCCGCGAGCGCGCAGCCCGCCAATGCGGCGCGACGCCAGCCGGAGCCGGACACCGCCAGATACACGCCCAGGAGTATAAGCGCGAGCGACACGCACTGGTTTGTCGCCACCGGCGTGAGCATTATCGCCCCGGGGCTTAGCGCGTAGAGCAGCGCGGCGGCGAAGGCCGCCCCGTCCGACGTAAAGCGCCTCGCTGTCGCGAACACCAGCCAGGCCGTCAGCGCGCCCCAGGCGGCGTTCAGCAGCCCCAGCGCGGTAGTACCTCCGCCGAGGGCTAGGACCAGCGCCTCGTAGTACACGAAGGGCTTTTGGTAGCCCCAAAGCTCGAAATACTCCCCGCTCAGCGCGCCGGGATTGCCCCCGGCCACGTCCTGAGCCGCGGAATACAGCAGCTCGAAGTCGCTGACCGGCACGGTCTCCACGCTCAAAGTGTAGGCCGCGCGCACGGCCAGGGCTGTAAGAGCCACGGCGGCGCCCAGTTTTGCGGCCGAAAAGCGCCGCGTCCCCCTCGCCGGCAGCGCGAGCAGCAGCGCCGCGGCCACGCCCGCCAGGCAGATAGCCGCGCCGTGCCGCGGGGCGTCCAGCAGCACGTAGGCCGCCGCCGCGCAGAGCATGGCCGCGCAGACTGCGGCCGAGACCGCGCTCAGCAGCGTGTCAAGCACGATATGTGTCTTGATGTGAGCGTTTTCCAAACGCGCATCCCCTTTTGCAAGTTATTGGCTCTGCGCCGTGCAATCCCGGCGCGGCCGCCAAAATAGTATTTGTTCACCGCCTGACAAGCTTGACATAACGCTTTCACGTGGTGTAAAATGACATGATAATATTTCAGGGGTCATGGGGAGACCCCTTTGATATTAACTCTTTCGGGGCCGCCGCGCGACGGACGCTTTGCGGCGCTCGCCCCTTATTGTTCTATCACAAAGAGAAGGAGGAATAGACTGAAACTATGTTTTGGGAAATACTAGGCATCGTGATCGGCGTGATCGTGGTGCTGGTCATAGGGTTCCTGCTGGGTATTGTGTACCGCAAAAAGGTCGCCGAACGCGAAATATCCAGCGCCGAGGAGGAGGCCAAGCGCATCATCAACGAGTCCATCAAGGCCGCTGAGAGCAAAAAGCGCGAAGCCCTTGTCGAAGCGCGCGAGGAGATACACAAGAACCGCACGGAGTATGAGCGCGAGGTCAAAGAGCGCCGCAACGAGCTCTCCAAGCAAGAGCGCCGCCTTCAGCAGAAGGAGGAGAACCTCGACCGCAAGACCGACGCCCTGGAGAAAAAGACCGAGAGCCTCAACCAGAAGCTCTCCCAGGCCGAGGCCATGCAGGAGGAGGTCAAGCTTGTAAAAAAGAGCCAGCTGGAAATGCTCGAGAAGATCTCCGGCTACACGCAGGAGGAGGCCAAGCAGTACCTTATCTCCAACATTGAGACCGAGGTCACTCACGAAATGGCCGCCAAGGTGCGCGAGGTCGAGGCCAAGTACAAGGACGAGGCCGAGGAGCGCGCCCGCGAGATCATCGCCACCGCCATCCAGCGCTGCGCGGCAGATCACGCCAGCGAAATCACCGTCTCCGTCGTACCACTCCCCAACGACGAGATGAAAGGCCGTATTATAGGACGAGAGGGACGCAACATTCGTTCCATAGAAACGCTCACCGGCTGCGATTTGATCATCGACGACACCCCCGAGACTATCACCGTCTCCAGCTTTGACCCCGTCAGGCGCGAGATAGCGCGCATAGCGCTCGAGCGGCTCATCCAGGACGGGCGCATTCACCCGGCGCGCATCGAGGAAATGGTCGCCAAAGCCCAGCGCGAGGTCAACGCCACCATCAAGGCGGAGGGCGAGCGCGCCGCGTTCGAGACGAACATCCACGGCCTGCACCCGGAGATAATCCGCCTGCTCGGCCGCATGAAGTACCGCACCAGCTACGGGCAGAACGTCCTCAACCACTCCATCGAGGTCGCTCACATCGCGGGTCTGCTCGCCGCCGAGCTGGGCGTGGACGTCACCACCGCCAAGCGCGCGGGACTGCTGCACGACCTGGGCAAGAGCATCGACCACGAGGTCGAAGGCAGCCACGTCACCATCGGCGTGGACATCGCCCGCAAGTACAAGGAGTCCCCCGAGGTCATCCACGCGATCGAGGCTCACCACGGCGACGTGGAGGCTCACAGCGTGATAGCCTGTCTCGTGCAGGCCGCCGACGCCATCTCCGCCTCCCGCCCCGGAGCCAGGCGCGAGAACATCGAAAACTACGTCAAGCGCCTCGAAAAGCTCGAGGAGGTCACGCGCAGTTTCCCCGGCATCGAGAGCTGCTACGCCATACAGGCCGGCCGCGAGATCCGCGTCATGGTCAAGCCCGACCAGGTCAGCGAGGATCAGATGGTGCTGCTGGCGCGCGACATCGCCAAGAAGATCGAGAGCGAACTCACCTACCCCGGCCAGATCAAAGTCCACGTGCTGCGTGAGACCAAGGCCGTGGAGTACGCGAAGTGAGCTACGCCAAACACAAAAACCCGCTGTCGGCTCGAGGCTCGCCCCGAGCCGGCAGCTTTGCCATTCGGAGGTTCAAATGGACAGGGAAAAACGCAGAGAGCTGATGGAGAGCTACAAAAGCCGCCACCCGGAGATGGGCGTGGTGGCCATCCGCTGCACGGCCACCGGCGACGTGTTCGTCGGCGCGTCCAAGGACACGAAGGCGGACATAAACAGCAACCGCTTCAAGCTCGCCTCCGGCAGCCACCGGAACCGGGAGCTGGCTCAGCTCTGGAGCCGGTACGGGCAGGACGCCTTTGAGTTTTACGTGGAGAGCGTGCTTGAATACGACGACCCCGCGGAGGATCACGGCGAGGAGCTGGAGGCGCTTGTCGTACAGGCTCTCACAAAATACAACGCAAAGCGGATCTGGCGCTGAACAGCGCCAAATCCGCTTTATTTTTTATAGCTCCGGCACCTGCAGCCGCTCCAGCTCACGATAGAGCAAGTCCTCGTCCTCGTAGCCGTGGACGAGCATTATTTTTGCCCGCTCCACCCGGCCGTTGGGGTACTTGGCGCGGCAGGTGATGTACGCGTGCTCCCGCTTCTCACGCAGGCGCTCCACGGCCGTTATCTCAGGCTCCAGCCCCACGAGGCTCTTTGGCTCGGCCATGTACCGCTCCAGCATACCGCCCGGCGCGCACAGCGTCCGCACCGCACGGTGAGCCTCGCGCTGCATGGCGGCGTACCCAGCAAGACCCCTGTGGTAGTCCGTGTACTTGTTGGCGTCGATGAAAAAGAGCCGGCGCTCATCGTCCAGGCAGAAGATCAGCGTGGAGCGGCGCACGCGCCTGCCCATACTTATGGCCAGAGCCATGCACAGCGCCGTTATGGCCGCGACGCAGACAAGCAGGAAATACGCGCCCAGGTCGTATTTCACAAACAGAACCACAGCGCCCACGGTCAAGGCCATCGCCAGCACGACCGTCAGCGCTATACCCACAGCGGCGTTGGACTTCACGTCCCGCGCCGGCGGCGCCCAAATCTTCACACGCATCCCTCCCAGGGAATGATACCGCGTTTTGCACGGAGTTTCAAGTGTCCTCGTAAACTCCGCCGAGGGCGATGTTCAAAACGGAGTTCTTGTCCATACCTTCGGCGTACATGCTTATGAGCAGCGAGTGCTCCGCGTCCACAATCACCAGTATGGTCACTTCCTCATGACAGACCAGCATGGCGTCCATGCCGTGAATCGTGATGTAGTCCACGCTGAGGGCGTTCTCAGTGTTTATGCTGGTGGACAAGCCGTCCATGATGAGCCGAACCTCCAGGCCCAGCTCGCTCTCCCCGTCGCTGTAACGCAGGTAGCTGGAGTAAATGTTCTCATCGCTGTCCACAAGCTCGAACTCCTCCGGCAAGGGGAAGGTCCAGCCCTTCAGGAACCCGGTCGTGTCCTCGGGCAGGGACTGTTCTTCCTCGCCGAAAATAAGGGTCGTCGCCACGTCTCTGACTTCTATGATCATGTTCTTCGTCCCCACCTTGAGCTGCGGGAAGGCGGCGAATGCGCCGGTGACGAGTACAACGGCTATCAAGGCGGCGACAGCCGCCTTGCTGACGAGGTTGTACGCTCTGCGTGCAACCCGCCGCGCGCGTTTACCCGCCCTGCTGGCGCGTATGGCGCGCAGGCAGCGCCTGTCCAGCTCCGCCGGGGTGTCCGGCAGAGCTGCGGCTTCGCGCTCGAAGCGCTCCCCCTCGCTCTCGGCTATGTCCTCCATGAGCAGAGCCAGGAGCGCGTCTTCATAGCTCTGCCTGAGCATCTCACGTCTTTCCATGGTCTGCCTCCTCCTCTTTCATCGTCTCCAGCAGGCGCCGCCGCGCGCGGGTGAGCTTCATACGCACGCTGCCCGAAGCGCAGCCCAGCTCCTCGGCGATCTCATCGTCGCTCTTTTCCAGTATGTACTTGCCCGCCAGCAGATCTCTCGAGCCGTCGTCCAGCCTTGACCACGCGCGGCGCAGCGTCTCGCGCCGCTCCGCCAGGATCGCCAGCTCCTCCGGCCCGGGCGCGGCGTCCTCCGCCTCCCAGTCCGACTCCGTCTCCACGCGGTGCTTCTTCCTCACGTCCTGGCGGCGCAAATGGCTGACGGCGGTGTTCCTCACCGTGTATACGACATAGCTTGTCAACGTGCAGCACGAAAGCGTGCGCAGCGTATCTTCCTTCTCCAACAGCTTGACCACGGCGTCGTGGACTATGTCCTCCGCGGCGCGCTGGTCGCTGACGAACTTCAGCGCCGTGGCGTACATCAGCCGCCTGTGACGCTCGTACAGCTCCTCCAAAAACCGGCTGCCGGTCTCGACCATGCCTCTCCCTCCCGTCCGGCTGGTTCTCATTTTATTTATAGACGCTCACCGGCGCAAAATGCAACAAAAAAACTGTCCAAAAAGGCTCTCGCCTTTTTGGACAGTTTGACCTCAAAGCCTCACACTATTCTGCGGTCGCGCTTCTGGCTGTCGTAGTGCTTGTTCAGGAAGGGGCGTATCACGTAATAGATAAGCTTGTTCTCCAGGTTGAACATGTATATCGTGAACGTCGCAACAAATGCGCCGAAAAGCAGCAGCGCCAGCTTGCCGAGGATTCCTATGAGCTTCTTTTTCATATGCAGCCTCCCTTTCTTACCACGCCTCGGAGTCGTCGAAGTCCACCAGCGTGGGGTCGAGCGGCTCCTCGCCGACGACGACGGACATGTAGTTGTTGACTATGTTGCGCATGTCGCGCCGCGAGACGGTGCGGCAGTCCTCCAGGTCGTGCTCGACAAAGATGAAGTAGAAGCCCAGGTCGCGCGCCTGCTCCTCCATCATGGCGTGGACGCCGTTCATGCCCTTGCAGGCGACGTTGTCGTTCATGAGCACCATGTCGCAGTTGAAGCTCTTGGCCCAGTCCCAGACGGCGTTGACGTTGTCCCAGCCGCCGACGGCGTGGTGGCGCATGACGCCCTTCTCGCTGAACAGAGCCAGGTCCTGTATCGCCTGCTCCGGGTCGTCGGTGCTTATCATGTTGTGACCCATGGTGGAGTCCATGTTCAGCACGATGTTGACGCCCCAGCAGTTCTGTATCCAGGTCGGGAAGTCGGTGTAGTACACCGCGCTCGGTCCCCATAGGAAGGCGCGGTGGCGCGTCTTGCCGCCGAAGGGCTTGTATTTCTTCTCGTAGCAGCGGCGCATTATCTTGATGACCTTGCGGTCAACCTTCGTGAAGTAGTCCTCCTGGCCGTTGACGCTGGCCCAGGAGTAGAGGCGGTAGAGCGTCTCGGCTATGCCGCACAGCGGGCTGTACTCGGTCTTGAAGAAGTCCCACTTCTCCAGCTCTATCTGGTTCTGCTCGTTCATCTGCTTGGCGCGCGCGAACAGGGCGTCCCAGTCGTAGACCTCGTTGTACTCGTCCTCTATGAACTTTATCGCGTCGCGCAGCATCTGCGTCGAATAGGGGTGCGCGCCCGGCTCGTTGTGTATCATGGCCAGGGTCACGGGGAAGTCGGGCAGGTCTATGCGGCGGCGCTGGAACATGCTGGTCGCCTCGCTGGCGTTACAGGGCATGTTGGTGGAGAGGAAGGCCTTGCCGATGAGCGGGAAGTCGTCGTTGAACGTGACGCCCGTCTCGGCCGAGCAGCGCGAGCATACGTCGGCGGCGAGGCCGAAGCTCTCCGCCACGTCTATGTAGAACGGCTCGAGCTGCTGGTCTATGTCGCAGATTATGAACTCGGGCAGGGTCTGCAGCGGGATGGGGATGAGGTTGGCGAAGCCTGTCATGAACAGCGGGGGCAGAACCTCGTCCATGGGCACCATCTTTTCGGTCAGCGGTCCGCCGCCCAGGCGCCGGTCGTTGGCGAGGACGAGCGCTATCTTCTTCGTCAGGCTCTGCACTATGGCGTGCATGTTCAGGTGCGCTATCTTCAGCTCCGGGCCGCGGAAGCCCTCGAACAGGCGGTCGATGAACGCAAAGGTGCCGAGGTAGGAGCCCATCCAGCGGTACTCCCATATGCCCTTGAGCACGGGTATCGGGGCGCTGGCGACCATCAGACCCATGCTCTTGAGGTTGTTCAGCCAGGCCAGGTAGTCAGAGAGCGTGTCGTGCACGCCGCGCCACTCGCGGTATTTGGCGATGCCGGTCTTGTCGTAAAAGCGGCTGCGGAGGCCGCCCTTGCCGTTTTCGGCCTGCCAGACGGGGTCGAACCGCTGCAGCTTCTTGTCTATAAAGGCTGTGATGGGGTTTTTCATCGTGCTGCCTCCTTTGCCTGGATGTGTTTGATCTCCAGGCTCTCGACAAAGGCCTGGAAGCGGGTGCGGAGCTGTCCGACCGAGCCGAGGGCGTACTCCTTCTCGATAGTGCAGCAGGGCACATCCATCTCCGTCTGCAGCACGTGAGAGGCCAGGACCTTCTCATAGCTCCAGAACTCGCAGAACTTCATGCTCTCGTATACGATGCCGTCGGCCTTGTACTCGTCCACCAGGCGCTTGAGCTCGGTGTGGCGCTGGTCTATCTTGTCGCCGCTCATGAATCTCGCGCACTGGTTCCAGTGCAGGTAGTGGCGGCAGATGGCGTCGAAGGCGTCCTCGCCCTCGGCTATCTCGATGCGCTCGCGGCTCGGGAAGCTGCCGAAGCAGTAGCGGTCGGCCACGACCATCGCGCCGCACATCTCCACCAGCTTGGTGAACTCGGGGTCGTCTATCTCGCTGCCCGCGATGGCGATGCGGGCGCGGAACGGGAACTTCGGCTCCGGCTCGCGGGTCTTCAGCTCCTCCAGCGTCTCCTTGAGGTAGGGCAGTATGAGATAGTGCGGACACACCTGGCTGACCAGCTGTATCACATGGAATTCATAGCCCGTTATCGGCGGATTGTCCAGCTTGCGGAAGTTGCCTATCTCGGTCACAACGTCGCACAGCTCGTTGAACTCGGCCACCGCCTGACGCATGGCCGCGTCGGAGGTGTCCACGCCCAGGCGGTCGTGCAGCGCGTCCACGACTTTCAGCTTGAGCTGAGCCTTGTAGTAGTCCAGCGAGGTCTGGTCGCCCTTCATGGGAGGGTCGATGATGGTTACGAAGAAGTTGTCGTGCTTGACGGGGTTGAGCAGGAAGAAGTGCTCCTCCATGCGCTCCATCGCGGCGCAGCCCTCGGCGCCGAACAGCGCACTGAGGTAGTTGTAGCCGCCCTCTATCGCGCGCTCGAGTATGCTGCGGACGTAGGGACAGTTGCGGTTGGTCATGTAGTAGGTCGCAATGTCCGGCGAAGTGCACCGCGGCGCACGCAGACGAGAGGAAAAGCAGCCCGGCAGGTTCAGCAGTACCTCCGGTATGTAGTAGCAGTTGTAGCCCAGCGCCGTCTTCCCCTCGTTGACGGCCTGAGTCACAAGCTCGTTCTGCGCCTCCTGCAGCAGATCCTCAAAATATATGAGGTGTTTTAGATCCTTCATGTTTGACCCCCTTATAAGTTCGTTAGACCGGCCATCTGGTCGTGGTCAGTCCTGACAATTGCACAAGTTGCCGTTCGTATGTAGAAAAATTATAGTATATATTGACCAGTTTGTCAAACAATTTGCTAACTTTTTACCGAACTTGCCCCTCAAATGGCCGGAATTTTGCGATATACCCTTGACACGCTATATACTGTGTGGTACGATGTACCCACTGGAGGCGAGGCACATGAACGTCGACGAGTGGCGCAGTCAGATAAAGCGCGGGACGCTGGAATTCTGCATACTGCTGCTGATAGATAAAAAGCCGCGCTACGGCTACGAGCTGATAAGCACTCTCGAGCGCTCGCCGATAGTGGCGACGAAGGAGAGCACGATATACCCTCTGCTCCGCCGGCTGCAAAAGGACGGCTGTCTGACGGCCAGCTGGCAGGAGACGGCGGAGGGGCTGCCGCCGCGCAAATACTACGCGCTCACGGACGCGGGGCGCGAATACCTGGCCGCGATGCGGCGTGAGTGGGCGGACTTGAGAGCCGCCATAGAAGACCTGGAAGGGGACGAAGGCAATGAATGACTTTATGGAAAAATACCTCGGCGAGGTCGACCGCAGGCTCCGCCGCCTGCCGGTGGCCGAGCGCGTGGACATAGTCAACGAGCTGAAAAGCGAGATCGCTGAGCTCTCCGCGGCCGGGCTGTCGGGCGGGGAGATAGAGGCGCGGCTGGGCAGCGCGCGCTCCCTCGCCGCCGGGTACCTGGGCGACGCTATAGCCAAGTCGCCGCGCTTTTCCTGGCGCAAGCTCGGCCTGCTGGCCGCGTTCTACAGCTATGCGGGGCTGGGCGGCATCATTGTCCTGCCGGTCACCGGCATCTGCGCCGTGGCCTTTTTGCTGTGCGGCGTGGTCTGCCCGATAATCGGCGCGGTGAACCTCGCCTGCGAGCTGATGGGCTTTGACCTGCCCTGGGTAATGTTCCAGATAGGCGGCTGGACGGCGGGACCCTGGCTCGGCTTCGTCCTCGCCTGCCTCACCGGCGTGCTGCTCGCCGCGCTCGGCCTGCTATGCTGGAAGGCCACCGTGGCCTTTGTCAAGTCCGTCAGCGGCGCAAAGAAAAAGCTGGAGGCGTGAATTCACCCCTCCAGCCAGAATATGTCCTCTACCCTCGCTTGCAGCGCGGCGCAGACTTTCAGCGCCAGCTTGAGCGAGGGATTGTATTTCCCCCGCTCCAGGTTGACGATGGTCTCTCGCCGCACGCCGCACTTCAAAGCCAGCTCCCCCTGAGTCAGCCCCAGCCGCTCGCGGTAGACGCTTATGTCGTTTTTCAGCAGGATGTTGTCGTCAGTCATCTTTGTTTCCGTTCCTGTCGTAGCAGATAAAAGCCGGCGCGCAGCACAGAGCAGGCGCAGTACCCCCGGCTACTCAATTCCCGCCCGGTCATAGCGGCGGAACATTATCAGGCGGGCTGTGAATACCGCGAACAGCCATATGCAAAGGAGCGCGGCGACGGCTCCGCCGTTTCCTTCCAGCCAAATCGCCGTTACTATCACCAGGGCAAACGCAAATATTTCCGATGCCCGCAGCAGGAGAGTGTCTATCTTGCCCAGCATGTACTTTACCATCTCGTCCTTGCTGCGGCGGATGACCTCGCGGTTTACCGCGATCACAATGCCCAGCGCGATGGCGGCGATGGCGTACAAGACCCGTATCCACTCCAGCCAGCTCGCCAGCCCCAGCAAATAGACGCAGGCGCAGAGCGCCGCCATGCAAAACGTCACGAGACAGTCCGCTATCATGGCAATATACACCGTTTTCACGCTGCACCCTCCCGTATACCAAAGTGCGATGTGCGAAATATACCACATCGCCCACATTCAGCATACCACGTGAAGTCCGCCGCGTCAATTGACGGATGTGCGAAATATCGCACTTCTGGATTGTGAAAAAGCTCCAAGGCTTGTATACAGGCCTTGGAGCTTGAGCTTTTCGCGTATTCAGCCCTCGTAGCGCGCGATCGGCTCGCGCTTGTGTTCGCTGTTGGCGTGCATGCGCTCTATGACGGCGCGGTCGTGGTCGCTGACGGGCCGGCCGGAGATGTAGGCGTCGATGGCGGCGTAGGTGATGCCCATCTCCGCCTCGTCGGTCTGCCCCTCAAAGAGACCGGCGCTGGGCGCCTTTTCGATTATCGCGCGCGGGGCGTGCAGATACTCGAGGAACTCATATATCTCGGTCACGGTCAAGTCCGCGATGGGGTTGAAGTCGTGCGCGCCGTCTCCCCACTTGGTGAAGTAGCCGACGTAGGCCTCGCTGGCGTTGCCGGTGCCGGCGACGATGCGCCCCTCGGCGTGGGCGATGGCGTAGAGCGTGACCATGCGCAGACGCGGGGCGATGTTGGCGACGGCCATGTCCGTCAGCTCCGTCACGCCCTCGAGCGCGGCCAGCTCGGCCTCGCGCACCGGCGTGAGGTCTACGACGCGAGTCTCGATGTTGAACTGCTCGGCGACCTCCATGCCGTCGTCCCTGTCCATGCCGTAGTTTCGGCGGCTGGCGCAGGGCATGATGATGCCGACAGTGTTGTCGCACGCGGCCTTGCACAGGATGCCGACCAGGGCGCTGTCCTTGCCGCCGGAGTTGCCGAAGACGATGCCCCTGGCGTGCGCGGCGGCGAGGCGGGAGCGTATGAACTCCACCCGCTTTTCAAATTCCACTTTGTAGTCTCTCATAAAACGACCTTCCTCCGCTAGAGTTCTCTCCCCAAAACTCATCTCTACAGCGTATAATATACCACGTCCCGAATGAGTATGCAAGCGGCTCTGCCACGATTGAAAAGTGCGCGGCGCAGTGATATAATGGCTTATATGACCGTCCGCCGCAGTCTGCGGCGGCGCCCGGCGGCACGCCTGACCGGCCGGAGCCTGAAACGGAGGGGCGCAGGATATGACGAATTTCGAGCGTCTGAGCGCGGAGCCGCTCACCGAAAAAATAGCGCGCGCCCTCCTGGGCAAAATCCTCTCCGGCGAGCTGCGCCCGGGAGAGTGGCTCCCCGCGGAGCGGGACATGGCCGAGCAGCTGGGCGTGAGCCGCAGCTCCCTGCACCACGCGGTGCTCCAGCTGGAGAGCCAGGGCTTTCTGAAGGTCGAACCGAGGCGCGGCACGGTAGTGGCCGACTACCGCAAGCACCCCACGCCCCAGTCGCTCTCCGCGCTTGTGGGCTACGGCTCCATCGAAATAGACGAGCCTCTGTTCCACGACATGATGGACGCCCGCATCTGGCTGGAGACCGGCTGCGCGCGCAGAGCCTGCCGCAATATCTACGACAGCACGCTGGAGGAGATGCAGGCCATAGCCGACCGCATGGAGGACGAGCGCGACGACCTGCCCGGGATAGTTTACCGCTATCACTACATGCTCACGCAGGCGTCGGGAAACAGCATCTTTTCCATCATGTTCCGTGCGTTCGAGCCGGTTATCACCACGCTGATAACCAGGTACTACACCATGCGCAACGCCGACATAGCCGCCGAGGCCGCCATGCACAAGGAGCTGCTCGACCACATACGCGCAAAGGACGAGGACGCCGCCGCGGAGTGCGTGGAGCGTATGCTCAGGCTCGGCATGAGCGAGCTGGGGCGCAAATATGAAAAATGAGACTCCGACCGGGCTTCGCCCGGCCGGAGTTTTTTTCACAAAGGCATTGAAGTGTCGGACACATTGTGTTAAACTGTTGTCAACTTGGTATAACCACCAACATTATTTCAGGAAAGGGAGATACGGCATGCAGAAATATGACGTAATCGTCGTGGGCGCCGGCAACGGCGGGCTTTCGGCGGCCGCCTATCTGGCCAGCGAGGGCAAAAAGGTGCTGGTGCTTGAAAAGCACAACCTGCCCGGAGGCTGCGCGACAAGCTTCAAGAGGGGCGCGTATGAGTTTGAGTCCGCGCTTCATGAGCTGTGCCAGATGGGCGACGGCAAAGAGGGGCATCCGAAGGGCGCTGTGCGCGAGCTGCTCAGCGACAAGTACCGGCTGGACGTGGACTGGCGCGCCGTGAACGAGGCCTTCTGCGCCATAGCCACCGACGAGGGCGGCTTCAACGTGGAGATGCCCGTGGGCGTGCAGGCCTTCATCGACGAGATGGAGCGCCAGGTGCCCGGCTCGCGCGGACCGATGACGACCATCATGGAAATGGCGCGCATGATAGAAGACGGCGTAAACTGGCTGGCTGAGCACAACAACGAGCCGGAGGGGCTGGCCAAGGTGGAGATGCTGCTCAAGTACGGCGACCTCATGAAGCTGGTGCCGATGACCTGCGACGAGGTCTGCGACCGCGTCGGGCTGCCGGAAAAGGCCAAGCACATCTTTGAGAGCTACTGGACGTACGTTTCGGCGGACTCCAAGAGCATGTCCTTCGCGGTCTACGCCTACATGACATATATGTATCTAACGCAGATGCCGTGGGTGGCGCACGGCCGCAGCCACGAGATCTCGCTCGCCTTTGACGCGAGGATACGCGCCCTGGGCGGCGACGTATGGTACAACGCAGAGGTCACGCGCATCGACGTGAAGGACAACCGTGTCCGCGGCGTGGAGCTGGCCTCGGGCGAATACATACCCTGCGAGTGGGTCATATCCAACCTGATGCCGCACGTGGTGTTCGACAGGCTCATGGACAAAAGCGAGGTGCCGGAGCGCAACAGGCGCATGATGAACGCGCAGAAGCTCGCCCAGGCGCCGCTCACCGTCTACATGGGTCTGGACGCATCCGCAGAGGAGCTGGGTCTGAGAGGCTACGACACCTTTGTGAGGCACAACCCGGACAACCACATGCAGTACCTGTCCGACGACAGCATAGACACCCACAAGGACTTCTCCGTCACCATCCTCGACAACGCCATCCCCGGCATATCCGGCGAGCACCGCTGCATGATAGAGTTTGCCAAGTTCTACACGGGCGACCCCTTTGCGGATGTCAAGGAGGAGGAGTACTTCAAGCTCAAGGACCGCATAGCGCGCGAGTGCGTGGAGCGCTATGAGTCCATAACCGGCTGCAACATACATGACCACATAGAGGAGATAGTCATCGCGACGCCGGTGACCTGGGCCAGATACCTCGGCACGCCCCGAGGCGACGTCTACGGCTACGAGCCGGCGACGTGGGACGGCATGTTCCCGCGCGTACAGTGCGGCCACAAGCTGGACTACACGATACACGGCCTGCGCTTCTGCGGCGGGCACGGCACGCAGATGGACGGCTTCTCCCAGGCGTATCTCTCCGGCGCGGAGCAGGCGAGATATATGCTGCTGGACATGCAGAAGGAGGGCAAGTAAGATGGCCAAGTACAACTATGACAAGAGTCTGCTCAAGGGCGTTTCGACAGGTCCTTTTCTGCACCAGGTAAAGACCCGCAACGAGGCCATAGCCGCCGCCCCGGACACCATACCCAGCAGCGTGTTCAACGCCAACGTGCTCGCCCGGCGCCTGCACCCCGCCGTGCAGCACTGCGTCATCGCCTCGGTCACGGATCACGGCGACGCCAAGAGCTTTGTCCTCACGCCCGACGCGGCCAGAGGGACCTCCGAGCTGGCCTTCTTCCGCGCCAGCCAGTACGTCTCCGTCGCGCTGAACATAGACGGCGCGCTTGTCAACAAGCCGTACACCATACGCTCCAATCCGGCGGACGCGCTCGGCACCGAGAACACCAGCTACACGCTCACGATAAAGCGCACCAACCCAGCCTACGCCTCGGCGTACATCCTCGACAACTGGAAGCAGGGCGACCAGGTGGACATCTCCGGTCCGCTGGGCGACTTCTACTACCAGAGCCTGCGCGACGCGAAGCACGTCGTCGCCCTCGCCGGCGGCAGCGGCATCACGCCGTTCTACTCCATGGCCGCCGCCATAGTCAGCGGCCTGGAGGACTTTGACCTCACCATACTGTACGGCTCGCGCACTGCGGACGGCATACTGCTCAAGGACGAGATCGAAGCCCTCGCCGCGCAAAGCGGAGGCCGCGTCAAAGTGGTGCACGTGCTCTCGGACGAGGAGCGCGAGGGCTACGAGCATGGCTTCATCAACGCCGAGCTGATCAAAAAGTACGCCGGAGACGGCGACTACAGCGTGCTCATGTGCGGCCCCAAGGCGATGTACACCTTCTGCGAGGGCGAGTGCAAAAAGCTGGGTCTGCCCAAGCGCCGCTACCGCGCGGAGATGTCCGGCGACTACATGGGCGTCGTGAACAACGCCGACTACCCCAAGGAGCAGATCGGCCGCGAGTACAAGCTCACCGTGCTGATACACGGCGAGAAAACCACGGTCGGCTGCAAGGCGGACGAGAGCCTGCTCTGGGCGATGGAGCGCGCGGCCATAAAGGCTCCCAGCCACTGCCGCAGCGGCGAGTGCGGCTGGTGCCACTCCCGCCTCATCAGCGGCCGGGTCTATGTCCCCTCCGACGCCGACGGGCGCAGGATAGCCGACAAAAAGTTCGGCTGGATCCACCCCTGCGTCAGCTACCCTCTCAGCGACATAGAGCTGGAGGTCTTCCCCACCGCCAAATAACGCCTCGGCGGACATACGCCTACATCAAAAACCGGCAGCCCTAAGGCTGCCGGTTTTTGCCGCTTTGGCCGACGCTGCGCTCAGTCGTCCCAATCGTCATCATCGTCTCCGGCGTCATCGTCATCCCAATCATCGTCATCGTCATCGTCGTCATCGTCGTCATAGCGGCCGTCGTCATCGGTTACGCCGGTGATCGGCGTCGGAGCGGCGGTCGGCGACGGCGTCGGGCTAGGCGTCGGCGTCGGAACCGGGATGGTGATCACCGGGTCATCCGGCGTGCGGATTATCGCAAAGCCGCCGTAGCGCTGCTCGAGCGCTTCAAGCGTGTCCCGCTCGGTGTCGCTGCGCCAGCTCTCGCTGCCTCCGTCCACGGAGACGGTCACCTGTCCGCCCTCGGCGAGGAAGCCGCCGGCGATGGACTGCGCGACCAGGGCGTCCGCCGCCTCCCGGGCGTCCATGCCGGAGAAGTCCATGCCCTCCAGCAGCGCGGCGCCGTCGGCGTTCAGCGCATCGGCGTCCAGGACTCGCTCCGTGCGGCTGAGCGTCAGCTCCACGTCCGGGTTGATGCTCATGCGCATGGTGCCGTAGGCCGCGTAATTGGGACGGTACCAGCCGAAGAAGGCTATGCACACGCAGGCGGCCAGCCCCGCGCAGAGCGAGATCATGCGCACCGTCCGGCGTCTGTCGCGGCGCTCGGGCAGCTTCAGCTCTATGACGTCCTCCACCCTGTCGCCGACCTCGTAGCGCATGTTGGCGCACTTGACGCAGCGGCCGTCCTCGCCGAGGGCGACGCAGTAGGCGGCGCGGGACTCAAGTATCAGGTATTTCATTTCGTCCCCCTCCCGGCGTCGAGCCTGCACAGGTGGCCGCGTATTATCTCAAATCCGTTGGTGAACGCGAGCAGCATGGCGACCAGGTACTTTCTGTGCCGCTCCAGCGTCTTGCGCTCCGCTCCCGCGCCGAAGGCCAGCTCAGCAATGGGCAGCTTGCCGCTCCTTTCCACGGCCGCGAGCAGCTCCGGCCGCCGCCTCGCATAGTTCAGGGCGTCGAGACAGGCGCGGAGCGTGCGCTCCTGCTTCGGGCAGTTGTCCGCGACGTCGGAGAAGGTCAGGCCGAAGGCGGCCAGCGTCCGGGCGAACTCCTCTATCTCGCCCTGCGCCGCCTCGCGGGTGTTCAGCTCCTCTATGTCGTCGCGCGTGTCGGGCAGCAGCTCCAAAAGCTCGGCTCCGTCCTCGCCCGCGCGCTCGTTCAGCGAGCCGTGGCCGCGGTGGCGGCTCTCGGCGCGGTGGTAGTCTATAAGGCGTGAGCGTATCACCTTCGCGGCGAAGCCGAGGAAGCTCCCGCGCGGCTTCTCGTAGCCGAGCACGGCCTCGTAGAACGCGAGCATGGCTATGCTCAGCTCGTCCTCGCCGTCGCCGAAGCTGAGCTTTTTGGCCTCGGCGCGGATGAAGCCCATGTACTGGCTTATCAGGCTGTCGGCTGCGTCGGAGTCCTCCTTGGCCGCGAGCACCCATTCGATTATGTCCTGCTTCGTAGAGACCATCTTCATCCCCCATAAATCCGCGCGCCGGTCTGTTTTCAAGGCCGGCGCGTGGGTTTTTACGAGAATATCATAATCGGCAGGATTTTACATCAAATCCACGTGAAATCCGGGTTAAATCTCGATTAACCGCTCAGTCGTCCCAGTCGTCATCCCAATCGTCGTCCCAATCGTCGTCCCAGTCGTCGTCCCAGTCATCATCGTCATCGTCGTCATCCCAGTCATCGTCATCGTCGTCATCCCAATCGTCGTCCCAGTCATCGTCCCAGTCATCGTAGAGGTCGTCGTCGTAGAGGTCGTCGAGGTCGTCCCAGCGGTCGTCGTAGACATCGTCGTAAATATCGTCGTAGCGGTCGTCAAGTCCGTCGTCGTCGCGCTCGACCTCGGTCACGCGGCCGGTGTAGGCGTCGACCTCGTACTCGTACTCCACGCCGTCGACTATCAGCTCCACCTCGTAGTCGCCGTCGTCCAGCTCGTAATCTTTGACCACGAACTTCGGGTTGCTGACGCCGGTCTGAGCCGCGACCAGGCGCTCGGCGGCGCTCTCGCTGATGTAGCCGCGGTCGGCGTAGGCCGCGTTGTAGTCGTTCTCGCCTATCGTCACGGGGCGGCTGGTGCCTCCCTGCTCGCTGACGGCTCGGCGGATGGAGTTCTCTATCCCGGTGAGGAAGCCCTCGGGGTACTCGCTGCCGCGCTCGAGCTTGAGCACGATGTTGCGCTCCTGTCCGGCGACGGTCGTGTCGAAGTACCCGGCCTCGTCTATCTCGCCCACCAGCTCGGCGGCGACGACCTCGGCGCTGCGGCCGTAGTAGCTGTCGTAGCCGGCGAGCACGGCCTTGGCGTCGTCGTTGAGGGCGTTGAGCTGCAGCACGTTGCCGGCCATGTCGTAGTCCAGCTCTATCGCGGGGTTCACGCTGAGCAGCAGCGTTCCGGCGGTCTCCTGCGGGGCGGCGATGCCCTGTGCGCCCTGGCTCTCCTGCGGGAGGGAGGCCGTGCCGTTCTCCCCGCACCCGGCGAGGACGAGCATTGCGGCGGCCGCGGCGGCGATACCTATCGTTTTGACGTTGAGCTTCTTCATTTAAGTCATCTCCTTATTTATGTGTGTTTGGCGTTTTGTTTTTCGCTTACACCCATAGATTACGGAGCGCCCCCGCCGAAACCGGGGTCGGCGGGAAAAATTTTTGAAAAAGTTTTTTCTACGCGCGGGGTGGGGGGCTGCTATGCCCGACGGCGCCGGCAGCGGGTCAAAAAGCTATATGATTATTGTGGTTCCGGCCAAAACATGCTAGAATTGAAGCGGCAAATACAGGAACGCATGTTGCAAGCTCCGACGCTGTGCAATTTTCCGATGGCAGTCCGTAAGCTCAGCCTCGAACGCCGAACGTCCGGCGTGGTATTTCAACTGATTGTGGGTGATTGAACCGTGTCTATGATTTATTATGCCAAATCCGCAGATGAGTTTGGGAATAAGGTCACCAACCGGGAGCACCTGGGCGCGGTCGCCGCTCTGGCTCTGCGCTACGGAGAGGAAATCGGCATGCCAAAAACAGCCTGGTTAACCGGCATAATACACGATTTCGGAAAGTACAGCGAATTATTCCAAAACGTTCTAAAAGGAACGGCAACCAACGTCGACCACGCCATATGCTCGGCAGTGCTGTTATATATAGCACGCCTATCGAAGAACGAAGGCCCCGCTCTTTGTCTCGCAGCTGCCGTCTCGGCAGCGCACCACAGCGCTTTGCGCGCATTCAGCCGTATGAAACCGGAGCTCAAGGAAATACGCCTCGGACAAGGCCAGGGTAGCTGCGCCAGCGGGAAAAGGGCGGCGCTTTTCGGGCAGGAAGAATACGATGCCGCCTTTCTGGCATTCATGCGTGATTTCCCCGATTTCAAGCCTTCCGGGCTGGAACGGTTTGTGGATAAATCCACAGACGAAAAGATGCTTCGCGCCCGTATGCTCCTGTCGTGCCTGGTGGACGCCGACTATACAGCCTCCGCCGGCGGTACTGCGTCAGAGAGCGAGAGCTTGCAGCCACGGCAGCTTCTGTCCAGGCTTTACGATCACATGCGGGAGCTGAGGTCTGGCTCAAACTCAGACAAAGCGTTGAACGCTTTGCGCGACGAGGTATTCACGCAGTGTGGAGACGCAGGGGAAATGGCTCCGGGCTTGTTCACGCTGACAGCTCCGACCGGCGTAGGAAAAACTATGGCGCTTTTGCACTTTGCGCTGCGTCACTGCGCAGCGCACGGCAAGCGGCGAATCATACTTGTGCTTCCATTCCTGACGCTTACTGAGCAAAGTCAGAGAGCATATGAAAAGCTATGTCCGGACATTCTGGCCGATCACAGCCAGAGCAGGCTGAGCAATGAACAGCTGGAATTGGCCAGCCGCTGGGACTCGCCATTTATTATTACGACATCGGTTCGGTTTTTTGAGAGCTTGTTTTCCTCACGCCCGAGGGACTGCCGCAGGCTCCACAATATTGCTCAAAGCGTCATCCTGTTTGACGAGGCTCAAAGCCTGCCGGCGGAGCTTGCCGCCGCCACGATGCGCTCCGTCTCATCTCTGTGCAGGGACTACGGTTGCACCATGGTATTTTCTACGGCTACACAGCCGGATTTTGCGGCTTTGCCGGACTTGACAGACTGGCGCCCCAGAGAGATTCTTCCCGAGGGAAACAAGCTTTACGATGCCCTGAAGCGCACACGCATACGTTGGAACCTGGATCGCCCGACAGCGCTCGAGGACATTGCTTTTGAGATGTCCGCCCAGAACAGCGTTTGCGCAATCGTAAACCTTCGCCGCCACGCGCTGCGTTTGTTTACCGAGCTGAAAAGGCTGTGTACCGAAAGCGAATGGGACGGTCTGTTCTTTCTGACCACCGATCTCTGTCCCGCACACAGGAGCGATGTGATCGACGCCATAAACTCCCGTCTCTCTCACCACCTTCCCTGCCGAGTTGTGGCTACTCAATGCATAGAGGCGGGCGTGGACTTGGATTTCGAGTCCATGTACCGCGCCCTTGCCCCGCTCGAAGCCATAATCCAGGCCGCCGGACGCTGCAACCGAAACGGGCTTTTGCCTGGAGGCGGAACCGTCACCGTGTTCATACCGGATGACGAACGCAGCATCTACCCCGGCGAAGCGTACGGCAATGCCGCCGGGATGGTAAAGCTCATGTATATAAACGGAGATCTTGACATCCACAGTCCGGAGTCCATAAAGGAGTATTACCGGCTTCTGTTCCGCACTGTAAAAGATGACGAGAACCTGACAGGGGCAATTTCTTCCGAGAACTATGAAACAGTCGAGAGAGAGTACAAGCTCATAGAGAACCAGGGTGTACAGGTAGTCGTGCCCTATGACGAAGACCTGCTGGCAAAAATACGCCTGCCAGCAGAAAAGGACGGCGTAACCCCGGCGCTTATCAAGGAGGCTGCGCCTATCACTGTGTCCTGCTTTAACGAAGAATTGGTCAGGCAGCACTGCGAGCAGATACCATATCGAAAAAGGAGCTCGGACGCGCGGACAGAGAGCGATTTTTACATACTGTCCACAGGACATGAAAAGTATTATCATAAGGATGCAGGGCTTCAGCTTGTCGCTCCGGCACCTGATGACGGCATATTTATATCGTAAAAAACCAGCAGCGCAACTGCGCTGCTGGTTTTTTACTTGTCTGTAAGCCAGTGCTTGACAGATTTAGGGTTTTTAATTATAACGCTTATGACAGCTCATTTGAGTGAGCTGGGAATTGAAATATAAGCATTATCATTCCTGGCTGGGCGTCGCACTCAGCCAGGAAAACAGAGGTGAAGAATTTGGAGATCGTTTTGGAAGTCTGGGGTGACTTTGCCTGCTTTGCCAGACCCGAGAGCAAAGTGGAACGCCTGACCTATCCCGTGCCGACCCCGTCGTCTGTGCGCGGGATACTTTCAAGCGTCTACTCGAAGCCGCGGGAGTTTATGTGGCAGGTAAACCGAATCGAAGTGCTCAACCCCATCCGCTACATCAGCTTCAAACGCAACGAGGTCAAATCAAAAGTGAGGGACAAGCCGATTTTTACCGACGACGACCGAACCCAACGGCAGACGGTCGCACTGCGTGATGTACGCTACCGTTTTGCCGCAAGCATCTGCCCCCGCCCGGATTTCGGAGGCACCGAGACCCAGCTGTATGCCCAGGCGCTGCGCCGGATACGCGATGGCAAAGCCTATGTACAGCCCGCACTGGGCCTCAAGGAATTTGTGGCTTATTTTCAGGAGGGCGACTCCGCCGGATCGAAGCCGATACCCGTCGATATGGATTTAGGGCTGATGGTCTATGACGTATTCGACCTCAATGATTACGAGCTGAGAAAAAAGGCGAGGCCGCGTTTGTCGCTTTACCACTGCGTGATGAAGCAGGGCGTGATACACGTTCCTCCCTATGACAGCCCGGATGTTTTGAAGGGAGAGCCCGTATGCTGAGAGAACTGTACGATTACGCGCTCCGGGAAAACCTGATTTTGCCCGCCGGGTATGTAAAAAAGCCGGTTCGCGCGTACATATCGCTTTCAAGAGGCGGAAAATATGTAGGAATAATATCCACAAGCAACGAAAAAGTCCCTTGTCCGGACATCGGCAGCCTTGCAAACAGCGGTGACAAGTGCAACGTGCTGGCCGAAAAGCGCAGCATCCTCTTTCCCAGCGATGAAAAGCAGCGCGAAAAATACGCCTCCAAGGCGGCGTACTTCCGCGAGACCATGGCAGACGCCGCAAGGATGGAGCCGCGTCTTAAGTTCTGTCTGGACGCTCTGTGTAACGAGGAGGTGGCAGCGAGCGTTTCCGGCGAGCTGGATCGCCTCAAGCTGGACGGCGCCAAAGTGCTCAGCTTCATGGTAGACGGTGTAAGCATACTGGAATACCCAGCCGTGCGGAGCTGGTGGGAACAGTTCAGGCAGCAGTTCCGCCCCTCCGGCAGCAGAGCCCCCTGCCTGATAACCGGCAAGCTCACGATACCCACGGCTGCGGTGCCGCCGATTTCCGGCCTGTCCGTCGTCGGCGGGCACGCGCGCGGAGACGCGCTGATTTGCTTTGATAAAGACGCCTTCTGCTCTTACGGTTTAAAGCAGGGCGCCAACGCGCCCGTGTCTGAAGACGCATTTGCCGGAGTGAAAGCTGCGCTTGATGAGCTTCTGAAAAAAGCTCCGGTCTTGTCCGGCATGAAATTCGTCCATTGGTACGACAAGCCGGTTGAGGCGGAGTGCGACTGCATTGACTCCCTCATATCCTCCGCATTTAACGACGAAGACGACGAAGATGCAGGACTCCGGCAGGAACCGGATGTAGACCCCAAACTGGCAAGAGATCAGGCAAACGAGCACATAGCTTCGGTCAAAACCGGTACGCCCGTGCATGATTTGCCCAACCTGTACTATATTTTACTGCTCAGCGGAGTAGGCGGCCGTGTCATGGTGCGTTCCTATGAAGTGGGCAATTATGGGCAATTGACCGAAAATCTGAGGAAGTGGGAGAGCGACCTGTCTCTCATCAACAGCTCGGGCACCGCAGCAATCAAGCCCGCCAAATTGTCTGCCAGGCTTATTCGCCTGATGGCAAAGCAGAGCTCGGACAAAAATGTTTTTGATCGTATGTCCAAGGAACTGGCAGGCCTTACACCCGCTATTATCAGCGCCATAATCAACGGCACCCAGCTTCCCAATGCAACCGCCGTGCGCGCACTGTCTTATATCCGCTCTCAGATGCTCAGCTCCACGGCCGAAAACCAGGTTCGCAAAACTCCCGACCCCTGGGCCTGTCAGTGGCTGAAGGCTTGGCTGTGCCGCAAGGAGAGGCAAAAATACCAAAAGGAGGAGCTTGCTATGGAATATAACGAAAAGCACCCGGAGCCCGCCTATCACTGCGGAGCACTGGTGGCCGTATACGGTGAGATTCAAAGACTCGCCATGGGGGATGTCAACGCCAGCCTGATCGACCGGTACTATGCATCCGCCATTCAAAGCCCGGCTCTGGTGCTTGGCCAACTGTCCAAGCTGTCAAATTATCACATTGGCAAATTGTCTAATTGGCAGAAGAGGGATTATGCTGAGCTGCGCGATCAAGTCGCTTGTGCCATAGGGGATAACGTTCCGACCGTTCTGAGCCCAGAGCTGCAGTCGTACTTTGCACTGGGCTACTACCAGATGTGCGCCAAAATAGCAAAAGACCGTCGTATCCGCGCCGCAGCCGCCGCGGAAAAGAAAGCTGACTGAGGAGGAGAGAAACATGGCTATCCAGAACCGTTATGAATTCGTGTACTACGTCGCGTGCACCAACGCCAACCCAAACGGTGATCCCGACATGGGAAACGCCCCGCGCATCGATCCCCAGACCATGCAGGGCTTTATAACCGACGTGGCCATCAAGCGCCGCATACGCAACTACATACAGACAGCATATGCCGGCCAGCCCGGCATGAACATCATCGTACAGCAGTCTACGAATCTCAACCGCCACATAGCCGAGGCCAAACGCGCCGCAGGCGTTGAGGACTGTGCCAAGGAGAAGGAGGCTGTATACGCCGGCCGCAAGAAGGCGTGTGAGCTTTTCTTCGACGTGCGAACCTTCGGCGCCGTCATGTCCACCGGCCCCAACGCGGGTCAGGTGCGCGGTCCGGTGCAGATAGCCTTCGGAAAAAGTCTGGACCCTGTGCTGCCCATGGACATCTCCATAACGCGCACGGCCGTTGCCGAAACCATCAAGGACGGCAAGGTGGAGGACTATCTGAAAATGGAGGCGGAAACCGCCGAGGACAAACTGCGCACGATGGGTCGAAAGCAGCTGATACCCTTTGGTCTCTACGAGATTAGAGGCTTCATCAGCGCCAACCTTGCGGCTGAGACCGGCTTCGACGACGATGACCTCCAGGCTCTGTTCGAGGCCATTTTGAATATGTACGAGCATGACCACTCTGCCAGCAAGGGTGAGATGTCAGTCGTCTCGCCGCTGATAATCTTCAAGCATGTCGGCAACGACAGCGATGCGGTTCAGCGGGTGCGTCAGGCCAAGCTGGGCTGCGCTCCCGCGCACAAGCTGTTTGAGCTTGTACATGTTCAGAAGAAAGCCGACGTAGAATTTGCCAGGAGCTATCGCGACTATGATGCCGTAGTCAGCGTCGACAAGGTGCCCTCGGGCGTGGAGATCGGCTTTCAGAGCAATCCATACGGCCCGATTTGCTGGGGAACGCTGCCTGATGGAGAGGACTGGTTGCAAATTGGATGACAGCGATTATTTGCCGCTATCCTGGTTGGCTCAGGTCGACTATTGCCCACGTCGCGCGTCGCTGCTTTTGAACGAACGCATATGGGTAGAAAACGCCGACACGGCAAAAGGCAGATATGAGCACAGCCGAGTCCACGACTCGAGGGTCGAACGGCGTGGGGACGCCTTGAAGCTCTACGAATACACTGTATTTTCAAATGCCCTGGGGGTCTTGGGCAAATGTGACTGCATTGAAGCCCGGCGCTGTGAAGGAGGCTGCACAATCAGAGCCGCCGACTTTCCGGTCAGTCTCTATCCCGTAGAGTATAAGCACGGCTCCGTGCGCGAAGAACGATCATATATGATTCAGCTTTGCGCGCAGGCTATGTGCCTTGAGGAAATGTTATCCACGAGCATCCCCTGCGGCGCCCTGTTTTTCATATCAGCTCATCGACGCATGGAGGTTGAGTTTTCGGAGTCTCTCCGTTCGGACGTCAGAGAGCGGGCAGAGCTCCTGCGGGAGTTGTGGGAGAAGCATATTGTTCCGCCGGCAGAATACGGCGCCAATATGAAAGCTTGGATGACCGGAGCTTTTCGGCTGCATTTGTAAGGAGCTTACTCATGGCCAAGCTGCGCAACAGCAAAGCAGTTCTGCTGCGCTCAGCCAGAAACGAGGAGTCGGGCGACACGGCGTTATACGACGCCGCCGGACGGCTAAGCGAGCTGGCAAAATCCCTGTTGGGCACAGACAGTATCGATACCATGCGCGGCATTGAAGGTGCAGCTGCTTCGGTTTACTTTTCGTGCTTTGACAGGATGCTGGGTGACTCCTGTCAGTTCCGCTTTGAAGCGCGCAGCCGTAGGCCGCCAAACAATGAGGTCAATGCAGCGCTGTCATTTGTCTATACCCTTTTGCGGCGCGAAATTGCGTCGGCGCTTGAAACGGTCGGTTTGGACCCCGCCGCGGGATATCTGCATACGCTGCGCCCTGGGCGGCCTTCGTTTGCGCTGGATTTGATGGAGGAATTACGTGCGCCTATGTGCGATCGCTTTGTGCTGACGCTTTTCCGTCGGAAGCAGCTCTCATGCTCTCAGTTTGAGAGCTATGAAGACGCGGTATATCTCAACGAAAAAGGGCGCCGCACGGTCTTGACCGCGTGGCAAAAGCGCAAGGGTGAAACCATCGATCATCCTTTCCTGGGAGAAAAGGTGCAGATTGGTTTAGTCCCGTATGTGCAAGCCATGCTTTTTGCCAGGCTTCTGCGCGGCGACCTGGACTGCTACCCGCCTTTTGTATGGAGATAACCCATGCTGATGCTAGTTACATATGACGTAAACACCTCAAGCCCGGCCGGTCAAAAGCGGCTGCGTAAGGTAGCTAAGCTTTGCGAGAGATATGGGCTTAGGGTTCAGAATTCAGTATTCGAGCTTCTGGTCGACCCCGCTCAATTGGCGACATTAAAGTCTGAGCTCGCGGCCATAATAGATCACGACCATGATTCTGTCAGGTTCTATCGTCTTGGAAACAGCTATCAAACCCGCATAGATACCATGGGCCGGACAGGTCTTGTACAGACAGGTGAGCCTATCCTCCTGTAAGCCGGCTGTTGCGCCGACCTCGGCAAAACAAAAAATGCCGGCAGGTTGGCGCAATAGCGTCCCGGATGCTTTTGTTCAAGTAGCACGAATCCACCAGCTGTATATTGTACAAGTTTGCTCATTGTCCATCTTTTGCCATTTATTCTGTCTCTGGTTTCTACCATTTTGCACATAAACAGCACTTTGCATTTATGCAAATTTGCTGCCCGCCCCCACACGGGGGCGTGAATTGAAATCCTTCTGCTTTGGAGGGTATCGGAGCGGCGTATTAGCCCGCCCCCACACGGGGGCGTGAATTGAAATGGCGGAAGACGTCGAAATATAACCAACGCTGGAGGCCCGCCCCCACACGGGGGCGTGAATTGAAATGGCGACGCCGACCTTTTTGTTATCCAGCAGGGCACGCCCGCCCCCACACGGGGGCGTGAATTGAAATCGTGTACTTGCTCACGCTCTTGAGCACATTGCGGAGGCCCGCCCCCACACGGGGGCGTGAATTGAAATAATCTCCTGCGACGCGCGCTCTATTACGCTCTGCGCCCGCCCCCACACGGGGGCGTGAATTGAAATAAATCCAATGATAAAAGCGTATGTGTGGTAGTCGTGCCCGCCCCCACACGGGGGCGTGAATTGAAATCCATATAGCGGACAGGGAAGGCGCGATAAGCGGCCCGCCCCCACACGGGGGCGTGAATTGAAATTCAGTGCCGTAGCCGGTGACAACCGGCAGTGACTGGCCCGCCCCCACACGGGGGCGTGAATTGAAATCGTTTGACACCGCTGATTCTTTGTTTGTGCAAGGCCCGCCCCCACACGGGGGCGTGAATTGAAATGGTAATATCTATCAGGTCGCCCGGCTTGCACGTAAGCCCGCCCCCACACGGGGGCGTGAATTGAAATATCGGCACGGAGCCATCCGCCATGAAATCGCCGGGCCCGCCCCCACACGGGGGCGTGAATTGAAATATCCTCCCCGTCCTCCGCCCCACGCCTGTTCAGGTGGCCCGCCCCCACACGGGGGCGTGAATTGAAATGCACAGTGTCAGCCACCCGTCGTCCGCCCAGCCGGCCCGCCCCCACACGGGGGCGTGAATTGAAATAGGGTGCAGCGAACGTATGAGCTTAAACCCGCCGGCCCGCCCCCACACGGGGGCGTGAATTGAAATGTACAGTATCACCCGGCAGAATCGGAGTATGTCGCCCCGCCCCCACACGGGGGCGTGAATTGAAATCCGAAGCAGCGAGCGCATACTCGCTACCACATCCACCCCGCCCCCACACGGGGGCGTGAATTGAAATGTTGCATGTTGTGAAGATGCCGGATATCAACGCCGGCCCGCCCCCACACGGGGGCGTGAATTGAAATAGGCCAAGGCGCTCACTTTCGCTTGCTATTGTACCCCGCCCCCACATGGGGGCGTGAATTGAAATTATTTCAACGGCAAAAACGTGAAGAAGTACCGGAACGCCCCTTTTCGCGGGGGCAATCATGGAAACGTGCAGCCTTTTATACATGTAGTTTTACGTAATTACTATTCTATTTATTGCCCCCTAAAATTCCGCAGTCCCGACTAAAGTCAGTGTATGGACACTTGAGCTCAAATCGTTTGAACGTAATGCGCGTTCTTCTTTTTGGCGGTTCTGTCGGCACGATGGCATTCGCACCTGTTTTACATGTATGATGGAAATCAAAGGAGTTCATGACGAAGCTCGGCGGCTGTCACACTGTTCGCAACTCCTTTTTCCAAATTCCACCTTGCGCATAGAGGGTTGGAAACTGCGGATACTAATTCCTGCACATAGAAATATAAGCAGGAGGTATTTTATGAAAGCCACCGGCATTGTACGCCGAATCGATGACCTGGGTCGCGTCGTTATCCCTAAGGAGATCCGCCGCACCCTCCGCATCCGCGAGGGCGACCCGTCACAGACAACGTTGGAGCCATGGGAACGCTTCTGCTCCGCAATGCAGGATGTGGGCCGAAAAGTTACATAAACGTTGTAGTTTCGGTCAAAATGTGGTAGGATTTAGACAGCAACTACGGTCATTCGGAGGGACAGGCATGGAGCGCACGATATGGAAAGAGCTGTTCGAGCCAAGGATTTTGCAGCGCGGATACGACTATTATCTCACGGGCGCGGTGAAGTCGCTGAACACAAGAGAGAATCGTGTCGAGGCTGAGGTGCTTGGCAGCGAGCTGTACGAGGTTGAGGCAGAGTTTGACGGCGGCAGGATATCACACTGGCACTGCGACTGCCCTTACGCTGCCGGCGGAACCCCATGCAAGCACCTGGCGGCAGTACTCTACGCGCTCGATGGAGAACCCCGGCGCACACTACCAGTCGAGACAGCAGCGCGTGAGCCTATTGAGGATGTGATCGGAGCCTTAGACCTCAGCGCGTCGCACTCGTTGCTGCTGCGGCTGGCTGAAATGGACGAGGACATCGAAGATCTCATACGGCTGTACGCAGAGCCTGTATCCGGCAGGTCGCTTGAGAACTGGAAATCGCGCGTTGACGTGATTCTGCAAAACGCGCCGGGCAGGCATGGATACATAGAGTATGACCATGCGTGGAGTGCCATGTGCTCTCTTGCCGATTTTGTGTCGCAAATCGCCGAAAGCCTGCTTTTCAAAGGATATATCCGGGAATCGTTTGAGCTCAGCCGCTACGCCCTGAACGCGGCGGCGGGCTGCAACATGGACGACTCTGACGGCGGGTTATCCATGCTTGCCGGTTGCTGCTTTGAACTGTGGGAGAAGCAGGTCAGAGTGTCGCCGCCGGAGCTGAAGCGCGAAATTTTCCGCTCGTTCCAAAAGAGTTATAAAAACGCGCCTGAGCTCAGCCGGGATTGTTTTATGAAAGCGCAGCTTGAGTTGTTCACAGAACCGGAGTTTGTGCATGAGAATATAGCGACGCTAGACGAAATAATCAGCGAACGGCAGGCCGAAGGACGGGAACGTTATTATATAAGCGATCTGGTTTTAAAACGCCTGGAGCTGATGGAGCGTCTGGGCTCACCCAGGCGTGAGATTGAGCTTTATGAGGAAAAATATAGTGAGGTGTCCGGTGTCCGTGAGCAGATAATACGGCGCATGATGGCGGAAAAACGCTATTCCGAGGCCGAAGCGCTGCTCATAGAAGGAAAAGAACTCTACTCAGAATGGCGCGGACTTGCCGCTGAATACAGCGAGCAGCTTATAAACTTATACGAGCAGACCGAACAAACAGAGAAGCTGCGCGACGAGCTGATGTACCAGGTGTTTCATTACCCACAGCCGAATTTGAAATATGTGAAGAAGCTGAGAGCGCTTGCCGGGTTCGGGGGCTGGCCTGAGTTGCGGGACAAAATACTCGCTGCGGGGACGTTGTACAACAGTTCGCGCGAGAGGCTGCTGCTTGAGGAGAGCCTGTATGACAGGCTTTTAGCGCTTGTAATAGAGCAGAACGACATTTCGGCTTTTGAGCGTTGGGCGCCGGAACTGCTGCCGCGTTTCCCGGAGCAGTTTACGGAGGCCTGTGTGCGCTGTGTCGACTCCATCATGAGGACATCTTACAGCCGCAATGAATACGCGCGCACCATCGCCAATTTGAAGACACTGCGCGCTTATCCCAACCGACCGGACATCCAGCTCGCCGAGCGCTGGAAGACGGCGTACCCTGCCCGTCGAGCAATGTTAGATGAGCTGCGCAAGGCGGGATACTAGAATCGTATATGTCAAACCGTTTTCTAACTAATTGCATTGAGAGGTGCATATTATGAACAACGACGCCGTACAGCTTTTCGAGGATCAGCCAATACGCTCTGCCTGGGACGTCGAGCGCGAGGAGTGGTTTTTTTCAGTAGTAGACGTGGTAGGCGTGCTGACTGACCAGAAAGACCAGCGCGGCGCAAGCAACTACTGGGCCAAGCTCAAGCAGAGGCTTAAAGCAGAGGGTGCAGATGAACTGCTGACAAATTGTCAGCAGTTGAAATTGAAATCCAAGGATGGCAAGCGCCGCCTTACCGACGTTGCGGACACGGAGCAGCTGCTGCGCATCATCCAGTCCATCCCATCGCCTAAGGCCGAGCCGTTCAAGCTCTGGCTGGCGCAGGTCGGGCGCGAGCGCATCGAGGAAACGATAGACCCCGAGCAGGCCATAGACCGCGCGCTCGAGACGTATCTCAAAAAGGGCTACAGCGAGGAGTGGGTGCATCAGCGGCTGCTTGCGATACGGATACGCAACGAGCTGACCGACGAGTGGCAAAAGCGCGGTGTGCAGAAGGGCAAGGAGTATGCCATCCTCACCGACGAGATAAGCAAGGCGTGGTCGGGCATGACCACGCTGCAGTATAAACAGCTCAAGGGGCTGAAAAAGGAGAACCTCCGCGACAACATGAGCGACCTCGAGCTGGTGCTCAATATGCTCGCCGAGGCGTCCACGACCGGCATCTCGCAGTCCGAGAAGCCCGAGGGTATGGCTGAGAACCTCGCCGTCGCCCAGCGCGGCGGCCGCGTCGCCGGCAACGCGAGAAAAGAGCTGGAACGCGAGATGGGCCGCCCCGTAATAAGCGCCGAAAACGCCAAGACGATGAAGCTGGTGACAGACATCATCGAGGACGCGGCGAAGCTGCCGGGGAAGGTGGAGGATGAGTAACAGCCGCGGACGGCCTACACCGTCCGCTCGCTATATCAGGAGGGAAACATGAACGTCTACCTCACCGGCGACACGCACGGGCGCTTTGAGCGCATTGCGTGCTTCTGCCGCGACTATCGCACGACGCGCAAGGACGTGCTGATCATTCTCGGCGACGCGGGCGTCAACTACTACCTCAATGGCCGCGACGAAAAGCTCAAGCGATACATAGCTGCGATGCCCATAACGCTGCTGTGCATCCACGGCAACCACGAGGCGCGTCCCACGGCGGCGCTCGGCTACGAGCCGGTCGAGCGCTTCGGCGGCACGGTCATGGCGCAGCGCGAGTACCCTAACCTGCTCTTCGCCCTCGACGGCGAGGTGTACGAGCTGGGTGGCAGGAGCTGCATCGCCATCGGCGGCGCGTACAGCATCGACAAGCAATACCGGCTCCTGCGCGGTGCGGCCTGGTGGCCCGACGAGCAGCCGGACGAGGAAATCAAGCGCCGGGTCGAGTCCGCGCTCGCCCGCCGCGGCTGGCACGTCGACGTCGTGCTCAGCCACACCACGCCGCTCAGTTACGAGCCGACTGAGGTGTTTTTGCCGTTCGTAGACCAGAGCGCCGTCGACACGAGCACCGAGCAGTGGCTGGATGAAATCGAGCGCAAACTGCACTACGACCGCTGGTACGCCGGGCATTTCCACACGGCGAAGGCTGTGGACAAGCTACGGATTATGTATCATGACTATGCGAGGTTGGGGGAGTAAGGATGAATAGGCTACTTTCCTGCGAGTTCAACATCGACACCGCCTGCGTCGAGTTGCGTTATGCTGACGGTGAAAAAATAAACATCTACACACCTGGCATCGAAGACAGCTTCGACACTACACCGGCAATGCGTGCGGAGATGGACTGGCTTGTTTACAACGCGCCGCTCGAGTACGCGCGACGTGTGTTAGATGATTCGTTGGAGGAGTATGTGCGGAGTACGGCTGGAACGCATGGGATGGAGGATTGGTTGCCTTAAAGAATAAGGGAATTTTGAGAGGCCGCTTTTCGCGACCTCTCAAAATTTTGCAAAGTCAATTATCAGAGAATCATAGCATATTATCTATCTGCTCAGATATTTTTCTAATACAGTTTTCGTTGTGCATAAACAGGTTATCCCATACATTTAGGCAAATCTCAGTCAAGTGTGAATCTCCGGCGGCCTTATCGTAAATGCGCAGTACACAGTGAGCGAGTTTCGTTATTTCGGTATCGGTCATATAGTGATCCGCATAAAGAGGCGGAGACACAGATATAGCCTCTACGGCTTCCGCATATTCGCATATTTCTTCTTCGCGCATACTGTCTAAAAAGTCCATGAATTCATATGCCAATCGGCTGAAATGTTTCGACTTTATTAAGGCCAGCAGTAGTTGTTTATCCTTTCGTATATCTATGCGTTCATCATGGAATAGCATGTGAAACGCGGTTATATCATTTTCAGACGTTTCTATAAAATGCTGTATGATAGCCGCACTTTTCGCGTAGCACCCAGGTTCAGCAATCAGTTTGATGGCTTGATGACATATTTTGTTTTCCTGTCTCTCACTGAATTTCTTGTTGAGAACATGGTAAAAGGCTGACTCGTCCTTGTAAAGTATTGAAACGGCGCAAAGAATCTCTGCCCCTAGCTCCTGTAAATCACTATTGCCGCTATTAACCGCTTTTAGCGCCAGTCCTCTATAATAATCAGGTTCATTCTCATACTCCCAAAATAGTATCTGTGGCACATGCTGATAGCCAATAATCCTGAGGTCTTTGTCAATAAGATTCTTGAGAATCTCAATTGAGAAGTCACGCTTTTCGTTGTAATAGGCTCGTATACATGAGCCCAGAGCGAATCTTACTGCATCATTATCATCATCACAAGCCTTTTCAACGACCGGCATAAACCTGTCTTGCAGTTCCTCATTAGCCCATATCAGCCTTGATATTGCGTGTATTGCACATCCGCGAACGCAATTTATAGACTGGGTCAAAAGTTCATGAGCAGATGCAGCAGTCAAATCTTTTGACTCAGGCTCATCGTCAATATGATTTAACGCCAAATCTGAAAGCCGGTCGAGTGTTTTATCAAGCCAACGTATATCCGACCGGTTCTCCATCAGTCTTGCGATCTCCATAGCTACGTTTGTTTCATCCAAATATCCAAATTTTTCTACAATTTTTATTATTAACTCATCAGTGGGTTTTCCTGCTCCTGCGTTAAAATTATGTATGGCACAAAGTACGTGTGAAACATAGCCCGAATAGCAGTTGTCCGGAAACTGCAGTGACAGCCGTGCGAATCTTGCCGGCTCTAGTTTTGCCTGGGAATACATAGACGATGCAAATGTAAAATGACTCGCCTCAACCGTCGGTGAACTCCATCTCTTATTCATTTTTTCGTTGGGAGTAGAGACAATCTCCAGCCAGTTTTTATCACTGAGTCTGCTGGTGTGTCCATCTACGGGCGACGAAACAATGCCGCTTTCGATTTTCCCTCTTCCATAGTACGGCATTTCACCCATACCGTCTTTACGGTTGAGTACGGCAAGTAATTCCCTCCCTTTGGGCGAAATGCGTCGCTCATCAAGTTTAGGCAGCATTTCCCTCTGGAAATGACCCCAAAAGGCAAAGTATTCAGGAGGGCTATCTTTAATTTCGTTCCGTGACAGTCTAGATTTATAAATGTTTAGCATACGACTTAGGCTGTCTTTCCAATAGTATATTTTCGTTTCCAGAGTGTTAAACAATTCGTCGCTACAGGTGATCGTAAATTTGCTTATTATTTTCTTTGCGCTGGCCAAATGGTCGTATTCATTCTCGGTATAGACAAAAACCCTGTGCTCGAAATCCTCCATCAGCCAGTTTATCACATAGTCGGCACAACTTTCCGGCAAGCTGAAAAGCGTGTACATGACTATTTCATGCTCAACTTCATTGTCATTATTTCCTGTGCCGTTAATGATGGCGATAGCATTTTGTGGATATTTTACCGTCAGCTCCTCAAACGCGGTTTTCGTTATCTCCACGCAATCTCTCTCAAAGCCGTTATTGTATTCCTTATTTACCCAGCGTCTTCGGTCGTCGCCATACAGATAAAAATACGACTCCTCCACCGTGCACCCCGCGGATTGACGGCATATTTCCGGGAATATGAACTCAGCTATTTTTACACAATTCTTGCGGGCAAAAGCATTTTTCTCTTCATCTGTACCCATATAGCAGTTCGCCGAATTAATTATATCGTGATTTTGAAGCGCAATACTCAGCAACTGTACTCCACGCACGGAACCGCTTTTAATCACATTGCTAAGACTATAAAAGTTGTTGAGCAGTGCAGGGGTTTTCCGTAACAACTCTAACCTAAACTCAAACATCCTTTCAGAGTCTTTCGAAGGGTCTATACAGAGCATCCTGTGTATTTTGCTGTGTGTTTCCTCCGACTCGAAAGCATATGGACGCAGCGCCGCTGTTACAAAGTCTGGTTCTGCTTCACCGATCGACCTGAGCAGCATTGCGTGCTTATCGTCAAGCCACGATTCCCCTTCTCCAAGCTTCATCCGGGTCACAAATGCAGGGTGACCATAATACACAGTTTGGGCAACGTACTTGCACCACTCGGGCCGTTTGTAATACTGCTCAACAAATTCCAGCATTTGTGTATCCGGGTTCTGGCACTGCCCAATAACTTCAAACGCCGTACACTTGTAATAATATCTTATATCTTCCGAACCAAGCAAATCACGGCACTGTGCCAAGAACAGACCGCTATCTGAGTCCATAAGATTCTGCAGTGCGAGCAACACACGGTAGCGCTGGTGCGGCGTCTGCTTCTCCTGAGAGCCAATGACATCAACTATGCTTTTTCCCGAGTAAATAGTTTTTATGGCATCGTGCGATATAAAATAGTCCAGAAAGCTCTGATGCACAAACGAAATTATGTGGTTATCGCGTACGAGCATCCCGCTCGAGACTAATGCCGAAACTGCGCTGTCCATGTCGATAAGTAGCGCGTCCGGCAGATAAAATCGGCCGGACGCGCTCATTTTGCCAACGATGAAGTCCCTGCACTCGATTACATCGTTTTTCCTCACTCCGGCCTTCTCACAGCAATCCAAGGTATCGTTCCACCATGCGCACAGCAAATCATAAACCGTCCTGTAATCGTTCTTTCGATCCTGATTGTTCAGGCGTTGCCATACATATAGAACCGCCGGAGCGCTCAGCAATCGTTGCATACGCTTTGGCATATACGCATAACCCTGACCGACTATATTTCTGACTTCCTGAGGCTCAAATTCATTTACGCATATGTCAGCCCATTCTATCCCTCTTCCACCGCGTGAGCAGGAAAGTAGGCTTCTGAGACCGTTGTCGTTTTCCAAGTCAAATGTTCTGGAAACTAAGATTATAGACACGCGGCCATTTTCATAGCCGTTGACACCAAGAGTCTGCCTAAGCAGCTCCTTACACACGTCCAACGCATCTGAGGAATGGGCGTTTGTCCACCTGAGCGAATCCAGTTGATCAAGAATCAGGACGCATTGCTTCCCAGCAGCAAGACCGCTGAGGCATATTACGGGTGATTGCGGCAGACCAAGGTCTTCCCCAAATTTGTCGGCAGATGTTGATGGAATTTTCTTATCCAGTTTAATGCCGAGAAACAGCGTATGCTTTTCCTTCAAATACCGCCGTATCCCTTCCACGCATCCGCTTTTGCCGACACCGGCCCTGCCGTGGATGACAATGGAGCGTCCAGCCTCCAGCGCAGCTATTGCCTCATCCGTTTCGGTACGATGTATCAGGCTGCCGTTTATGGCTTGGAACTCGCCCCAGTACGTCTCATTGAGCTCTTCTATACGTGAGGCCACGCTTTCGCTATACATATAGCTGCGCAAATACACGTCATTTTCCTGCATATACTCTATGACGTCGGCGGCATTAAGCGTCTGCCCAAACCTGTATCTGTCAACGGCAATGTGCTCAAGCAGCAGCCGAGCCGAGTTGGAATTGCCCGTAAACAGCGCAGCAACCTGATCGTTCAAATCTGCAAGAGCTTCAACGCTATAAGGCTCCACGTCAAATTCACAGTTGGCAAGTATGTATATGAGTTCCTTTAACTCTTTATGATTATCTTTGTCAAGATTATAGTACTTGGCACATTGTCTAAACAGAATTCTGTATTTACCACTTGACTTGACCTGATACTCACAAAACTCTTCTGTGGAACTGTTGGATTTTGCTTTTTTGCATAATGTATCCAAGCCGTCATAGTGAAGCGGCGACAAAAACACATATCTATTGCCTTTCTCCCGCTCTATGTGATTCTTCGAGTGCAAGAACACTTTGTGGCGGTTGAGGTCGGCTGGGGTCCACTTGTCCTTGCCCACGTTTCCTGATTTGCACTGATAATATGTTTTATTGCCGCTCAAATCTACAGTAACGAATTCCACGCCCTCGGCTTCAGATCCAAGAGGTTCAACAATTATCGCTGAAAGCTGCTCTCTAACTAATCTGAGCAGATATTTAACTAGGCATCTGTTTTCAAATTCGTTGCCAAATTTATCTGATCTTCCACCAGCTTCAGGGCTCATCTGCTGCTCCTTTCGTGATGACTAAAACTAAGTTTCCTCTAAAAAAGGCAAAAATCATTACTGATTCTAGGGCAAAAGAGCAAATTTAATTAGCAAAAACCCACTCTTTCATCCCCTATTTTGCCTTATCCGCTCCGCAGCCCCAACTTTTTCAACCTTGACGATACCGCTTTGGGCGTACGTTTCAGGAGGTTAGCAATTTGATAAACATTCTTTCTGGCATCAACATACATTTCGCGTAGCAGCTTGTCCTCGGCTTTTGTCCATGGTTTACCCCCGTTTGGATACCGTTCTGCTCTCTGCGCTTTGCGCTCCTTTTTCTTCTCCTCGCGCTCTGCGCGCTGCTTTTCAAGGATTGTACCGTATGACTCCAGCGAGCAGTTGTCGAGAACCGTGCGCAACGCCTCCTGCACGACCTCATTTGCGCATGAATCGTACTTAGGCAGCACACGCCCAGTTATCGGGTCAATGCCGATGCTCAGGTTTTCCACCATCGTCCTTGCCATGAGATCGTCCATAGATGCGCCCTCCCATTTTCAGTTATTTTCATTCTACCAGCATGGCGAAATCTTGTAAACAATTCAGCTCAGAAAACAGCGGATATTTCACAAACAATATGGCACCCGCTGCTCCTTTGTGCTACAATAAACATAATATCGCCGAAATCTGGGGGTTGAGCGCATGAAGGGTTCCGAAACATGGCTGATGAACTTTATGGAGGGCAAGGGCAACCGCTTTATCATCCCTGTTTACCAGCGCAGCTATGACTGGAAGCAGGAGAATTGCGCTCAGCTCTACGACGACCTCATAAAAGTTGTAAGGCAAAACCGCCCGAGCCACTTCTTCGGCAGCATTGTCTGCGCTGTCGAGGGCAACGGCGCACGCACCAACTACAACATCATAGACGGGCAGCAACGCCTCACTACGGTCACGCTGCTGCTTCTTGCCATGCGCAACCTGCTCCGCAGCGGGCTTGCGGATTCTGCTGAAAACCACCTCGACCAGCAGATAGAGCAGTATATCATATCCCCCTGGGCAAGCGAGAATGACCGCATCAAGCTGCGTCCTGTGAAAACCGACCGAGCCGCCTTTGAAAAGCTATTCGGCAGCGCCGAGGACTACGACCAGGCCTCCAACCTGACACATAATTACAACTACTTCTACGCAGAGCTGCAAAAGAGCCCCGTGTCGATCGACGAGCTGTACAATGCAATCTGCAAGCTGGAGGTCATATGCATAACACTCGACCTCGACGACAATGCCCAGCTCATATTCGAGAGCCTCAACTCCACCGGCCTGGCGCTGGACGAGGGCGACAAGATACGAAACTATGTGCTCATGAGCCAGCCGCTGCAAGAGCAGAACCGGCTCTATGACGCCTATTGGCTGAAGATAGAGCGCTGCACGGGCGGCGATGTCAGCGCCTTCGTCCGCGACTACCTGAGCATAAAAATGCAGGCCACGCCCACGGTGAAGGCCGTCTATCAGGTGTTCAAGCGCTACGCCGAGGACTCCACGCTGAGCATTGAATCCCTGCTCGGGGATATGCTCAGCTATGCGCGGCTCTATGAAAAACTGCTCACCTGCAGGAGTGGGCTCGGCGTCCCCGGACTAGACGACTGCCTCTACCGTATGAAGCGGCTGGAGATAACCGTCACGCGGCCCTTCCTCATGGAAGTGCTGCGGCTGAATCAGGACGGGCTTCTCCCGGCGGGCGATGTGCTGAGGGTATTCCTGATTGTCGAAACCTACCTCTTCCGGCGCAACATCTGCGAGGTGCCGACAAGCGCGCTGAACAAGATTTTCCTCACCCTCAACCGCGAGATACTCCGCTACGACGGCGGCGCGGATAGATATGTGGACAAGCTCGTCTATGACCTGCTCGCAAAGCGCGACAGCGGGCGTTTTCCGGACGACGGCGAGTTTGCCGCCGCTCTCGCCGGCAAACAGGTCTATCTCATGCGAGGACGCTACAAGGACTACATCTTCGAGCGCTTTGAAAACTACGGCACCGTAGAGGTCAAAGACGTCTACACACTGCTGGACACCGGCGTTTACTCCATCGAGCACATCATGCCGCAGCATCTCACGCCCGCGTGGGCAGAGGAGTTGGGCACGGACTATGCTCGGATACACGACGCCTGGCAGCACCGCCTCGCCAACCTGACCCTGTCCGGCTACAACCCGCACCTGAGCAACGCGACGTTCACAGAAAAGCGCGATGACCCCGACGGCGGCTACAAGGCCAGCGGGCTGAGAATGAACCAGCGTCTTGCTCAGCTCGAGCGCTGGACGCTCCCGGAGATAGAGGCACGCAGCCGGGAGCTGGTCAAGTACGCCCGTGACAAGATATGGGCGTATCCAAAGACGGACTTCGTCCCTGCGCGGCGCGAGCTGGACTCCTGCTCGCTCGGCGATGAGGATGCGGATCTTACCGGGCGCTGGGTGCAGAAATACAGTTTCTTCGGCGTAGAACAGCCGGTTTCCAACTGGTCGGAGGTGTTTGTACAGGTATTGAAGCAGCTCCACCAGCGTGACAAGTCCGTGCTGTACTCGCTCGCCTCTGTCAATGACGCCGACGGAGTGTCGGTTTACTTTTCGTACCAGCCGAACAGTTTCCGCTCGCCTGTTCAGGTCGATGCGAATCTGTATGTAGAGAAGAATACGAGCACGAACACAAAGCTCAATATACTTCGCCGCGTGTTCTCACTGTACGGCGTAGACGCGGACGAACTGGTGTTCTACCTGCACGACGCGGATGTGTCAAAGGCAGGTGAAAGCGGCCTCCGTGACAGGCGGCTCGCCTACTGGACTTACGCCCTGCCGCTCATCCAGATGCAAAATATCAACAGCGGCGCGTTCAGCAGCGTCAACCCCGGCGTCTCTAACACAATAACAGGCTACTTTGGCGTCGCTGGATTATCCGTCCGCTGCATCGCCAACTTCGACGCCGCCCGCGCCGAGTTTGTCATATCCCTCCCGGATTTGGGCGAGAATCAAGTCCTATTTGATCGTCTGCTCGCTCACCGGCAGGAGATAGAATCCGGCGTCGGAACCGCCCTAAGCTGGGAACGGGCAGGAGACAACAAGGCGTCGGTTATAGGCTGCGCGATGGACGGCGTGAGCGTAACGAACGAAACCGACTGGCCGGCCATGGCGAAGTTCCACGCCGAGTGGAGCGAACGGTTGTGTTCAGTGCTGCTGCCGTATCTGGTAGACGAAAACAGCCGTGAGGTGCGTTTAATGCGCATCGCTGGTGCGCTGCGCCGCTGGGCCGTCAGCCGCCCAGAGATAAGGCTGAATCTTGCAAAAAGTTCCCGTTCCTGCACGCGCTTCACGACTGAAACGATGTCCACTCTGCTGCCTGATGACCCCGAGGCGCTCAGCGGCTGGAACACGCCTAACCACTATTTCTACGAGATAGTCAACCGCGACGGCGAGAGCGTGCGCATCCAGCTCTCATTCAGCGCGCACAACATTCCCGACACCCTGCGCGTCCAATGCGAACGCATCGACGCGCTCACCCACAGCGCCCCCATCCCCACTGGCTGGCAGTGGCGCATGACGTTCAAGACCTCCTCTGTCCCCGTCGCCGACCCCATAGACGAGGCCACACTCTTCGCCGGGCTGGATGGGTGCTTGGAAGAGGTGCGTGCGTTTGAGGATAAGGTGCTTGCGGAGCTGAGTCGGGGGGATAAACAATAAATGCATAGCTGAAAATGTTGATAAAAGAGTGGGAGCAGTTGTCATGATACAAGAGTACCTTTTTAGTGGTAAGAACCACAGGAAAGAAGTTGAACAATACACATATAAGTCCGTCAAAGTTGAAACGTACGGGATCGAGTATTCTGACTGTTGGATTGCTATGTTTTCATTGGACGGAGAAAACTCGAATAATGCAAAGACCCTTTCAGCAGTAAATGATTATGTAGTTACTAACTTCCACCCAACGGTTTTGAGTAATGGGTGTTCAGCTTATTATAATAAGGCTCTTTACCCGCACTTCAATGAATTTGAGCGAAAACTCCGCAAACTACTTTATTTAAAGAGTGCTTTAAGTAAAAACACAAATGATACTGAAGTTATAAAGGACTTAGAGAAAAAGGATTTAGGCGAAATCTTTACCCTACTATTCTCTGATGCGCAGTTTGTCAAAGATGTTAAAAAAACTGTGAATGATAAAACATGGCAATTTACCAAAATTGAGATACTAACGGCTCTACAACAAATAACCGAAAATACTCTCTGGGATCATTTGATTGGCGATGGTGCTGTCCCTTTATTGCGGTCTGACTTTGCGCAAGTCCAATCGTTCCGCAATGACATAATGCACGCACATAGCATGGGAACTGAATCATACAATTCTGCACTGAAACTAATTGAAAAAATTAATGAACAGCTTGATGTGGAAATCGGAAAGATTATTGTTGATAAAGAGTCAGCACCACAGTCTGTTCATAACAAAGATTTTAATTCTGCTCTAGGCGATGCTATTAGAGAAATGGATTATGCAAGGCAGAAAGAATATTTGACTAAAGAATTAACTACACTGCAGTCAGCTATCGCTGCTTTCAACCATGATGGAGTACGAGAGGCACTTGAAGAGTATCGGCGTATTGCCATATCGCCTGAGCTTACCTCAATATCAAAGTTCATTTCTTCTTCTGAGTATTCTCAAATTCAAAGGGAAATGGAAGAAATCTCAAAAATGAAAAAAGATGCTCCCCTAATTGTTCAAGAACTCCAAGAAATTGCTGAATTCATGGGACAACACAAAATTGAGTTGCCTTCTGCATTGCTTGAGTTACAAAAATCACTTCAACACTTTGAAAATGACTTAAGTTTAGACGAACCCAGAGAAAGCCAGAAAGAACTGGCAGATGATGGAGTGGATAAACCTGATGAATCACATGAAGTTTGAAATCCCGGATGGGGTAGAGCAGAATATAGAGCGCATTGCCGCGCTGTTCACCAACTGCGTCACGAAGATGCGGGATGAGAACGGCAAGCTCAAACGTGGGATAAATTTTGAGATGCTCAAGCAGATGCTCTCCCCGGATGTGGTAGACGGGGACGAGTGTTATGAGTTTACATGGGTGGGCAAGAAGGCGTCCATCGTGGAGGCCAACAAGCCCATCCGCAAGACCCTGCGCCTCTGCCCCGAAGAGAGCAAGAACTGGGACACCACTAAAAACCTCTACATCGAGGGCGACAATCTTGAAGTGCTCAAGCTGCTGCAGGCGGCGTAGACAGTTCGCAGAGAACTCCGAGCGCAACCCCCGGCTCCACTCTGACTGGTGCAGCATGATGTATCCCCAGCTGATGCTGGCGAGGAATATGCTGGTATATGATGGAGCTACAAGCGTTGCCGTATATGTAAAGCTTCCTAGTGGTTTTTATATTTCAACGCCCGTTGGACACTATAACCCTGACTGGGCCATCGCCTTTTATGAGGGTACTGTGAAGCACATCTACTCCGTTGCAGAAACAAAAGGCTCCATGCAATCCATGCAACTGCGAGATATCGAGGAGGCTAAGATTCATTGTGCGCGGGAGCATTTCAAGGCCATAAGCGGAGACAATGTCATATACGACGTTGTGGACAGCTACCAAGCACAGCTGGATAAGGTTATGCGTTAAGCGCCTCATCGCAACCTGCAAATCTGTGTCAACCCCCAAAACGCAGTTTTCAGTAACCACTGCAAAAACGGCATGGCAAAGCAGGCCGGCGAGATAATTCTCGCCGGCCTGAGCGTTTATCTCAGACCCTTATGCTGCCGCGAGGCACTCTTTCACGCGGGCGTAGTAGATGCGCAGGAACTTCGCAGCCCCAGCAACCATGTAGACATAGTAGTGCTTTCCCTCGGCTCGCTTCCGATCCATGAAGGCGTACACGGCGTTTCCCTCGTCCTTGCACTGCAATATAACGGAGCATACTCGGAAAAGAGCAGCCCGTAAATGCGGCGATCCGCGCTTTGAAACGTGCCGGTTCTTCGAGTCAAACGTACCAGACTGAAACGGAGGCGCATCAACGCCAGCAAAAGCCACCAAAGCACCTTTGTGCGTGAAACGCCTCACATCGCCAATCTCAGCCATTATCTGCGGTCCTGTAATCGGTCCGGCACCCACGTCGTCGCAAAGTCCGCTCGGCTTCGTTTCCGGCAAAAGCCAAAGCCTTCTGCCGAAAACTGCGCTCGCTCCCTTGCTCCTCCTCTCAGGCACAAACCCGCTTCGCTGGGCTTTGTGCCTGCAAATAGCAAATCAGCAGCTTTGTGCTATCGTTCTTCTTGAACGTGGCGACGGATTCCCGGGCGTGCCGGTGTATTCTCTCGGCATCTGTCTGGCTGTAATGGTATCCTGTTCTCTTGCACCACTTGCGGAAGGATTCAGAGAACGATTGGATGGAAACTGCCGCCACGTTGTCTCTGTGCCAGAAACGCCGCACGAAGTCTACCCACTTGTAGTGGCCCTTTCGCGTTGCGGTAACTGGTAGGAAAGAAATTATTGGCTCCGGGGAAGGTCTGATCGAGGATGGAGATAAGTGAGTTCCTCAGGGATTTGGCTGTCTTAATTGTGCGCTCATACAGCCTGCACTGTACCTTGAGGAGCTGGCGCGTCTCGTCTGTTTCGGAGTAGTCTCGCAAATCGCTCCAATAGGCGAGGGCATAGTTAGCTATCTTCATGGCGTCGGCCTTGTCCGTCTTGACCTTGCGGAGCGAATTGTCGCTGAAACGGTGTATGAGTATGGCATTGACCACACTGACGAAGAAGCCGGCCTGCTTCAGTGCCATAGCTACAGGCCGCCAGTACATTCCCGTGTGCTCCATTACCACGCGGACTTCTCCATTTAAGGCTGCTAGCTTGCTGACCAGTTCGTCAAGCTCTGAGGCTGTGTGCCGCACTTCAAACGGATCCATTACTACTTCGCCTCCGGGACGGCGTACCGCTACCATGCTTTTGTACTTGGAAACATCAATCCCAACGGCTGTAATGATTCTGTGCTCCATAGGCGTACCTCCAACGAAAGATTTGCAACCGGCGACCGCCCCGGCTCATTACCGATTCAGCTTGCTTAGTTACCCGAATGTACGGAAAACTCCGATGATTCAACCTGCGTAAATCGAACGCCGCAACGAAAGGGCCGGCTTACAGTTTGCGACTCCGAGCGTGAAAGCTCATGCAGGGCGTGGTAAGGCCGATTACCCCCTCATTGTAGCTAGGTACGAGCCGCTGAAAAGCGGTAAGGTAATTGTAGACCAGCTAAGCAAAGTCAAGAGAAAATTTAGAAGGCGTTCCCGCAAAAAAGCGCACGACTCCCAGGCTCACGGCATCTGACGTGAGCCTGAATTCAATACGCGGCTTCCTTACGCCGCAGCGAGCAGCCTTATGTGTTCCTGCGGCGTGCGAAGCTCGAAGGGTTGGCGGTCACGAAGGACTGCATAAATGATGTTCGAGAGCTTGCGCATGACCGCTACGCGAGCCACATTTTTGGGCTTCTCAGCACATTTCTTCTCGTAATATTCAGCGAGAACAGGATTCTTGTATGCGCCGTCTCTGTTCCGTGAAACGCTGCTTACCGCCGCCATGTGCAGCGCCGCGCGCACCTGGGGAGAGCCTCGCTTGGACAGCTTGTTCTTGCGGCCCTTGAATGTTCCAGACTGTCTCTCGCCAGGGTCAAGGCCAAAGTATGCAGCGAGCTGCTTGGGCTTTCTGAACAGAGATATGTCTCCCATCTCTGCTACGATGACCACAGCAGAATTGAAACCGATGCCCGGTATGCTGCAAAGCAGCTGCACATCCTCGTCGAAGCCGGGCTCCTGCTTCACCAGCGCCTTTATCTCGCCCTCGACGCGCCGTATAGCCGCCAATAGTCCCTCGATTATGTCCAGCATATTCACAATCAGGCTGGTGTTACTTGCCGACCTGACGGCGATCACGCGGGCAGACTCAGCTGCATCCCTGAGTTTCACGGCTTTTCTCAGCGCCAAATTTGTGTCCCTTGCTGCTGGCTTTGCCTATGAATTCCGCAATATCGTCCACGCTCACAGCCAGTAGCATGTCCGGAGCAGGCCACCGGCGAAGCACGGCACGCGAGGAAACACCGCCTACGTCGGAGAACACCACGCTCAAAGTGCCGCGCCAGGTGCGCAGCCAGCAGGTAAAGAATCAGATTTTCCAGGCAGCGATGGAGCTGATGCGTGAATACGGCTACGAGTATGTCACTGTTGCAAACGTGTGCAGCAGGGCGGGGATATCCGTCGGCAGCTTCTACCACCATTTCGGCAGCAAAGATGAGCTCCTGGCGTACTATTTTGACGCAGGCTACGAAAAGTATTGGGAGGAATACGAAAGCAAGCTCACGGGGGACTTTATAGAGGACGTCGTTGTTGTTTACAGTATGTACTCCGAATACTGCATGGATCAGGGACTGCAGTTTATAAAGAACTTTTACACGCCCAACAACAAGAGCCTTTACCTTGGAGATTTCACTAAATCCGGAGAAAAGCACCTCCCCATTATGAAAAAGTCATATGTAATACTGCAAGAGGCTCAAAAGCGCGGCGAAATAAAGCCCGGGGAGGACTTGAAGCAGCTCACGGAGGATCTGTGCATGCTGGAAAAGGGTCTTATCTTCGAGTGGGCGCTCAGCGACGGGCAATACGACCTGCTGACGGCAGTGCGCAGGATAATGACGAATATGCTAAAAGGAGTTGCGAACGGCTGAGTCAGACTGTTCGCAACTCCTTTTTCCAAATTCCACCTTGCGCATAGAGGGTTGGAAACTGCGGATACTAATTCCTGCACATAGAAATATAAGCAGGAGGTATTTTATGAAAGCCACCGGCATTGTACGCCGAATCGATGACCTGGGTCGCGTCGTTATCCCTAAGGAGATCCGCCGCACCCTCCGCATCCGCGAGGGCGACCCGCTGGAGATATTTACGGACAAGGACGGGGAGGTCATATTCAAGAAGTACTCGCCCATCGGGGAGCTGTCGGACTTTGCGGCGCAGATCTGCGACTCGCTGCACCGCTCGACGGACGCGCTGGCGGCGGTCTGCGACCGGGACTCGGTCATCGCCGTCGCCGGCGGAGGCAAGCGCGAACTGCTAAGCAAGCGTTTGAGCCCGGAGCTGGAACAGCTCATGGAGTCCCGGCGCATCTACCGCCGCCAGAGCGGCGCACCGGAGCTGCCCATAACCGAGAACGACAGAGCCTTCACCGTCGGCGTCGCCGCGCCGGTGGTCAGCGAGGGCGACCTCATGGGCTGCATCCTGTTCGCCCAGCCCAAGAACAGCCCCCCGGCCACTGAGGTCGAGTACAAACTGGCTGAGACCGTCGCCGGGTTCCTCGGCCGCCAGATGGAGGCCTGACCGCTCCCCTGCCCCACCGCTCACGATACGCTTTCAGCCCAGGAGATACCTGGGCTGATTTTTTTCGGAAAATTTCAACTCCGCTTGTAGCAAAGGCCGCAAAAAGTGTAGTATATGTTTGAGGACGGAAAGGAGGCCAGCCATGGAGGACTGGGCAATACTGGACTTATTCTTCACACGCTCCGAGTACGCGATCGTCGAGCTGGACGCCAAGTACGGCGCGCTGTTCCACTCTCTCGCCCTGAACATACTCAACAGCAGCCAGGACGCGGAGGAGTGCGTCAACGACGCCTACCTCGGCGCGTGGAACGCCATACCGCCCGAGCGGCCGGAGCGGCTGCCGGCCTACGTCTGCCGCATAGTGCGCAACGCCGCGCTCTCCAGGCGGCGGCGCGACGGCGCGCAAAAGCGCGGCGGCAGCTACACCGTGGCGCTCAGCGAGCTGGAGGGGTGCATAGTCGCGCCGGAGGACTCCCAGTCGGCGCTGGACGCGAAGGAGCTGACGGCGGCGCTAGAGCGCTTTTTGGACACGCTGAGCGAGGAAAACCGCGTGATTTTCCTGCGCCGCTACTGGTTTGCGGACAAATGCGCCGACATCGGCAGGCGCGTCGGGCTGAGCGAAAAAGCCGTGACCGTACGGCTCACACGGCTGCGCAAGCAGCTGAAAAAGTATCTTGCAGAACAGGAGGTATATGTATGAGCGCGGAGACCCTGTCCCAAGCCCTCGGCGGGATAGATTTGAAGTACATATCCGAGGCCGCGGACTACCGTAGGCCGCGCGCCAAAAAGCGCCGCATGGCGCCCCGGCTCCTCGCCGCCGCAGCCTGCCTGGCGCTGGCCGTCTACGCCGGAACGCGCTGGCTCGCCCCCGACGCCTCCGTGCGCCCGACCATAGACCCGAACCTGCCGGTGCTCGACGTTATTACCGACTCATATACCAGCATGGGCGCTTTCGTAATGCACACTTCCGACTTCTCGGACTACCTCACGGGCAATCCGTGGAGCGAGGACATGGAGCTTTACACGCTGCCTGTATACAAAAACGCCGTGGAACACGCCTCCTACGAGCTGAACCGCGTGCCGCTCAACGCCGACTACGAGGCCATGCGCGCGATTATGGATGGGGCGATAGCCACGCTGGGCATTGACGAGAGCACGCTGGAGTTCTCCGAGAACACGCAGCAGACCTTTGCGGACGCTTCCGGCGGGGATGCGGTCGTCACCTCCTTTGTCGCCCAAAACAGCGAGGTGCGCATTTCCGTCGGCTATGACCTGGAGCTATACGTTGCTTTCGCGAATCCGGTGGAGCTGCCGGTGGACTTCACGCGCGGCTCCACGGCAGCCGAGTGCGAAGCGGCCGGCGAGTACGCCGCCGGACTGTTTTCCGCGCTGCTCGGCTTTCAAGACCCGCAAGTGTCAGTCAGCGGGGGCGAGTTCAACTACGACCTCTCCACCAGCCCCTACAGCGTCAGGATATATGACGCTGGCAGCAGCGACGAGGGAACGCTGATAAACTACAACTTCCGCTGTGCCGAGCTGTACGCCAGCGAAGATGGCGGCGTATACGGCCTGCGTCTATTCAACCCCGACCTCTCGCACAAGGTGGGCGACTACCCCATCATTTCCGTCGACGAGGCTCGCTCCATCCTGCTCGGCGGCGGAGAGCTGCCGGACACGCTGGAAACTCTCCGCGGCGAGGACATCGTCGGGGTGGAGCTTGTGTACCGGATAAACGAGTACGACGAGTACTTCGTCCCCTACTACTGCTTCTACTCGGAGGCTTCCGAGACACTTGGCGATATGATACCGGAAGGCGGCCGGGTCTACACCTGGCACTACGTCCCCGCCGTAGACCCACAGTATCTCAGCGTCTACACGTCGGATGGAAGCGGAAACTGAAAATCGGAAACTGAAAAAAGCGCCCATAGGGCGCTTTTTTCATATGCTCCGCCACAGCAGGCGGTTTTCGATGAACTCGGCGGTGACGCGGCCGGCGTCCAGGTGCCAGGCCAGGAAGCTGCGGATGGTGCTGCCCACCAGCACGTACTGCTGGAAGTTCAGCTCCAGGCGCAGATCGTCGAAGACCAGCTTCAACAGCTCCTCAAAGCCGCGCGGCTCTATGCAGATGTGCAGCAGCTGCTCGCCCAGGCGTTCTATGTGCCTGCGGTTGACCTCGGCCAGAGGGGCTATGTCCTCGCAGGCCTCCGCGTGGGAGGGGACGTACATCTTCGCGCCTATCTCCGGCAGCCTGCCCAGCGTGTCCAGGTAGGCCTGCACGTCGTAGATAAAGGGCACGCCGTACTTGGCGAGCGTCTCCGCGCCGGACACGCAGTCGGCGATGAACGCCGTGCCGTCGGGCAGGAGGTAGCCCGACATGTCGAAGAAGTGCCCGGGCAGGGGCAGCACCTCGACGCCGGCGGGGAAGCCCTCGTCCGTCACGTCCAGGCAGTCGCAGGGCTGAGCCATCAGGAACTTGTGCCGCAGCTCCTTGGGCGGATAGCCGCCGTACAGGAAGCTCGGCTCCAGCACCGGCGTGCGCGTGAACTGCGCCTCGACGCCGGGGGCGAAGACCTTGCAGCCGGTCTGGCGCTGCAAATACTGGCAGCCGCCTATGTGGTCGGCGTTCGAGTGCGTCACCAGTATGCCGCGCAGCGTCCAGCCGCGCTCGTCGAGCACCTTGCGCACCCTGCGCCCGGCGTCCTTGTCCCCGCCGGCGTCTATGAGGTACACCCCGTCCCCGGAGTCGTAGACGCCTATCTTGGCGGGACAGTCTATGTAGTAGGACTGATCGCTGATTTTGATAAGCTCGTACATGCTGCTCCCTCCCGTCGTATTTTGATATATCCAAACTCTAACCGCTTCCGGGGACGCCTTCTTTGGACAAGCCCAAAGAAAGCGCCCCCGAAATCTGATTATCCGAAGAACTTGTTGTGTATCGCCTGGACGGCCTGGTCGGCGTAGTCCTTCTTGATGAGGACGGAGACCTTTATCTCGCTGGTGGAGATCATCTGGATGTTTATCTTGGCGTCGTAAAGCGCCTCGAACATGAGCGCAGCTATGCCGCTGGCGCTCATCATGCCGGCGCCGACGATGCTGACCTTGCAGACGTTGGTGTCGACGCTCAGGTGGTCGAAGCAGAGAGACTCCTTGAGCTCCTCGAGCGCCTCGGCTGCGCGCTCCGCGTCCGCGAGGGGCACGGTGAAGCTGATGTCGTTGGTGCCCTCCTTGCCGTAGCTCTGGAGGATTATATCTACGTTTATCTTGGCGCGGGCCATGGTGTTGAACACGCGGAAGGCCATGCCGGGCTCGTCGGGGACGCCCACGACGACTATGCGCGCAACGTCGTTGTCCTTTGCTATGCCGCTTATCTTCATCTCTTCCATTCGCTTTGCGACCTCCTTAACTTTTGTGCCGGGCTTCCGAACCATGCTCGAAAGCACCTCGATTATCACGCCGTAGCGCTTGGCCAGCTCCACTGAGCGGTTCATGAGCACCTGCGCGCCCAGGCTGGCCAGCTCGAGCATCTCGTCGTAGGTTATCTCGTCGAGCTTGCGCGCGCCCTTGACCTTGCGCGGGTCGGCAGTGTAGACGCCCTCGACGTCGGTGTATATCTGGCATTTGTCCGCGTGCAGCACCGCCGCTATGGCGACTGCGGTGGTGTCCGAGCCGCCGCGGCCGAGCGTGGTGATGTCGTCGTTTTTGTCCACGCCCTGGAAGCCCGCCACGAGGACTATGCGGCGCTTATCCAGCTCGCGGCGTATGCGCTCGGTGGAGACGCGCACTATGCGCGCGCTGCCGTAGGTGGTGTTCGTCTCCAGGCCGACCTGCCAGCCGGTGAGCGAGACGACGGGCAGACCCATGGCCTCCAGCGCCATGGCCATCAGCGCCACGCTCTGCTGCTCGCCCGTGGACAGCAGTACGTCCATCTCGCGCTTGCTCGGGCGGGGGTTCAGCTCCCGCGCCTTTTCTATCAGGTCGTCCGTGGTGTCGCCCTGGGCGCTGAGCACGACGACTATGTCGTGCCCCTCTGCGTAGTTGTCCGCTATTATCCCGGCCACGTGCCGGACTCTCTCGGCGTTGGCCACGGAGCTGCCGCCGAATTTTTGTACTATTAGCATGGGGTATGTCCCTCCGTTAAATCTGCTGAACGGCTTTGCCGTACTCTATACTATGCCGTCAGTCCAGCACGCGGTATTTCGCCAGCACGCTCATGCCGGCCGTCTTTGCCTTCAGCTCCTCGCCGGACATGTATCCGGTGACGAAGGCGTACTCGTCGGGCGCGGCGTTCGGCGCGTTTATGAAGCGCACGCCAGAGAAGGCCGCCGCTATGTCCGCGAGCGGCGAGTTCGTGCGCACCATCCAGCGGCAGGATATCTTGTCGGGCGCCGTGACGTAGCCCGGCTCGGACGGCCACCAGCCGGTGTAGGTCCTGGTCTTGGGGTCGCGCACGCAGTCTATTATGTCCGCCGCGACGGCGCTGGCCGTGGGCAGGCTGCCCGCCCCGGGGCCGAAGAACATCGCCTCGCCCACCGCGTCGCCGCGCACGGAGATGCCGTTCATCACGCCGTCAACGTTGGCCAGCGGCGCGCTCCTGCTTATGAGGTGCGGCGCCACGAAGGCCGTCACGCTGTTCGGTCCGGTGCGCATGGCGCGGCCGAGCAGCTTTATCTTGTAGCCCAGGGCACGCGCGCACTCTATGTCCGCCGGGGTGATCTTCGTTATGCCCTCCGTCGTTATGGAGCTGGGCGGGACGTTCTTGCCGAAGCAGAGGTCGGCCAGGATGCAGATCTTGCGCCCGGCGTCTATGCCCTCCACGTCCGCCGTGGGGTCGGCCTCGGCGTAGCCCTTCTGCTGCGCCTCGCGCAGAGCCAGGTCGAAGCTCTTGCCCATCTGCACCATCTCGGTGAGGATGTAGTTCGTCGTGCCGTTGAGTATTCCGCACACGGAGCTTATCTCGTTCGCCGCCAGGCACTGGCACAGCGGGCGCAGTATGGGGATGCCGCCGCCCACGCTGGCCTCGAACATGAAGTTCACGCCCATCTTCCTCGCCAGCGCCGTCAGCTCCAGCCCCTTTTCGGCCACCAGCTCCTTGTTGGAGGTCACGACGCTCTTGCCCGCGGACAGGCAGCGCTTGACGTACTCGTAGGCCAGCGTGGCGCCGCCTATGCACTCGGCCACGACCTTGATCTCCGGGTCGTTCGCCACCGTCTCTATGTCGTGCACTATGAGGTGGGCGAAGGGGTGATCCGGACGGGGCTTCCGGCACAGGATGTACTTCACCTCTATCTCGCTGCCCGCGCGGCGGGCTATGAGATCGCGGTTCTTGGTCAGCACCTCCGCGGTGCCGCCGCCGACCACGCCTATTCCCAGTATCGCTGCTTTTACCATGTCGTCTCCCCTGCTTTCATCCCGCCAGGGCGTCGAAGCGTATGACGCCGTAGAGCGAGCGCACCCGCTCCATGAACTCGTCCATGCCCTCCGTCATGTTCTCCGTGACGGCGGATATGGTCACCGGGGCGGTGCCGTTATTCGGAATGCTCTGATTTATAGTGAGAATATTTGCGCCCGCCTCGGCAAAACTAGCAAGCAGGGAGCTGAGCACGCCCTCCTTGTGGCGCAGCAGCGCGTTGAAGGTGACTATGCTGCCGTGCCGCATGTCGCTGAAGGGTATGACGGAGTCCTTGTACTTATAAAAGGCGCTGCGCGAAATGCCCACGCGCTCCACCGCCTCGGCGACCGTGCGCACCTCGCCGGTCTCCAGCAGCTCGCGCGCCTCGGTGACCTTGATGAACACCTCGGGCAGCACGCCCGCTTCCACCAGGTAATATTTTGCCCTTGTCCTGT
>OLVZ01000243.1_pt1 | contig 58701 bp, 52 predicted proteins | sample 1673341 | NCBI WGS metagenome assembly OLVZ01 (sample SAMEA3178944, study PRJEB25190) | human gut metagenome | biome: human gut; feature: human-associated habitat; material: faeces | place: Austria | collected 2013 | reverse complement strand
GGTGTCGGCGGAAGCCTTGCCCTTGCCGCCCTTGTCCTTCTCCTGGGCGGCCTTTTCTATCTCGGCCAGCACCTCGTCGCTGTACTCGGCCTGGCTGGAGCTCTTAATGAAGTCGATGACGTCCTCCCTCTCCTCGTCGGAGACGAAGGCGCCCTGGACGCGGATGGGCTTGCCGCTGCCCAGCGGGGAATACAGCATGTCGCCCATGCCGATGAGCTTCTCCGCGCCGGCGCTGTCGAGGATGATGCGCGACTCCATCGCGCTGGACACAGCGAAGGCGATGCGGCTGGGGATATTGGCCTTCATCAGGCCGGTTATGACGTCGGCGCTGGGGCGCTGCGTGGCGATTATGAGGTGCATACCGCTCGCGCGACCCATCTGGGCGACGCGGCAGATGCTCTCCTCGACATCCTTGCTGGCCACGAGCATGAGGTCGGCCAGCTCGTCCACCACTATGACCACCTGGGGCATGGTCGGCTCGCCGACCTTCTTCTGGTGGGCGTTGTAGCCCGCCAGATCGCGCACGCCGACTTCGGAGAACAGGCGGTAGCGCTTGAGCATCTCCACGACCGCCCATTGCAGCGCGCCCGCGGCCTTCTTCGGGTCGGTGACGACGGGGACATACAGGTGCGGTATTCCGTTATAAATGCCCAGCTCGACCATCTTGGGGTCTATCATTATGAGCCTGACCTGCTCCGGCGTGGACTTGTACAGCAGGCTCAGCAGCAGCGAGTTTATGCACACGCTCTTGCCGCTGCCGGTGGTGCCGGCTATCAGCATGTGCGGCAGCTTGGCTATGTTGCCGACCACGCACTCGCCGGAGATGTCCTTGCCTATGGCGAAGGACAGCGTGCTCTTGGCGTTCTTGAACTGCGGCGACTCGATGACGTCACGCAGGTAGACCAGGCTGACTATCTTGTTCGGCACCTCGATGCCGACCGTGCTTATCTTGTCCGGTATCGGCGCTATGCGCACGTTCATGACGCCGAGGGAGAGCGCGATGTCGTTGGCGAGGTTCGTGAGCTTGGTGAGCTTCACGCCCGCGTCCAGCTCCAGGTCGTAGCGCGTGACCGTGGGGCCGCGGGTCGCTCCGACTATGCGCGCGGCGACGCCGAAGCTCTTGAGCGAGGCGTCCAGGCGGTCGCGGTTGAGGGCTATCTCGTCTCTGCCGTCCACTGCCGCCGCCGTGCCCCGGCGCAGCAGGTCAATCGGCGGGAACTCATAGTCCGGGGTCTCCGTGGCCGCGCGGTCAAGCTCGGCGGCCATCTGGGCGTTGGCGTCCGGGTCGCTCTTGGGCTTGGACGAGCGCTGCTTTTTCACCGGCTCCTCATACGCGCTCACCGGCGCGGCGGCGGGAGCCGGCTCCGGCTCCGGCTCGTACTCCGGCTCCGGCGCTCTCGCGCTCTTAGGCTCGGGCTTGAAGCCGGTCATGACCGGCTGGGGCGCGGGGCGCTCCACCTCCGGCCTGGCCTCGTAGGGCATACTGACAGGGATGGGCGTGCTCGCCCTCTCGTAGCCGTACTCGGGCTTGGACTGCGCCTTTTTGCCTTTTTGCGCGACAGTTACCGGTTCATCAAGCGGATACGCGGCAAAATCGCCGTAATCGTCGTCTTCCCCCGGCTCGTCGTCCATGGGGATATCTATGGACGCGGGCACGCGGCGCTCCCGCCTGGCGGGCTGTGCGGCGCCCTTTTCCGGCGCGGCAGTCTGCTGCCTGCCCTTTCTGGCCTTCTTCGGCTCCGGTTCAGGCTCCTCCTCGTACTCGTAGTCCAGGTGCTGGCGACCGCGCACCCAGTCCACGACCTTGGCCGGGGTGACGCGCGCGATGCACATACACAGGAACACCAGCACTGCCAGCAGCACCGGGATGGCGCCGTAGACGCTGAACATACCCTCCAGGGACATGCTCAGCAGCCCGGCGAGCAGTCCGCCGCAGGCGAGGCGGGTGCCGCTGACGTACAGCCGCTCGCACAAGTCCATGAAGTTTCCTCCGAAGCTGAAGCCGTCGCCGGCAAAGAGCATGTGCGCAGCGGCGCCGACGAACAGCGGCAGCAGCATGGTGCACGTCACGCGCAGCACCACGGGACGGCCGCGGTGCGTGGCGAGGATGCCGGCAGAAATCAGCAGAGATATCGGGAACAGGAAGTACCCCCAGCCGAACAGCCCCTTTAAAAACCCGCAGAAGACATCGATGAACAGCGCCTCGACATCAAAGTAGCCTATCAGGGAGAAGATGCCGAGGAAGGCGCAGACAACGGCGCCCACCTCGCGGCGTATCGGGCGCGGCGCGTTCTTCTTGGCCGGCGCCCTGCTGCGCGTGGAGCCGGATGTTGTTTTCTTCGCGGTGCCGGAGGACTTTTTGGTTCCGCCGGAGGAGTTAGCCATTTATCTTAGCCTGCCTTTCTCTCAGTAGCCGAGCGAAAGCACGAGCGTCACTATGCCCGCCGCCCAGCAGTAGTAAGTAAAGAAACCGAACTTGTTCTTGCGCGAAATGAGCTTCATGAGCATTATGGCCGCTATTCCGGAGACGACAGCGGCGAGCATGCCCACGAGGTATACCGGCAGCAGCGAGGTCTCAAAGCCCTCGCTGACCGCGTTGAAGATGGAGAGTATGTTGGCTCCCAGCACGGCCGGGATGCTCAGCAGGAAGGAAAAGCGCATCGCGAAGCTGCGATCCAGCCCGGTGGCGATGCCGGCGGTGATCGTGGTTCCGCTGCGGCTCAGGCCGGGGATAGTGGCCACGCACTGGCAGCAGCCGATTATCAGCGCGTCGCGTATGCGTATGTTCTTCTCGGTCTTCGTCCCCGGAGCCATGCGGTCGGAGACATACAGCAGGCAGCCCGTGAGCATGAAGGCCACGCCTATGAACCAGGTCTGGTAATAGAGCTGCTCGACGAGGTCGTTGATGGGAACTATGAGCACCAGCGGCAGAGTAGCGATGACCAGCATCAGAAACAGCCTCGCCGCGGGCAGCGGCTGCTTGACGCGCTCGCCCGAGACGGTTCTACCGCCGCGAAGGACGATGAACACCTCGCGCACCATGTCCTTGATGTCTTTCCAATAGCAGATGAAGATGCTCACCAGAGTGCCGAGGTGGAGCAGCACGTCAAAAAACAGGTGCCCCTCCTCCAGAGAGTTCAGATGAAAAAGGTTTTGCAGCACGGAGAGGTGTCCCGAGCTGGAGATGGGCAGGAACTCGGCCAATCCCTGCACGAGACCCAGTAAAATTGCCGACCATATATCCACAAGTGTGTCCTCCAGAAGCGTTTTGACCGTGCGCACAGAGCGTCACATCAAATTATATTACCATATTACGCCGCAAAGAACAAGTGCAAATCCGGCGGCGCAAAGCCCCGGCGGATTTCTCCGCCGGGGCGCGGTAATGTGTTCTCAGCTCTCGTACACGGCCTTCATGCACAGGTAGGTCATGTAGCAGTCGTACTTGGCGACGACTTCAAAGGGCGCGTGCATACTGAGCACGGGCACGCCGGCGTCTATCGTCGCGATGTTGCGGTTGCCCATGTACATGGCCACAGTGCCGCCGCCGCCCTGGTCGACCTTGCCCAGCTCGCACATCTGCCACTGCACGTTCTTCTCGCCCAGTACGCGGCGCATGAAGGCCACCAGCTCGGCCGGGGCGTCGTTGGTGCCGGACTTGCCGCGCGCGCCGGTGAATTTGTGCAGTGCGACGCCGTAATTGAGCTTGGCGGCGTTGCGCTTCTCGCTCACGTCGGGGTAGTTGGGGTCGAAGGCCGCCGTGACGTCAGCGCTGATGCAGATGCTGTTGGCAAAGCAGTCGTCCAGCTCGCTGCCCGTGGCCTTGCAGAGCTTGTTCATGAACCACTCGAAGGCCTGGCTCTTCATGCCGGACACGCCGTCGGAGCCGGTCTCCTCCTTGTCTGCGAGGATGCAGACGGCCGTGCGGCGCGGCGCGCCCTCCAGGTCAAAGAGCGCCTTGAGCTCGGCGTAGGCGCAGACGCGGTCGTCGTGGCCGTAGCCGCCTATCAGGCTGCGGTCGAGGCCGATGTCGCGCACGTCGAAGGCGGGCACGGCGTACAGCTCGGAGGACACCAGGTCTTCCTCGGTGATGCCGTACTGGCTGTTGAGTATGCTCATGACGGCCAGCTTGACGCGGTCTTTGCCGTCGTCGTCATACGGCGCGCTGCCTACGAGGATGTTCATGCTCTCGGCCTTTATCGCCTCGCCGAGCTTCTTGGCCATCTGCTCGCCCGCGAGGTGGGGCAGCAGGTCGCTGACCATGAGCTGCGGGTCGCCGCTGTCGCGGCCGATGACCACGTCTATGACCTCGCCGCTCTTGAGCGCGACGGCGCCGTGTATCTCCAGGGGGATGGCCGTCCACTGGTACTTTTTGATGCCGCCGTAGTAGTGCGTCTTGAAGAAGGCCAGCTCGTTGTCCTCGTAGAGCGGGAGCTGCTTGAGGTCGAGCCTCGGGGAGTCCACGTGCGCCGCGGTGACGACCGCGCCCGCGCTCATCGGCTCGCTGCCCATGACGGCCAGCAGCAGCGCCTTGCCGCGGTTGGAGTAGTAGACCTTGTCGCCGGTCTTGAGCGCCATGCCGGGCACGTACTCAGTGAAGCCCTCGGCCTCGGCCAGCTCGATCGCGTTGCGCACGCTCTCGCGCTCGGTGCGGGATTCGTTCAGGTACCTCTTGTATCCCTCGCAGTAGGCGTCCATGGCCTCGCGGCCTTCGAGGGACAGGCTGTCATAGCCGTTCTTCTGCTCATAAAAGAGCTCTGCGCGGTAGTCTTTCTTTTCTTCCATTTTGTATTGCCTCCGTAAACGCGGCCTTGCATTTCGCCGCAAATTCTTCCACCGTGCCGTCGTTGACCAGGCACGCGGTACATGCTTCCCTATAATATTCGTCGCTCTTTTGCGCTCTTATACGCTTGAGGGCGTATTCGCGCGATATGCCCTCGCGGTTCATCAGCCGCGCGACGCGCGTCTCCTCGGGGGCGAGCACGCCGAAGACGGCGGCGCATATCCTGTCCAGCCCCGCCTCGAAGATGCCGATGGCGTCCAGCGCCGCGACCGTGTCGCCCGCCATAGCCCGCTCGCGCAGTATGGCCAGCGTCTCGCGCGTGACGTACTTGTGCGTGACGGCGTTCAGATCGCTCAGCGCGGCGGGGTCTGCGAACACGACGTTGCCCAGCGCCTTGCGGTTGAGCTCATTGCCGTCGTAGACCTCGCCGAAGCGCTCTATGAGCTCGCGGCGCATCGGCTCGCTCTCGCGCGTCAGCGTGTGGTACAGCTCGTCGGCGTCTATGCAGCACGCGCCCAGCGAGCGCAGGACGTTCAGCGCCGTGGTCTTGCCGGTTCCGGAGCCGCCGGTGAGGCCGATTATGTACATATCCGCCGCCAGGCGGGCGGCGATCTCCTCCTCCGCCAGGGCGCCCCGGCGCAGAACCCTGAACGGCTGCTGAGAGAGCGTGACGATGGTGGACTCCGTGCCTATGCCGCACTCGCCGCCGTCTATCACGGCGTCTATCTGCCCGTCGAAGTATTCAAGCACCTCGCGCGCGGTCTTGGGGCTTGGCTTGCCGGAGGGGTTGGCGCTCGGCGCGGCCAGGGGCACGGCGCACTTTTGCAGCAGCTCCAGCGTCAGGGGGTGATCCGGGCAGCGCAGGCCGACGGTGCTGCCGCCGGCGCGGACTGTCTCCGGTATCCCGTCCACGCTGTCGCCTATGATGGTCAGCGGACCCGGCCAGAACTCCTCCGCCAGGGACAGCGCCTGCGCGGGCACCTCCCTCCAGCACGCGGCCATGGCCGAGGCGTCGTGCACCATCAGGCTCAGCGGTTTGACCTCGGGGCGGCCTTTTACGGCGTAGATGCGCTCCACGGTCTCGGCGTTCAGGCCGCTGCCTGCCAGGCCGTAGACCGTCTCCGTGGGCACGGCCACCAGCCCTCCGGCGCGGATTATCTCGGCGGCGCGGTCTATGCCGCCGGCGGTTATTATCTCAGTCTTCATCTCCGCCCTCCGATGCGCCCAGCTCGCCCGCCCGCGCGGCGGCGGCCAGGGAGTCGATGAGCTCGTCAAGCTCTCCGTCCATGATGCGGTCTATCTTGTACAGCGTCAGTCCTATCCGGTGGTCGGTCACGCGCCCCTGCGGGAAGTTGTAGGTGCGTATGCGCTCGTTGCGCATACCGGTGCCGACCTGGCTCTTGCGCTCGGCCGCGCGCTCGCTCATCTGCCGGGCGCGCTCGGCCTCGTACAGGCGCGAGGCGAGGATCTTCATGGCCCGGTCCTTGTTCTTGTACTGGCTGCGCTCGTCCTGGCACTCGACGACCGTGCCCGTGGGCAGGTGCGTGATGCGTATGGCGCTCTCGGTCTTGTTCACGTGCTGGCCGCCCGCGCCGGAGGAGCGGAAGGTATCTATCTGCAAATCGCCGGGGTCGATGTTTATCTCCACGTCGCTGACCTCGGGCAGCACGGCCACGGTGACGGTGCTGGTGTGTATCCGGCCTCCGGCCTCCGTCTCCGGCACGCGCTGGACGCGGTGGACGCCGCTCTCGTACTTGAAGCGCGAGTAGGCGCCGGAGCCTTCGACCATGAAGCTTATCTCCTTTATGCCGCCCAGCTCCGTCTCGTTGACGTTGGCGACGGAGATCTTCCAGCGTCGCGCCTCGGCGTACATGCTGTACATGCGGTAAAGGCTGTGCGCGAACAGCGCGCTCTCCTCCCCGCCGACGCCCGCGCGTATCTCTATGATCACGTTGCGCTCATCGTCCGGGTCTTTGGGTATCAGCAGCTCCTTTATGCGCTCGGTGAGCGCGGCCTTGCGTCGCTTGGCGTCCTCGTACTCCTCGCGGGCCATCTCGCCCATCTCCGGGTCGGAGAAGAAGCCCTCGGCCTCGGCCATCGCCGTCTCGCAGGCGAAGTACTCCCGGGCGCACTCGGCCACTGGCGCGAGCTCCTTCTGCTCCTTCGCCAGGCGGGAATACGCCTCGACGTCGGTGTAGTTCTCCGGCAGGAGCATGAGCCGCTCAAGCTCCTCATACCTTGCTACTATTTCTCTGAGCTTTTCTGGCATAGTCTTCTCTCCTTGTCAATGGAGTATTGTACCACAGACATTTTTTCTTGTAAATATGCGCTCGCCGGAACAAAAGCATACCCGGTGCGTCTAAAAACAAAATGTAAGGAGTTGCGCCCATGAAACGTATCCTGCCCATGATCTTTGCCCTTATCACGCTGCTTTCCGCCTGCGGGATGAACCCGCCTCCCGGCGGAACGGTGCCGCCGTCTTCCGGGGTCTCCCCCAGCCCGGTTTGGTCAGAGGCTCCCGTCCAGTCCGGCGAGCCTCAGTCCGGAGGGGATATAGACATACCCGACACGCCGTACTCCTACCTGGCGTTTGAAAACGACTGGCTCACCCTGCGCGACGCCTATACGCAGGCCATGGAGCCGTACAGCGTCTGGCACGAGTGCAAGTTCGACGAGGGCACCACCCTGCTGATAGAACCTAAGGAGACCCTGACCGGGCTGAGCCTGTACACGATGGACATGGACTCGGACGGACTTTACGTCCGGGGCGAGACGTTCTACACCCTCGACGAGCTGACGCCGGAGGCGCCGCTGGTGCTGGCGATACAGTTCTACGGGGACATGACGGCCTACGGCATGAGCTTCACGGACGGCGCCGGGAAGACGCATGACCTGACGCTGACCATGGGCGGCCGCGCGGCGGACGAGGCGTGCCCCTATATGCTGACGGAGGAATAAGACGTTTAAGCGCGCTAAAGCCGGGGCCTATAAGCCCCGGCCTTAGCAATATTCGTTTGGCTCACACGCTCGCGGTCGGAGGTGCGATCTCCGTGTCGGAGGGCTTGGGGATGAACTGGTAGTCCAAGTCCACGTCGGCGTCGATGCCGTCCACACGCCCGGTCATGGAGAACTGCCACAGGCTGTGCTTGTAGTAGAAGTCCGGCCAACTTCCGAGCGCACCGACCCAGATCTCATAGTCCGCCAGCCGCTCCATCATATATTCGTAGTAGCCGATGTAGCGGTAGAGGTACACGCAGGGCGTATAGCCGGCGTCCTTGACCATCTCGCAGAACACCACCGCGCTGGCCGTCAGCTCGGAGCGGTCGATGTCCTCCGCGCGGGAGTTTTCAAGCGGCTCCCAGTCGAAGGCCACGGGCATGGTTATCTCGTAGTCGGCAATGAGGCTCAGGACGAAGTTGGCCTCCTCGGCCGCCTCTATCGCGCCGGTGGACTGGGAAAAGAAGTACACGCCCACGTCCAGTCCGGCGTCCAGTGCGCCCTGTATGTTGTTCTCGAACTGCTCGTCAACGACTATATCGCCCGTCTCGCTGCCGCGATAGCCGCAGCGTATCATGGCGAACTCCACGCCGTCCGCAGCCACGGCCTCCCAGTCGATTACACCCTGGTAGAACGACACGTCCACGCCGAGGCGGGTCTCATAGCGGTCGCCGATGTACTCGGGCAGGCCGTCCGCGTTGGTCTGGAAGTCCTCCTCGGCGAAGTCGGAGACGGGCACGCCCTCCGCCGGGTAGATCCACTCGTAGTTGGCGCCGGTGTTGACATAGGCCATTCCCTCGTGCGGGTCGGCCTCCGGCTCGTCGTTCCCGCAGGCCGCGAGGGTCAGCGACATCGCCGCGGCGAGCGAGAGCGCGCCCAGGCGTTTAAAAAGCTTTTTGTCCATGCTGAAGTCCTTTCGGCAGAATTCGACATATTATAGCATGAACATATGAATAAATCAACGCGCGGGAAATATTACGTCAGCGACGTTATCCAGTTGTACAGCGGCACGTACGCGGCCGGGAGGAAAACCGCCGGGAGCATGTTGGCGATTTTTATGGGCTGCTGCCTGAGATTCAGCAAATTTATGGCCAGGCCTATCAGCAGCACGCCGCCCACCGCGCTCATCTCCGTGACTATGGCGTCGGTCAGCAGCGGAGCCAACGCCCCTGCCAGCAGCGTCAGCGCCCCCTCCACTACGAGCACGCAGGCAAAGCTGACGGCGACGCCCACGCCCATCGCCGCGCCATAGGCCAGCGACGCGATCAAGTCCAGCACGGCCTTGGCAAAGAGTATGGAGTTGTCGCCGTTCAGCCCGGCCTCCACGCTGCCCATGACAGCCATTGAGCCGACGCAGAACATGATGGAGCAGGACACAAACGCGCTGGTAAAGCTGCCGCCCTTGCCGTCCTTGGAGCCGAACTTTCTCTCCGCCATGCGTCCGAGCGCGTTGACCCCGTCGTCTATGTGCAGCAACTCGCCCAGCACCGTGCCCAGAGAGCAGCAGACGATGATGCACAGCACGTCCGTCGTGCCCACCGTGCTGGCCACGCCCATGCCCATAGTCGCCAGACCCAGCGCCACCATAAGTGAATCGGTGTACTTGCTCTTGATTCTGCTGCCGCACAGCATACCTATGACTCCGCCTAAGAGCACGGCGAAGGAATTGGCCAGGACGCCCAACATACGCTTTTCCCCCTGAATACTATGGTTTTGCTTTATAAAAATAACGCAACAAAGTAATAAAGTCAATGCCCAGTTGACACAGCGGGGAGAAAATAGTATTATACTTAAGTCACAATATCACGCGGGCATGATGGAATTGGCAGACATGCGAGATTTAGGTTCTCGTGCAGCAATGCGTTGGGGTTCAAGTCCCCATGCCCGCACCAGCGTCGTCGCAAGCTTCGTATCGCTTGCGACGACGTTTTTTCGTTCCGAACAAACGCCATCGCGCACTCACTCCGCTGCTCCTCCTTTCCAAATTGAACCCGCTTCGCTGGGCTTCAATTTGGGGTTTTATTTTTGGGGCAAAGTCCGTTCGGCTTCGTTTCCGGCAACAGCCTACGGCTATTGCCGAAAACTGCGTTTGCTCCCTTGCTCCTCCTCTCAAATCCGAAGCCCACTGGCTTCGGATTTGTTTTTTCGCTTCTTTTCACTGATCTGGCGGAGGATAAACAGTCAATAGTCTCGCTGCTGATAGCTGTTCTTGGCGCGGCGCTTGTGAAAAAGCATGACTTTCTGGCCACCACGCAGAGGGCGCGGGTGGTTGATATAATCCTACAAGCTGAACATTCGAGCAGTACGGTGGAAACGCGGAAATATTCAAAGGCATAAACCTGGATCTGAGTGTCGGCTCCAGGTGCGGCTTCACCGGCGCAACGGCAGCGGCAAGACTGTCGCGTCTTCTACGCATTGTTTATTTGCCTAAACCGACCTTGGATACGCTTATATGCTCTGGAGCAATCCCCCCAAAGCGTGTTGAAACGCCCCGGCGCCGGGGGCGCGGGGCGTTGGTTTATGGGGATATAAATGTATGTCCTACTCCGGGTCGTCCGCATCGGAGCCCATATATGGGGCGAAGATGCGTTCCAGCAGCAGGGACTGGAAAACTGCGGTGAGTCCGGGGAGGAAGAGAAACGTCACAGGCCAGCGCAGAAACAGCATCTGCATCAGCCACAGCCACGCGCCCATCGCTATGGTGCTGGGCAGGTGGGCAATCGCCAGCTTCAGCGAGTTTGTCACCAGAGCGCCCACGCCCATCTCAAAGCGCGACAACACCGGGAAGACATAGCACGCGGCGCCCAGCGGCAGCAGCAGTAAAAATGTATAGCAGTAGTAAAACACTGTCCAGGACGTATCCTGAGCCGCGGCGTTATACGCAAGCGAGTGCAGATACACCAGCGCCACTGCTATTGCCGCCACGATGAGGCTGGTCAGAGCCCCGACCTTGAAGTTCTCCTTGAACGTGAGAAAGAACATGCTCCAGCTCTTGGTTTCGTCCCCGCGCAGGCATTTGACCGACGTCTTGTACAGCGCGGCCGTGGCCGGTCCGAGAGTGAAGACAGGCAGAGAACACACGATCCAGAACAGGCTGAGTAGCGCAGCGTCCACGATTTTGCCCGTCACGCGCCAAAAGCCGTTTTCCGGGTTGAAGATACCCCGCATGGTCTCCGCCTCCTTCTACACTCGTCTATAGTTCACCTCAACTCCGGCAGAGACGCGGCGGCGACGGACTGGCCGACACGGCGCGCCTTTTCGTCCGGGAGCGTGGGGACTATCTTGTCCGCAACCTCAGGGTACTCCTCAGCGAGCACGGCCTTGCAGGTGTCGAGGATGATGTCGCCGCCCTTGCCGGACATGACGCGGCCGAGCAGCAGCACGTATTTCAGGCCGTAGAAGCTGTGGTAGAAGGCCAGGGTGTGACCCAGATAGACGCCGATGGAGCGGTACACGGCCTCGGCGCGGCTGTCTCCGGCCTCCATGAGCGCCTGCACGGCCTTGAGCTTCTGCGCGGGAGCGTCGCCCTCGGCCAGCTCTATGCCCGCGCGCGGGGCGAGCTTGATGACGCCGTCCTGCGAGAAGTACTTGACGCCGCAGCCGATGTCGCCCGACCACTCGTCGGCCATGGCCTCGGGATTGGCGTCCACGGGCGCAAAGGCCAGCTCGTTGAGCCAGCCGGTGACGTTGCCGTTCTCGTCCACGTAGCCGACCGCCTCGCTGGTGCCCATCGCGATGCCGAGGATGTTGTTCTCGCCCAGGCTCATGGCTCCGGCCAGGGCGCTGACGTCTCCGTCATTGGCCACGACATAGGGCACGTCGCCGAAGGTGTCGGTTATCGCGCGGATGTATATGTCCTTGACCTTCTCGTCAAACAGCTCCTTCGGCACCTTGAGGAACAGCGACGCGACCATCGTGCGGTTATTTATATAGATACCGGCGCTGGAGACGCCCACGGCGTCCACGCGCGGCAGGTGTTCCGCCGCGGCCTTGAGCGCGGAGACTATGCCCTCATAGTGATAGTCCGGGTCTTCGGTGACCTTGGGGTACCACACGACCTCCTCGGAGAATACGCTCTCGCCGTCTATGACCGCGCTGACCTTGCGGTCGCTCCCGCCGGCGTCGAAGCCTATGCGGCAGCCGTCCATGTGGCGGCCTACCGCCTGCGGATTGCTGTACTCGGCGGGCACAGCGTCGCAGAGCACGACCTCGAAGGGGCGCTCGTACACGTTGGACATGAAGTCCGCGTCAAACTCGCGCGTCCCGCCCGGGCGGTATGCGTCGCGGACGGACTCGTACATCGCCTCGCTGCCGCTGACATACACCTTGAAGCCGCCCTTCATCCAGAGCAGCATCTTCACCAGGCGGTCGACGTAGTAACGGTCTGCCTCGGCCATGTCGGGAGTGCCGTGTATGAAGGTGTTGTACACGGCCACCTCTCCCCCGGCGCGCTCAACCGCCAGCGACAGCGGCTGGCGAGCATCCTTGAGAAAAGCGTCAAAAAACTTTCCGAGGGGGATAAAGCCGGGGTCAAGCTCCGGCGTGTTTGCCACAGGAACCTCTATGCCAAGGTAATTCATAATTATGTGTCCTCCTTTTTTGTTGGAAATACACAGTGCTTCTGCATATATAGACTATCAGCTTTTTTGAATCTGTCAAGAAGATTTTAGGTATTCTGAAAATTATTTTCACGCATACTCTTGACGGGGGGCACATCGTGCGTTTATGATGGACGTACGCGGCAGTGTTTGCCGCTAATCAAAGAAAGGTCTGATGAAAATGGAATTGTCAGCTCGACTGAAGTGCCATCAGAAATGGATAAAAGAGGAGCTGGAGCGGAGCATACGCTTCTGGCTCACCAACGGCATGGACCTTGTGCACGGCGGCGTGTACACCTGCCTTGACCGCGAGGGCAAGGTCTTCTCCACGGACAAGAGCGTGTGGATGCAGGGACGCTGCGCCTGGACCTTCGCCTATCTCTGCCACGTCTACGGCGTGCGCGACGAGTGGCTCGAGGCCTCCAGGAGCTGCCTGGATTTCATGGAGAAATACTGCATCAACCGCGCGGCCGGCAACCGCATGTACTTCACCGTCACCGCCGACGGCAAACCGCTCAGGCAGAGGCGCTACTGCTTCTCCGAGGGCTTCTACGCCATCGCCAACGCCGAGTACTACGGCGTCACCGGCGACGCCGAGTGCCTGGAGCGCGCCAGGGCGGCCTATGAGCTTATCTGGCAGCTCAACCACGGCCTGATCGCCGACCCCACCGGTCTCGGTCCGAAGACCATACCCGAGACTCGCACCGGGCGCGCCCTGGCCGACCCGATGATCTACCTCAACATCACCAGCGTCCTGCGCCGCGTGGACGCCGAGCGCGCGGAGCTTTACAACGAGCGCGCCGCCCAGTGCGTGGACGAGATCTTCCGCTACCACTACAAGCCCGAGCTGGGCTGCACCCTGGAGAGCGTGGGGCCGAATGGCGAGTTCCGCGCCGATGTCACCGAGGGCAGGGTCGTCAACCCCGGCCACGACATCGAGTGCTCCTGGTTCCTCATGGAGGACGCCAACCTGCGCGGGGACAAAAAGCAGCATGAGACGGCGGTCAGGATCTTCGACCAGGCCATCAACGCCGGCTGGGACTGCGAATACGGCGGCCTGCTCTACTTCATAGACTGCCTCGGCCGCCCGCCCGAGGCCTACGAGCACGACATGAAGCTCTGGTGGCCGCACGACGAGATACTCATAGCCAGCCTGATGATCTTCCGCGACACCGGCGATGAGAAGTACCTCACCTGGTTCGAGCGCACGCTCGACTACTGCAAGGAGCACTTCTCCGACCCCGAGTTCGGCGACTGGTTCGGCTATCTGCGCCGCGACGGCAAGCCCACCGAGCCCGCCTGCAAGGGCAGCACCTTCAAAGGCCCCTTCCATCTCCCCCGTATGCTCATCATGTGCGACACCATGATAGACCAGATCCTCGCGAAGTGACATCTGCCTATGGCGAATACCAACATCTTTGAACAGATAAACAGCGAATACTACCAGCTTACCAGCGCCGAAAAGCGTGTGGCCGACTACGTGGCGGACCACCAGCAGAGGACGCAGTACATGTCCATCTCCGAGCTGGCCGAGGAGGCCGGCGTGGCGGAGGCCACGGTCACGCGCTTCTGCAAGCGCCTGGGCTGCCGGGGCTACAACGCCTTCAAGCTCGCAGTGGCCAACTCCGTCGCAGGCCGTGTGGACACTCTCCCGCCAGAGAGCGAGATAACCTCGGAGGACAGCATAGAGGAGCTGGGACGCAAGCTCTATGTGGCCGACCGCGACGCCATGGCTCAGACCCTGGAGCTGCTGCGCCCGGAGGCCGTGACAAAGGCCGCCGACATACTTTGCAGCGCCGAGGAAGTCCTGTGCATGGGTCAGGGCGGCTCCATGCTGCTCGCACAGGAGTGCGCGCACCTGTTTTCGACCAGCCTGCCCCACTTCCGCGCCGTGTCCGACTCCCACCTGCAGGCCATAGCGGCCGCGCATCTGACAGAGCGGGACGCCGTGCTCTACTACTCCTACTCCGGCTCGACCGAGGAGCTGCTCAAGAACCTCAAGGTCATCCGCGAGCGCAGCGCCAGGATAATACTCATCACCCGCTTCCCGAAATCTCCGGGAGCCGCCTACGCCGACGTGGTGCTCCAGTGCGGCTCGCGCGAGGGTCTGCTGCAAATGGGCAGCGTGGCCGCGCGCGTGGCTCAGCTCTACCTGACCGACGTGCTCTTTCACGAGGTCTGCCGCCGCGACCCCGTCAAATGCGCCGAAACCCGGCAGCTCGTCGCCGAGGTGCTCTCCGACCGGCATATGTAAGCTCGAATACGCCCGAAATACGCGCCCGTGGCCTCCGCCCGGGCGCGTATTTTTGAAGAAAATTTAGAAGTTTGCGATTTTCTGAAAATTTTTTTAATTTCATATTGACAAACGGCTCACAAAATTGTAGTATTCATACAAGGACGTTTGCTTGCACAAGCAAAAATTTATAAAAAATTGAGGAGGAAACAAGAAGATGAAGAAATTCCTTGCCATGCTGCTTGCCCTCGCCATGGTATTCGCCCTGGCAGCCTGCGGCGGAGAGGACACTCCCACCACCAGCGACACCCAGACCAGCGGCGGAGACGTGTCCGGCGAAAATGTCACCATCGAGATGTGGCCGTTCAACATCGGTGCTTTCACCGACGCCGCTGCGTGGGACGAGATCATCGCGGCCTTCAATGAGGAGTATCCGAACATTGAAGTCGTGGTCAACCCCGTCAACTACCAGGACGGCGACCAGCGTCTGACCACCGCCATCACCTCTCACGAGGCTCCCGACATCGTCTTTGAGGGCCCTGAGCGCCTCATCGGCACCTATGCCCGCGAGGGTCTGCTCGTTGACCTGGGCGACCTGTGGGACGACGGCGCTGCCGACATCGCCGACGGCGTCCGCAACGTCAGCCAGCTTGACGGCACCTACTACATGTACCCGCTGAGCCTCGCCACCCACTGCATGGCCATCAACTACGAGGTGTTTGAGGCCGCCGACGCCCTCAAGTACATAGACGACGAGACCCGCACCTGGACGACCGACGACTTCGTCGCCGCCATGGCGGCCGTCCGTGACGCTGCCGCTGCCGGCACCGTCAATGTCGCCACTCCCGGCATCATCTACTGCGGCGCACAGGGCGGCGACCAGGGCACCCGCGCCCTCGTCAACAACCTCTACAGCGACTACTTCGTCACTGAGGACGGCAGCAGCTACAACGCCAACAGCGCCAACAACGTCAAGGCTCTCGAGCTCCTCCAGAGCATGGTGGCCGACGGCTCCCTGAGCGCCAACGCCAGCTTCCAGGCCAGCGACGAGCTGCAGGCCTTCGCCAACCAGACCTGCGCCGTCTCCTTCTGCTGGAACTACTCCAACTACGGCCAGTACGCCTCCCAGACCCAGTTCACCCCCTACGCCGTGGCCTTCCCGTCCGACGACGGCACGCCCGAGCTGGAGATGGCCGGCCCCTACGGCTTCTGCGTGTTCGATAACGGCGACGACGCCCGCGCCGAGGCCGCCAAGACCTTCGTCAAGTTCGTCTGCGACGATCCTGAGACCGGCGTGCTCGCCGCTCAGACCACCGGCTTCTTCCCCGTCCACGCCGACTGGGGCGACATCTACGCCGACGCCGAGGACGCCGACATCCGCGCTCCCTTCTCCCTGATGGGCAACTACGTCGGCCGCTACTACAACCTGACCGGCGGCTGGACCGAGCAGCGCGCCCTCTGGTGGCCGCTCCTCACCGACATCATGCTCAACGGCGCCGACGTTCAGACCGCCGCTGACGAATATGTCGCCGAGGCCAACGCCAATATCGGCTGAACCGCAAGCACATAAGCGAATCAAGCACTACTGTGCCCGCTCCCTGCGAGGGGCGGGCACAGCCCTTTATCTTCAATAAAGAGGGGATCTTATGAACAATCAAGGCAGTCAGACCGGGGCGGCCGCGATAAAGATGGACAAGCACGGCAGGAGCCGTGTCCTGGCTCGCAGGGAGACCTTCAGCGCGTACATGTTCCTGCTTCCCAGCCTGCTTTTCTTCATCACCTTCGTCGTTGTCCCCATGTTCCTCTGCGTATACTACAGCCTTTTCGACTACGGCCTGGCCGGAATCAAGGGCTTTGAAGGGCTGGGCAACTATACACAGCTTTTCCAGGACGGCACCTTCAAGGCCGCCGTGATCAACACGCTTATACTCGTCGTGGTCGCAGTGCCCTGCGTTACGGCGTTTTCGCTGTGGGTGGGCGCATCCATATACAAGATGCACTCCTTCTCGCGCAGCTTCTTCCGCTGCGTGTTCTACCTGCCGGTCGTCACCGGCTCCGTGGCCATCACCGTGGTCTGGAAGTGGATACTCAACCCCTACAACGGCATACTCAACCAGGTGCTGGGAACCACGCCTTTTGACTGGCTGGGCAATCCCAACACCGCGCTCTGGTGCATCATCCTCATCTTGTTCACCACCTCCATCGGCCAGCCGATAGTCCTCTACGTCGCCGCGCTCGGCAACGTGGATCAGACGCTTATCGAGGCCGCCGAGGTGGACGGCGCCACCAAGCTCCAGGTGTTCTGGAAGATAAAGTGGCCGCAGGTCATGCCCACCACGCTGTACGTACTGGTCATCACCACCATCAACACCTTCCAGTGCTTCGCGCTGATACAGCTGTTGACCCACGGCGGGCCGTCGGACTCTACAATGACGATAATGTACCAGGTGTACGACACCGCCTACAGGCTGCACGACCTCGGCTACGCCTGCGCCATCGGTGTCGTGCTCGCAATAATCATCGCCATCTTCTCCGCCCTCCAGTTCAAGCTGGCCAAGACGGATAACTGAGGGGAGGCCGGAACATGAACAAAAGACCCAATCTCGAAGGCACCAACCCGGTGTACAAGACCATAACCGTCATCCTGCTGATAGTGGTGGTTCTGTTCTTCCTCTTTCCGCTGTACTGGATCATCTCCGGCTCGTTCAAGACGGACATAGAGATAAACGCCCGCGAGCCAGTATGGTTCCCGACCACCCCGACGATGGAGCACTACCAGGAGCTGTTTGAAAACCCGGCCTTCCTGTGGCTGTTCAACATCATCTTCATCTCCGCGATGGCCATGATACTCACCTGTATCACCGCCTCTCTGGCCGGCTACGCGCTGGGCAAGAAGCGCTTCTACGGCCAGGGCATACTGTTCACCATCATCATCTGCGCCATGGCTCTGCCCAAGCAGGTCATAGTCATCCCGCTGAGCCAGATGCTGGCCGATATGCACCTGCGCAACACTCTCTGGGCGGTCATCCTGCCCACGGTCGGCTGGCCGTTCGGCGTATTCCTGATGAAGCAGTTCTCGGAGACCGTTCCGACGGAGATACTGGAGGCCGCGCGCGTGGACGGATCGGGCGAGCTGCGCACCTTCTTCAACGTGGTCTTCCCCATGATAAAGCCCGGCATCGGCGCGCTGGCGATCTTCACCTTCGTCAACACCTGGAACGACTACTTCCTCCAGCTGGTCATGCTCGTCGAACGCGAGACGTGGACGCTGCCGCTGGCCATAGCAAACCTGCAGGGCGAAATGAGCTCGAACTTCGGCCTCATAATGGCCGGCGCCGCGCTGGCCTCCGTGCCGATAATCATAGTGTTCATCGCCTTCCAGAAATACTTCACGCAGGGTATTGCAATGGGCGCCGTAAAGGGTTAAACTATGATTTACGCGAAGAATGCAGACGCCCTGTGCTATCGGGGCATACACAAGAACCTCGACCTGGCGCTGGAGCACATCACGCCGGAGTTCCTCTCCTCGCTTGAGGACAACGTCCGCGTGCCGCTCGACGGCGACAGAGTCTACTGCACGCGCTTCACCTACGAGACCATCCCGCTTGAGGAGGGCTTCTTCGAGGCGCACCGCCGCTACCTGGACATACATATCATGCTCTCGGGCAGCGAGCGCGTGGACGTCACCCGGCCGGACGAGCTTACGCTCACGGACGCGCAGGAGCAAAACGACTTCTACGCCTACAGCGGGGACGCCTGGTACACAACCGAGCTGCGCCCCGGCGACTTCATGGTCGTTTTCCCAGGCGACGCACACCGCATAAAGCTTCAGGTCGACGGGGCAAAAACCGTCACCAAGGCAGTTTTCAAGGTGCTCATAGACGACTGAGCGCCGCCGAACACCGGCGGGGAATATCTCCGCCGGTGAAACCAACTTTATTTTGGAGACGAAATTATGAGAGATTTTAGCAAGTTTCAGGGCATAATCCCTGCCTTTTACGCCTGCTATGACAAAAATGGGGAAATTGACGCCGCCGCCGTCCGCGCTCTCACCGAATATTTCATCGGCAAAGGCGTCAAGGGTCTCTATGTAGGCGGCTCCTCCGGCGAGTGCATATACCAGAGCGTCGCCGAGCGCAAGCTGGTGCTGGAAAACGTCATGGCCGTGGCCAAGGGCAAGCTGACCATCATCGCCCACGTGGCCTGCAACAACACCGCCGACAGCCGCGAGCTGGCCGCGCACGCCGAGAGCCTGGGCGTCGACGCCATCGCCGCCATACCCCCCATCTACTTCCACCTGCCCGAGTACGCCATCGCACAGTATTGGAACGACATCTCCGACGCAGCTCCGAACACGGACTTCATCATATACAACATCCCGCAGCTCGCCGGCGTGGCGCTGACCATGCCGCTGCTCAAGACCATGCTCAAGAACCCGCGCGTCATAGGCGTGAAGAACTCCTCCATGCCCGTGCAGGACATCCAGATGTTCCACGACGAGGGCGCTATAGTCTTCAACGGCCCGGACGAGCAGCTGCTCTCCGGCCTCGCCGCCGGAGCCATCGGCGGCATAGGCGGCACCTACGGCGCGATGCCGGAGCTGTATATTAAGATACGCGAGCTGTATCTCGCCGGCAACATGGAGCTTGGCCGCGAGGTGCAGAACGAGTGCTGCCGGATAATCTACAAGATGTGCTCCGCGAAGGGCAACATGTACGCCGTTATAAAGGCCATACTGCGCAGGCAGGGCGGCCCCGACTGCGGCGGAGTGCGGCTCCCGCTCGCCCCGATGGTCGACTCCGACGAGGCCATCGCCGACGAGTGCGCGGCCATGATTGCCAACGCGATTGCAAAATACTGCTGAGGAGGCAAACACATGCGAATCTACGAGTGCGCGGACGCGCACGCAATGAGCCGCCGCGCGGCCAACATCATCTCCGCCCAGGTCATCATCAAGCCCGACTGCGTGCTCGGCCTGGCCACCGGCTCCACGCCCATCGGCGCCTACAGCCAGCTGGTGGAGTGGTACAAGAAGGGCGACCTGAGCTTTGCCGAGGTCAAGAGCGTTAACCTGGACGAGTACCTCGGCCTGGCTCCGACGCACGAGCAGAGCTACCGCTACTTCATGCAGAGCAACCTGTTTGACCACATCGACATCAAGCGCGAGAACACCCACGTCCTCAACGGCATGGCCGCCGACCCCGAGGCCGAGTGCGCCGCGTACAACGAGCTTATACGCTCCCTCGGCGGCATAGACCTCCAGCTCCTCGGCATGGGTCACAACGGCCACATAGCCTTCAACGAGCCGGGCGACAACTTCGGCCTGGAGACCCACGTCGTCACGCTCAGCGAGCGCACCATCGACGCCAACCAGCGCTTCTTCGCCAGCCGTGACGAGGTTCCCCGCCACGCGCTGAGCATGGGCATCAAGAACATCATGAACGCCCGCAAGATACTCATGGTCGTCAGCGGCGAGGAGAAGGCCGACGCCCTCTGCAAGGCCATCGCCGACCCGGTCACCAGCGAGGTTCCGGCCAGCGTGCTGCAGCTCCACCCCGACGTCACCGTGGTGGCCGACAGCGCCGCGCTCAGCAAGCTCAAGGAAGCTGGTGTCTGCACATGCGGATAAGCGGCGGACAGGTATTCGACCTGCAGCGCGGCTTCGTAAGCCGCGACGTCTGCTTTGACGGCGAGCTCATATCGGAAGGCTGCACCGGCGGCGAGGTCTACGACGCTACCGGCTGTTATGTCATCCCCGGCCTGACCGACCTGCACTTCCACGGCTGCATGGGCGCGGACTTCTCCGACGCCGACGCCGAAGGTCTTGAGACCATGGCGAAGTACGAGCTTTCGCGCGGCGTCACGCAGATCTGCCCTGCGGGCATGACGCTGCTTGAGGAGCAGCTCATCAAGGTCTGCACCGTCGCCGCCGACCACCGCGACGCGAACAAGCCCGGCGCGGAGCTCGTGGGCATAAACCTGGAAGGTCCCTTCCTCTCCATGGCCAAGAAGGGCGCGCAGAACGGCGACTGGCTGCACAAGCCCGACGTCGCCATGTACCGCCGCCTGGCCGAGGCCGGACGCGGCCTGGTGAAGCTCGTGTCCCTCGCCCCGGAGGAGCCGGGCGCGATGGAGTTCATTGACGAGCTGCACGATGAGGTGGTCATCTCCGTCGCCCACACGACGGCGGACTACGACACCGCCCTCGAGGCCTATAAGCGCGGCGCCCGCGAGGCGACGCACCTCTTTAACGCGATGCCGCCGTTCAGCCACCGTGCCCCCGGCGTGGTAGGCGCGGCCTTCGATTCGCCGGAGTGCAGGGTGGAGCTCATCTGCGACGGCGTGCATATACACCCCGCCGTCGTGCGCGCCGTGTTCAAGCTCTTTGGCGCCGAGCGCGTGGTGCTTATATCCGACACCATGCGCGCTGCCGGTATGCCCGACGGCGACTACACCCTCGGCGGCCAGGACGTCAAGGTCACCGGCAAGCTGGCGACGCTCGCCGACGGCACGATAGCCGGTTCCGCCACCGACCTCATGGAGTGCCTGCGCACGGCCGTGAGCTTTGGCATACCGCTGTCCGACGCCGTGCGTGCCGCCGCCGTCAACCCCGCCGAGGTGCTCGGCATCTCCGGGCGTTACGGCACGCTCGAGCCCGGCAAGGCCGCAAACGTGGTCGTGCTGGACGGCGAGCTGCGCGTGAAGGACGTCTTCTTCCGCGGCGCCGTAGTAAAATAAGCTGTCTTAACGCCTCACATGAGGCGGTTGAGCAAGGGGAAAATGAAAGTGGCCGGAGCGCATCTGCGCTCCGGCCACGACTTTTGTCAGGCGGTTTTTTCAAACTGGCTCATGTAGAGATCGGCGTAGAAGCCGCCCTTTGCTATCAGCTCGTCGTGCGTGCCCTGCTCTATTATGTCGCCGTCCTTGAGCACGAGGATGAGATCCGCGTTCCTTATGTGCTTCTCCCCGCTGTTCTCCGTCCTGACCCTGGCATATATGGTGGGCTTCTACCTGATACTGCTGGGCATAGACGGCATCGTCATGGCCGTCAGCAACTTTACAAGGAGGTAAAACGTGGACGCTATACGCCTGCTTTTCGCGCTGGACGCGAACTATCTGCCCCAGCTGCGCACGCTGCTGACGAGCATTGATATAAACAATCCCGGCGAGCGCTTTGAGCTTTACGTCATGCACTCCGGCCTCCCGTCGGACGAGCTTGAGGCTCTGTCGGCCTGGAGCGCCCGGCGCGGCTGGAGCCTCAGCGGCGTGGAGGTCGACGCCTCGCTCTTTGACGGCGCGCCGGTCACCGAGCAGTATCCGCGCGAGATGTACTACCGCCTGCTCGCGGGCGAGCTTCTTCCCCGCGACGCCGGGCGCGTGCTCTACCTCGACCCGGACACGCTGGTCATAAACCCCCTGCGTCCGCTCTGGGAGCTGGACATGCGCTTCGCCATGTTCGCGGCCGCGGCGCACACGGGCAAGACGGAGCTCGCCAACAACGTGAACCGCCTGCGCCTCGGAACCGACCACGACTACTACAACTCCGGCGTGCTGCTCATGGATCTGCGCCGCTGCCGGGAGGAGATAAGCCCGGGAGAGCTATTTGACTTCGTCCGCGAGCACCGGCACGAGCTGTTCATGCCGGATCAGGACTTGCTCAACGCCATGTACGGAGACCGCATACTCCCGCTGAATGACGCGGTCTGGAACTACGACGCGCGCAACTACAACAACTACATGCTCCGCAGCGCGGGCGAACAGAACGCGCGCTGGGTCATGGACAACACCGCCATCCTCCACTTCTGCGGCAAGGCCAAGCCGTGGAAGCCCAACTACATATACCGCTTCGGTATGCTGTACCTGCACTACGCCAGTCTGTCGCGCCGGCAGTGGACGCAGGCTTAATCCCCCGCCTCAGGAAGCAAAAAAGCGCCCGCATATGCGGGCGCTAAGGCTGTCACGAAAGGCCGTCGACGGCCTTTTTGTGACAGCCTCATGTCCCCGCCTGGTGGCGGGGGCGGTTTTTATTCTGTGGGCTTTTGCTCTGCGGCTCCTCCGCTGCGGCGCTTGCCGCCTCGGGAGCCGCGCCGGCGCGGGCGGTGCTGCTGCGGCTGCTGCGGCCTGGAAGCCGCGCTCTCACGCTCCTCTCCCCGGCCGGCGCGGCTCTCGCGCTCCTCGCCGCGGTTTGCGCGGCTGTCGCGCTGCTTGCTGCGCCGCTCGCGGCGGTGCTCGTCGTCGCCCTTTTCATCGCGCTCGCGCTTCTCGCGCGGCTTGTTCGCGGCGGGCTTCTCATCGCGCTTTTGCTCTCCACGGCGGCCGCCGCGCTTTTGTCCGCTCTTGCGCCGGACATGAGCCGTGCTGCCCGCCCGGGTCTCGCTCTCCTCCGCCGCCGGCTCTGCGGTCTCCTCGGCGTAGTCGTAGGCGGGCGCGGACTCCTGCCTGGGCTCCTCCGGCTCGCGCTCGCGCACCTCCAGCACGTGGGGCGGGGTCTCGCCGTTCTTCGGGCGTCCGCCGGGCACTGCGGCGACCTCGTCGCCGTTGTAGGTCTTGATGACCGCCTCGCCGTCGCCGTCCAGCTTGACCTTGACGGTGCCGCGCAGCAGGTTCACCTGTATCACCGTGCCGTATCCGGCCGGAGTCTCCACGAACGCGCCGTTCTTGGGCACGGCCTTCACCAGGGACTCATAGGCCTCCTCCTCATAGCGCAGGCAGCACATGAGCCGGCCGCAGGTGCCGGATATTTTGGTCGGGTTGAGCGACAGCCCCTGGGTCTTCGCCATCTTGGTGCTGACGGGCTGGAACTCCGTCAGGAACTGATTGCAGCAGAGCGGACGTCCGCACATGCCTATGCCGCCGAGCATCTTGGCCTCGTCGCGCACGCCTATCTGGCGCAGCTCTATGCGGCTGCGGAACACGCCGGCGAGGTCCTTGACCAGCTCGCGGAAGTCCACGCGGCCGTCGCTGGTGAAGTAGAAGGTTATCTTGTTGCCCTCAAAGCTGCACTCCACGTCCACGAGCTTCATGTCCAGCCCGTGCTCGGCCACCTTTTCGCGGCATATGTCCAGCGCCTCGCTCTCGCGCTTGTGGTTGATCTCCTGCACGCGGCGGTCGTTGTCTGTGGCGATGCGCACTACGGGGCGTATAGGCGGCACCACCTTGTCGTTGGAGACGTAGTGGTTGCCGTACACGCACTGCGCGTACTCCAGACCCTTGCTTGTCTCGACTATGACGTCCTCTCCGGGCTTTACCGTTATGCCGTTGGCGTCGAAGTAGTACGCCTTGCCACGGCCTTTGAATTTTACGCTGACCACCTCGGTCACGTTGCTGTCTTCGTACATATATTATTCCTCATTTCTGTATGCCGTCCACGGCCAGGAGCCCCAGGACGCCCTTCACGCCGACATTCTGCCGGAGATACTCGCCGCAGCGCGCGAGCAGCGCGTCGAGATACGCGACGTAGCCCGGCTCAAGCGAAAACTCCGACTTGCCCAGGAGCACGTCCGCAAGCTTTTCGCGCGCGGCGGAGAACATGGCCGCGCAGCGGCGCGAGTCCATCCCCTCGTTGGCCGTGCACCAGAGCAGCAGCTCCCCTCGCGAGCCGGACGCGAGCGCGCCCAGCAGCTCCCGCGCGTCGGACTCGGCCTCCGGCGACGCCTCGGCGTCGGCGTTGGCGCGGATCATCTCGCAGCGCGAGCGCACCGTGGGCAGCAGCAGCGAAGCGTTGGCGGCCTCGAGTATGAACGCGGCGCTCTCCGGCGGCTCCTCCAGCAGCTTGAGAAGTGCGTTCTGCGCCTGGGTGTTCATCGTGTCCGCGTCCTCTATGACGTAGGCCTTGCGCCTGCCCTCGTTGGGCATTACGGCGGCGGTCGCCGCGACGGCGCGCACCTGGTCGACGGTCATCTCGCGCCGCTTGCGCCCCTGGCTGTCCAGCCCCGGAGCGACGGTTATGACGTCCGGGTGTATCCCGAGCAGCGTCTTCCGGCAGGCGCGGCAATGCCCGCAGGGCTTCTGCGGCGCGGCGTCGTCCTCGCAGAGCATCGCCGCGGCCAGCGTTCTGCCCAGCTCGGCGCGGGTATCCGCGTTCATAGACGCGGCTATATAGGCGTGGGCAAGCTTTGCCCCGCCGGGTATCCTGAGTTTATCCATACCTTATATTTTACAATCATCCGCGCGCGTAGTCAACAATATTTGCACCTTGCGGCGGCTGAACAATAGCTTTTGCCTATATCTCGCCATGCTTTGCAGGTATTTGCCATTTGGCCGCAGCGGTGCTATCATCAGTGCAGAAAAACTCGGCTTCGCGGCCGGCAGGAGGAAAAAGGATGCAGTACCGCAAGCTCCCCCGAGGAGACGAGATGATAAGCATAATAGGCCTCGGAAACAGCTCCATGGGCGCTTCCGGCGCCAAAGAGACGGAGGCCACCGTGGCGCTCGCGCTGGAAAACGGCGTGAACTACTTCGACATGGCCGCGGCGGACGCCGTGCCCTTCGCCGCATTCGGCCGCGCCGTCGGCTCGCAGCGCGGCAAGGTCTGCTACCAGGTGCACTTCGGCGCGACCTACGACTCCGAGGGCGGCATGTACGGCTGGACGCTTGACTTGGACGAGATCAAGCGCAGCGTGGACTGGCAGCTCAGCCGGCTCAAGACCGACTACATCGACTTCGGCTTCATACACTGCATAGACGAGGACTCCGACCTCGCCTCGGCGAAGGGCGGCGGCACCATCGACTACCTGCTCTCGCTGAAGCGCCAGGGCGTCGTGCGGCACATAGGCATGTCCACCCACACGCCGAAGACGGCGCACGCGGCGCTGGATCTGGGCATCCTCGACATGCTGATGTTCTCGATAAACCCCGCGTACGACTACGTCCGTGGCGAGTACGGCATAGGCACCGTGGCCGGGCGCATGGAGCTTTACCGCCGCTGCGAGGCCGAGGGCGTGGGCATCTCTGTCATGAAGCCCTTCGCCGCCGGGCAGCTCTTGGATGCGCGCACCTCGCCGTTCCGGCGCGCGCTCACCGGCGTGCAGTGCATACAGTACGCGCTGGACAAGCCCGCGGTTTTGACCGTGCTGCCCGGCGTGTCCAACCGCGAGGAGCTGCGCGGCGTGCTCGGCTACCTCACCGCCAGCGAGGCCGAGCGCGACTACTCCGTCATCGGCACCTTCGCCCCCGCCGAGGCCGAGGGCGTGTGCGTCTACTGCAACCACTGCCAGCCCTGTCCCGCCGGACTGGACGTGGGTCTGATAAACAAGTACTACGACCTCTCCCGCGCGGGCGACGCGATGGCGCGCGACCACTACATGCACCTGGGCAAGAAGGCCTCCGGCTGCCTGCACTGCGGCCACTGCGACGGCCGCTGTCCCTTCCACGTGCGCCAGTCCGAGCGCATGTCGGAAATTGCCGCGTACTTCGGAGAATGAGCACACCACGGCGCGCCATACGGCGCGCCGTTCGCTTTTCCAAAAACTAAACCCAATTTAAATAAAAGTGTGCTATACTGTGCCTGAGGTGATAACATTGGCAGAGCGCGTGTTGATAGTTGAGGACGAGGCGGCCATCCGCGAGATACTTTCGGAGCTGCTGCGCGACGCCGGGTACGAGGTCGACGAGGCCGCGGACGGGCTGGAGGGCGTGGAGAAGTTCCGCGCCGGAGACTACTCGCTGGTGCTGCTGGACCTCATGCTGCCCGGCCTGGACGGCTACGGCGTCTGCGAGATAATACGCCGTGAGAGCAGCGTGCCGGTCATAATCCTCACCGCGCTGGACGACGAGCGCAGCCAGGTGAAGGCCTTCGAGCTGAAGGCCGACGACTATATCACCAAGCCCTTCTCGCTCAAGCTGGTGCTTATGCGCGTGGAGGCGGTGCTGCGCCGCTCGCGCGAGGCGCGTTCCGCGCCGGGCGCAGAGGTGTTCAGGCGCGGCGGCGTGGAGCTGGACGCGGCCGGGCACTATGTGCGCCTGAACGGGAAGGACGTCACGCTCACGCCCACGGAATACGCCCTGCTGGAGCTGTTCATGCGCAACCCCGGCAGGGTGTTCACCCGCGACAATCTGCTTAGCAGCGTCTGGGGCTACGACTTTGCCGGGGACGAGAAGACCGTGAACATACACATAATGAATCTGCGCCGCAAGCTCGGCGCAGGCATCATAGAGACGGTGCGAGGGGTGGGATACAGGCTTGGTTAAGAGAGTTCGCAACAGTCTGAGCGCCAAGACCTTTATCTTCATCGCGCTGCTGCTGGTGCTGTTCGGTCTGATGATCTTCGGCGTGGTCACGCTCACCCTGCCGAGGAGCTATACCCTCGTGGCCAGCGACCGGGTGAATTCGCAGCTCGACGAGCTGGTGGACACCCTCGCCGTCACCGACTACGCCGACGTGACGGAGGTCTTGGCGCAGTTTTGCGCCGAGAACCGCGCCTCCGTCACGCTCAGCGGCTGGGGCGGCAGCATTATGATAGGTCTGTCCGACGCAGAGCTGTCCGGTAGTGACAAGCTCACCAGCGTGCTCGAGGTGCGCCTGGCCGACCGGCCGGGCACCTACACGCTCTCGGTCACCGCAGGCATAAGCGCCGGGCACGAGCTGACCATGGCCTTTGCCGAGCTGCTGCCCTGGCTGGCCGCCGTTATCCTGATAATCGCCGCACTGGGCGCCGTGGTCTGCTCGCGCGTGCTGGTGCGCCCGGTGGTGCAGCTCAGCCGCAGCGCGCAGAGCATGGCTGCGCTGGACTTGAGCGGCACTTGCAGCGTCAGAGGCTCCGACGAGCTGGCGGTCCTGGCCGACAGCCTGAACACGATGGCGCGGCAGCTGGACGCGGCGATGAGCTCGCTCGCCGACGCCAACCGGCGCCTGAGGGCGGACATGGAGCAGATGGAAGCGCTGGGCGAGCAGCGCCGCGACTTTTTCGCCGCCGCCTCGCACGAGCTGAAGACGCCCATCACGATAGTCAAAGGCCAGATCGAGAGCATGCTCCTGGGCATAGGCCGCTACAAGGACGCGCGCGCCGTGCTGCCCGAGACGCTCGCCGAGGTGGAGCGCATGGAGAAGCTTGTGGCCGAGATACTTGAGATATCCCGCCTTGAGATGGACGGTCTGGCCGGCAAGGCCGAGACCGTGGACATGGCAGCGCTCGCCGGCGGGGTCATCGCCGACATCCTTCCCCTGGCGGAGGAGCGCGGCACGGACGTCAGCGCCAGTCTGGCCGACGGCGTGACGGTCACCGGCTCCGCCGCCCTGCTAGAGCGCGCGGTGCACAACATCGTCAGCAACGCGGTGCGCCACTCCCCGCCCGGCGCGTCGGTGTCCGTCACGCTCACGAGCGAGCGGCTGGACGTGCGGAACACCGGCGTGACCATCCCCGAGGACGAGCTGGAGCGGCTGTTTACCCCCTTCGCACGCATAGAGCGCTCGCGCAGCAAGGCCACCGGCGGCTCCGGCCTGGGCTTGTACCTGGTCAAGACCATCCTCGAGCTGCACTCGCTGAGCTACGAGATACGCAACGACGGCGACAGCGCCGTGGTGTTCACCGTCCGCCTGCGCCGGTCAGAACTCCCCGCCGCAGCGGGCGACGGCGCATAAACGCAAAAAGGCTCCGCACGGACAAGTCCGTGCGGAGCCTTTTATATCATCATTCCAGCAGCAGTCCCGCCTCGCGCAGCGCGGCGGTGCAGCGCTCAAAGCTCGCCTCGTCGGGGCAGAGCAGAGTGTGTATGTGTATGCCGCCCGTCAGCGTGGAGAGCGGTGAGCCGCCGTTTTCACGCGAGCGGCGCATGAACTCCTGCACGTCGTGCCGGTTCTTGAGGTGCAGCTCGCCGGTGAGCTGGCCGTAGACGGCGTGCTCTATGACCACGTCGAGCACGACGCAGCCGTTGTCCACCATGATGTTCAGCTCGCGCTCCATGCCCTCGAAGTCGTGCACGCACGCCACCGTGCGGCGCAGCCCGGACTCCTGCCCGGAGCCGAGCACATAGCCGCGCGGCGTGGCGACGATGTCCAAGCCCTGGGCGCGGAGCAGCGCTATGTCGCCCACGACGATCTGCCGGCTGACGCCGAAGCGCTCGCCCAGCGCGCCGGCTGCGACGGGCGCGTTCGCACCGGCCAGAGCCTCCGCTATCGCGCGGCGGCGGCTGGCGGCGTCCATCAGCTGTTGTGCGCGGCGCCGAGCATCTCGGTCTTTATGCCCAGCAGCCTGTCGGAGAGGTCGACGTAGTAGTTGTGCGGGAAGTCAAAGCGCAGCACCTCCGGCCAGAGGGTGGCCACCTCGCGCTTGCAGTAGGCCTGGATCTCCGGCAGAGTGGGCAGGTCGTAGACAAGCTCGCCGTTTTTGAACACGGGCACCTGCAGCTCGCGCGCGCGGAAGTTGGTCATGGTCTTCTGCTTCCAGGTGGCGTCCGGGTCGCGTATCACCAGATCCTTGGTGTCGTCCACGACCTCGTCGTAGACGGTGATGTAGTCGGCCTCGGCCATGCCGGTGTCCCGGCCGTAGAAGCGGTAGAGCCGCTTGTAGTGCGGGTTGGTTATCTTGCCCACGTTCTCGCTGACCTTGATGCGCGGGACTATCTCGCCGTTCTCCTCGACCGCGACGAGCTTGTAGACGCCGTCGAAGACCGGGCTGGTACGGCTGGTTATCAGCCGCTCGCCCACGCCGAAGGAGTCGATGCACGCGCCCTGGCGCAGCAGCTCGCGTATCAGGTGCTCGTCCAGGCTGTTGGAGCAGGTTATGGTGCACTCCGTCCATCCGGCCTCGTCGAGCATCTTGCGCGCCTGCTTGGTGAGATAGGCCATGTCGCCGCTGTCCAGGCGGATGCCGCACTTGGTTATGCCCCTGGGCTTGAGCACCTCGTTGAACGCGCGGATGGCGTCGGGCACGCCGCGGCGCAGCGTGTCATAGGTGTCCACCAGCAGCACGGCGTTGGTGGGGTATATCTCGCAGTAGGCCTTGAACGCCTCGTACTGGCTGGGGAACATCTGCACCCAGGCGTGAGCCATCGTACCCGCGGCGGGGACGCCGTAGATCTGGTCGCTGAGCACGCAGGCCGTGCCGCCGCAGCCGCCTATATAGGCCGCGCGGGCGCCCAGTATGGCCGCGTCCGCGCCCTGGGCGCGGCGGGAGCCGAACTCCAGCACCGTCCTGCCGTCGGCCGCGCGCACAATGCGGTTGGCCTTTGTGGCGATGAGGCTCTGGTGGTTGATGGTGAGCAGCAGGAAGGTCTCCAGCAGCTGCGCCTGTATCGCGGGGGCGCGCACGGTCATGATAGGCTCGCGCGGGAAAACGGGCGTGCCCTCCGGCACCGCCCAGACGTCGCCCGTGAATTTGAAGCTGCGCAGGTAGTCCAGGAAGCCCTCGTCGAAGATGCCCCTCGAGCGGAGGTAGGCTATGTCCTCCTCGTCAAAGTGCAGGTCGCGGATATAGTCCACCGCCTGCTCCAGACCCGCCGCGATGGCGAAGCCACCCTGGTCGGGAACAGTTCGGTAAAAGAGGTCAAAGTACGTCATCGTGTCTTTCATGCCGCTCACATAGTAGCCGTTGCCCATAGTGAGCTCATAAAAGTCGCACAGCATCGTGTAATTGTGGTTGTATTTCTGCATGCTGGATCCCCTTTTTAGGAGTTGTTACTTGATTATATTCTCTTTACGTAAATTTTGCAATGGTATCCGGACTTATTAATCTTTTGACTATCCGGCGCGCGGAAAACCGCCGGATTTCACGCGAGGACTTCGGCGAGCATCTCCACCGCCTCGCCGAGCCGCTCGCCGGAGAGGCCGGCGTAGTTGACCACCAGCACGTGCTGCCGGGCGGTGGCGCGGTCGAAGGCGTAGTCGGATAGGAAGCTCAGCCGCAGCCCAATTTCGGCGGCGCGTCCGCGCAGCTCGCCGTCCGGAACGGACGTGTCCAGGCGCAGCAAAAAGTGCAGTCCGGCGCCAGGCTCGGATATGCTCACGCGCCGGGCGAAATCGCTGTGGGTGAAGGCGTCCAGCACGGCCGCGTGCCGGGCGCGGCAGGCTTTGCGCAGCCGGGCGAGGTGCCGCTCGTAGTAGCCCTCGGAGATGAACCTCGCCAGCACGTGCTGCTCCAGGCTGGGCACGGCGCAGGAGTAGAAGCCAAGCCGCTCCTCCCACTCGCCGCGAAGGCGCTCGGGCAAAACGAGGTATCCCACGCGCATACCCGGGGATATGGTCTGCGAAAAGGTGTTCATGTATATGACGCGCCCGGCGCGGTCTATGCTCGAGAGCGTGGGCAGCGGAACCTGGGTGAAGCCCAGCTCGCTGTCATAGTCGTCCTCGACGATGTATCCGCCGCTCTCTCTGGCCCAGCGCAGCAGCTCCTGGCGTCTGGGCAGCGGCGTGACCAGCCCGGTTGGGTACTGGTGCGCCGGGGATATGTGCAGCACCGCCGCGCCGCTCTCTCGCAGCGCCGCAAGGCTCACTCCCTGCGCGTCCAGGCCGACCGGCGTGCACGGCGAGCCGGTGGCTCGGTAGACCTGGCGTATCTTGGGGTAGCCCGGGTCTTCCAGGGCTATGGCCGCGCCGCGGAAGATCTGAGCCAGCAGCAGGTACAAAAACTCGGCTCCCGCGCCCACCACCACCTGCTCCGGCGTGACGGACATGCCCTTGTACCCGCGCAGATACGCGGCGATGGCCTCGCGCAGCTCGTACAGTCCCGCGTGCGGCACGCTCGAGAGCATGGCGTCCGGGTCTTCGGCCAGCACGCGCCTGGTGAGCTTCGCCCACACGCCGACGGGGAAAAGCGAGGCGTCCATCCGGTTCGAGCGCAGATCCAGCCGCCACTCGTGCTCCGGCGCGCCGCCCGCGCTCTCCGGCGCGCTCTCGGCCGCGCGCTGCGCCAGCGGCTGGGCGCACACGTAAAAGCCCCGGCGCGGCACCGCCTCCACACAGCCCTCGGACACCAGCTGGCTGTACGCCGCGTCGACAGTTATGACAGACACGCCCAGGTGCTCGGCCAGGGCGCGCTTGCTGGGCAGCCGCTCGCCCACCGCAAGCGCGCCGGAGAGTATGTCCCGGCGCAGGCAGCGGTACAGGTATTCGTATATCGGCGCGCCGCCGCGCTCCGTGAGGTCATAGGTCAGCATGTCGCACCTCTGATATTATTAAAAAAGTCAAAAGTGAGTATTTCAATAATACCACAACTGGCGTAAAATGCAAGCACGCTTGAGAGGTGAGGACAATGACAAACGAAAAAAACGTGAGCTATCAGACACGCGCGCTGGTCATGACCGCGCTGCTTGCGGCGCTGAGCTGCGTCGCAACGCTGGTGATACGCATACCCAGCCCGACGGGCGGATACATGAACCTGGGTGACACGGTCGTGCTGCTCGGAGCGTACCTGCTCGGCGGAGCCTACGGCGCCGCGGCGGGAGCCATAGGTCCCGCGCTGGCCGACCTGATAAGCGGCTACACGGCCTATGTGCCCGCGACGCTGGTCATAAAGGCTGCGATGGCGCTGCTGGCCGCCTGGATATACCGCGCCGCCGGCAAGCGCACCTGGTCGCTGGTGCTGGCTAGCGTGGCGGCGGAGCTGGTCATGATAACGGGCTACTGGCTCTATGACGCGCTGCTGGCGGGTTCTCTTGTCGGCGCGCTGGCCGGGGTGCCCTCCAACGCTGTGCAGTCCGTGCTCGGCATAGCGGCCAGCACGGTGCTGGCAATCGCCCTGCGCGGCGTGAGCACGGTCAGAGCCTGGTTCCCAAAGCTCTGAGCGCGGGTATACGCTTCTCCCCCGGCTCCCGTCTGCACGGGAGCCGGGGATTTTTCGCGTCTGGAAACGCGCGCGAAGCTGTGCTATTGTAATATCCATTTCTGGCCGTCGGGCATCTCCCACATGGTTCCGGGAAGCACCTCGAGCACCTCCCCGGCGGGGAAGCTGCGCACGACCATTTCTTCGCGGTACTCCGGGTCTTCGACCCAGCGGCAGAAGTACAGCCGGTCGCCCTCGCGGCCTTCAAACGCCTCCGCCGCTCCTACACGAAACTCCGCTCTTTCAGGCCAGAGCACCTGGAACAGGTCGTCCGCGCCATGCCGGGTGAGCATCAGCGGGCTGCGCTTGAGCGTGAGATTGTAGCAGTCGCTCACCTCTCCCAGAGGCAGCTTTGCGAACTGCGACGTCCGGCCGGACTCGTCGTCATAGGCCAGCAGCCGGATAACCGCGCCCGGGAAGTCCACCATAAGCATGCGGAGCTTTCCGTCGTAAAAAACTGGCGCGCCGAAGTACTGTCCCTCGGACGCTTTTACCGGCTCCACGACCCTGCCCTCCGGGTACTTGACGAATATGAGGCGGTTTTGCCGCACGGGGTGTCCGTCCCGGAACAGCTCCTCAGCCTCGTACAGGTCGCCGCAGGCGTAGTCGCTGCACCAGTACCAGCCGGTGCAGTTCTCCACCCTCGCAAGGCTGTAAACGCCGTCCGTTTTTATGATTTTCATGTGTCGACCTCCATATAAGTTCAGGCAGGCCGGCTGCCGGCAGTACGGGCAGGCGCCGGACTTGCCCGGATTATAGCAGCCAAATGTGAACATATCAACTCGAAAGGCGGCTTTCCTCCCGCATGGACAATCCGGCCGGAATCTGATAAAATAGAGAAAACACGTATCCCAAGGGGGGCATCCTAATGGCACTTTACCGCGTCGCGGTCTGTGAGGACGAAGCGGACGTCAGGGCGCAGATATCCGCAGACTGCCTGGAGGTTCTGAGCTCGCTGGGCACCGGCGCGCAATTGAGCGGGTTTTCTTCCGCCGACGAGCTGCGCGCAGAGCTTGCCGGCGGGGCGGACGCCTTTGACCTCTATCTGCTGGACATACAGATGGAAGGCACAAGCGGGCTGGAGCTGGCGCAGTGGCTCTACGACACGGGCGTGCGCAACCGCGTCATCTTCATCACCGGAAGCGCTGAATACGCCCTCTCGGGCTACAGCGCGCACCCGCTGCACTATCTGCTCAAGCCCGTCGGCCGCGAGGAGCTGGAGGGCGCGATGCGCCTGGCGCTCGAGGCCAGGGAGCCGCAGCCCGTGGTTTTCAGGCAGGGCGGCAAGACAGTGTCGCTTGCGCCCGGGGACATACTCTACGCCGAGAGCCGCGACCACGGCACCGTGATCAGGCTGAACAGCGGCGAACGGCAGTGCACGCTGGCGCTGACGGAGCTGGAAAAGCTGGTGCCGTCATGGATGTTCTCCCGCTGCCACAAGAGCTATATGGTCAATCTGGGCGAGGTGGAGGTCGTGGGCCGCACGGAGCTGCATCTGCGCAACGGCACGGCGCTGCCCGTCAGCCGGACGTTCTACCGCCCGTTCCAGGGCGCGCTGGTGCGGTATCTGAACCGGATATGAATTCCAGGGGGGGTCTGTGCGACCCCCTGGAATCATTTTTTCTCCGGCAGCTTGAGCGCGGTCTGTACGGTAAAGAGAGTGTCCGTCCAGCTCACGTCCAGGATGCTGCCGTATTTTTCGGCCACCGCCCTCATCTGGGTCAGACCGAAGCCGTGCGGCTCGTCCCCTGACTTGCGGGTACGCGGCGCGCCTCGCGCGTCCGTGTCCACTCGCCCGTCAAAGGTGTTCTCGCACAGCACGGCCATGAAGCCGCCGGCGGCCTTCACGTGGAAGCGTATATACCGCTCGCCCTCACCCTGCGCGAGGGAGGCGCCCTCCACGGCGTTGTCGAGCATATTCATCAGCAGCGTGCAGACGTCCTCCTCGGGCAGCGGGAGCTCCGGCGGCACCTGCGCGGACGCGCGGAAGGCCACTCCCGCGGCCTCGGCGCGCGCGGCGGCGTCCTGCATTATGGCGTTGACGGCCGCATTCCCGGTGTAGCGCAGGCGATCCGCGCCCGCTCCGTCGGAGCGCCACGACGAAAGGCTGCGCTCCAGCCCCTCCAAATCGCGCCGCCGGAGCATGGCGTCCATGGCCGCAAGGCGGTGGTTGAACTCATGCTGACGCGCGGCGTTCTCGCGCAGTCTGGACTCTATGGCGCGGTAGTTGTCCATCATGAGCTGGTTTTTCAGCGCCATCGCCCGCGCCTCGCTGCGCGCGGCGGCTATATACCGCACCAGCTCCCAGGCGGAGAGCACGGTGCAGGCCAGAACCAGCCACGAAGTCAGCCAGTACACGAGGTTCTCATAATACCCGGAGCCTATCTCCTGCAGCAGCATGGACATGAACCGCGCGAGGTAGCCGCCGGCCAGCGCCGACACGCCCCAGCAGGCCAGCAGCGCCGCAAGGCTGCACCCGGCCATCAGCGCCCACGCCAGCCAGAACCCGCGCGAGCGGTGCAGCGCCAGATACGCCGCCAGCGCCAGCACGCACAGCAGCGCCCAGCCGCGCCAGGCGAGAACGCCAAGCAGCGCGGCGGGGAAGAAATACGTCCCGAAGCCCACGGCCAGCGGATAGACCGTCAGCTCGGCCGCGGCGAATATCAGCAGCAGCTCCTTCCAGCGCGGCCTGCCCTCCGAAACGCCCAGCAGGAACAGTCCGCAGAGCAGAACCAGCGTAAGCGCCATCGCGCCGGCGGGGATGGCATAGTAGTTGGCGTAGGACATCGCGTCCGCCTGATAGGTCGGGTCGCCGGTGAGCCGGATCAGCGGAGGAAAGATGTTCATGACTCCGCCGGAGCTGATCTCGAGCGCCAGGCTCTCACCGCCGCCAGGCGGCAGCGTCACGGTCGCGCTGCTCTGCTGTCCGGCGGAGGAGGCGTCATACAGCGGCGCGCCGTCCAGCGTCAGGCTGAACGCGGCTCCGGTGGTGTCCATGACGAGGTACATCGTCTCCCCGCGCTCCGGCAGCACGGAGCACGCCGCGCGCTATTGCAACAGCGGCGGCACGGTCAGCCTGCCCGCCGCACCCGATGCGCCGTCCGGACAGGCCTTCGACGGCTGGTTCAACGGCGAGGCAGAGTTTACCGATGAAACCGTCATAAGCAGCGACATGACTTTGACCGCGCGGTTCAGCAATATCCTTGTCAGCTCCATCCGGCTCTCCTCCGCCTCGCTGACGCTCCAGGTCGGCAGCGCTCACACGCTCACGGCGACGGTCGAGCCGGAAGACGCGGCAGGCAGGGGAATCACGTGGTCGTCAAGCGACACGTCCGTCGCCACGGTCGGCGATAACGGCCTTGTGACCGCCGCAGGCGTGGGCACGGCCACCGTCACCGCTTCCGCGCAAGACGGCAGCGGCGTCAGCGCAGAGTGCACCGTCACGGTCACTCCCCTGCCCACCTACACGGTCACGGTGAACGACAGCTACGCAGCCCAGAGCGGCGCGGGGAGCTATGTCGAGGGTGCAAGCGTCACCGTCAGCGCCGGTGAGCGCTCGGGCTATAGCTTCGCCGGCTGGACGGCCGAGGGCATCGACCTCGCCGACGAGAGCGCGGCGACCGTCACGTTCACTATGCCGGCCAACGACGTCACCCTGACGGCCAGCTGGGACTACATAAACGTCCCCGACCCGACCTACAAGCCCATCGTCGACGTCCCCGAGGGCGTCGAGGTCACTACCGACCCCGCGCGCCCTGAGCCTGGCGACACCGTGACCGTCACCACCGACCCCGCAGGCAGCATCTCGGTGACAGACAAGGACGGCAACCCCGTGGAAGTCACCCGCAACCCGGACGGCAGCTGGAGCTTCACCCAGCCCGAGGGCGCGGTGACCATCACCTTCACCCCCGACTCCGGCCTGCCCTTCACCGACGTGGCCGAGGGCGCGTGGTACTATGACGCGGTGAGCTATGTCTACGCAAACGGCCTGATGGACGGCGTGTCGGGAACGACCTTCGAGCCGAATGCGAACATGACCCGCGCGATGGTGTGGGCTATCCTCGCCCGCATAGACGGCGAGACCGTCACCGGCGAGGACTGGATTGACACCGCCCGCGCGTGGGCGATGGCTGAGGGCGTCAGCGACGGCACCGACCCGAACGGCCTCGTGACACGCGAGCAGTTTGCGACGATGCTCTGGCGCTACGCGGGCGAGCCCGCCAGCAATTACAGCCTTGGCGCTTACACCGACGCCGATTCTGTCAGCTCCTGGGCCGAGCCAGCTATGCGCCGGGCGGTCGAGAATGGCATCATCACCGGCGTGACAGAGTCCACGTTTGTCCCTCAGGGCACCGCCACCCGCGCCCAGTGCGCCGCGATGCTCATGCGGTTTGTGGAACTGTAAACCCCAACACAAACAAAGCCCGCAGCGCCTCAAACGCTGTGGGCTTTACTTTTTGGATAGACTGAATGTTATTTCTTGCACTGCCGCCGGGGATAGTGTAAAATAAAGTGATCAAACGGTGTACACCGTTTTCGCATTGCGCAGCAATGCGAAAGACCCTTTGGCCCACTCGACAGGAGGGAGAGCGTATGAAAAAACTGTTAGTACTGGTATTTGCGATAGCCCTGTGCCTGGGCGTGCTTTGCGTGGGAGCGTCGGCGTCTGGTGCGGAGCCGCCGCAGGTAGCCGGAGTATACCAGCTGGATTCAGACGATGACCTTTACTGGTTCGCGGAGCAGGTGAACGGTGGTGAATATGGTGCAAACGCCGTGCTGACGGCTGACATCACCATCAACGAAAATGTGCTGGACGACGCTGGCAACGTCAACAGCAACAGCGCTAGCAGCTTCACCCAGTGGACGCCCATCTGCGGGAAAAAGATTAGGGACTACGTTTATACAGAATACACCGGTACCTTCGACGGAGACGGACACACCATCAGCGGGCTGTACTACGACGACAGCGGCGACTATGCCGGTCTGTTCGGCTTCGTCGGCAGCAATGGCCGGGTGCAGAACGTCAAGGTCGCTGACAGCTATATCGGCAACAACTACAGAGACGGCTTCACCGGCGGCGTGTGCGGGTACAACAATGGAGGCACGATAACGAACTGCTACAACACCGGCACCGTAAAAGGCTTGTATTACACCGGCGGCGTGTGCGGGGACAACGGCGGCATGATAACGAACTGCAGTTTCAGCGGCAGCGTGACCTGCAACAATATCTACACTTTCGTTGGCGGGGTGTGCGGGTCGAACGTAGGCACTATAGAGAACAGCTACAACGCCGGCACCGTGACCAGCGTAGGATCCTCTACATGCCTCGGAGGCGTGTGCGGGTATAACCCCAACGGCAGCACAATAAGGAACTGCTACAATACAGGTGCCGTGAACGGTGAAAAAACTGTTAACGGCTATTTCTACGCCGGCGGCGTGTGCGGGAATAACGATTCTTATACTCTTCAAAGTACGATAACGAACTGCTACAATACAGGCAGCGTGACCGTCAGCGGTAGCGGTACCAACTACGTCGGCGGCGTGTGCGGGAGTAACGATTCTTTTTCTAGTTCTCAAAGTACGATAACGAACTGCTACAACACTGGCAGCGTGACCGGCAGCGAAAACGTCGGCGGCGTGTGCGGGTACAATGGGGATTACAGCACGATAGATAACTGCTACAACACCGGCGACGTGACCGGCAGCAATAACGGCAGCGGCAGCCTCTGCGTCGGCGGCGTGTGCGGGTATAACGACGGCACGATAACGAACTGCTACTGGCGCGAAGACACAGGCCTAAACGGCTGTGGTATAGACGAAGGTACAGTTACAGACGTCGAATACAAAACCGCCGAGGAATTCGCCTCCGGCGAGGTGACCTGGCTGCTGAACAGATATCAGGAGAACGGCCCGTGGCGGCAGACTTTGAGCGAGGGGAATGACAATTACCCCACTCTTGACAGCACGCAAGAAATAGTGTTCCAGGTCATGCTTGACGAAACGGACTACTACTGCAACGGCAGCTTTACCATCCCAGCCTCGCCGAGCAGGCCCGGCTACACCTTTGTCGGCTGGAGCGACGGCAACAAGACGTATGAGGCGGGTGACGGTGTGACCATTCCCACCACCGAACCGAACGGCACCGTCACGCTTTACGCCCAGTGGACGGCCAACGAATACACCGTACAATTTGACCCCAACGACGGCGAGGGTGAAATGACCGACCAGGACTTCACCTACGATGAGACCAAGTCCCTCACCACCAACATTTTCACCCACACTGGCTACACCTTCGATGAGTGGAACACGGCTGCCGATGGCACTGGTACTTCCTACGAGGACGGGCAACAGGTGAGCAATCTCACCACCGAACCGAACGGCACCGTTACCCTCTACGCTCAGTGGAAGGCTAACAGCTACAGCGTCTCGCTCAATCTGAACAACGGCAAATTTGTCGAAGGTTATCAGGGCATCACAAGCTATACCTATGGCACGACGACTCTGCTTCCCGATGCGGAACAGGTGACCCGCTCCGGCTACCGCTTTGAAGGCTGGTACGCGGACGAGAAGTTCCAGGACGGCCCATATACGCAAATATCCGCTGCGGATTTGGGCAATAAGACCTTCTATGCACGCTGGTCATTCATCAACATCCCCGACCCGAACGGCATAACCGTGACGCAGCCGGCGAACGGCACTATCCGCGTCAACCCGTCGAACGGCAGCGCCGGAACTCTCATTACCGTCACCGCGACCCCGGATGAGGGCTATGAGCTCGCCTACATAACCGTTGACGGCGAAAAGATCACCGGCAACACATTCCGTATGCCCGACAAGGCCGTGACGGTCAGCGCCGTGTTCGTGCCCGTGACCTTCCCGTTCACGGACGTCAAGAGCGGCGACTGGTTCTACGACTACGTCGCGTATGTCTACTCCAACGGCCTCATGGACGGCACGTTGGCGACTACCTTCGAGCCGAACGCGAACATGACCCGCGCAATGGTCTGGGCGATTTTGACCCGCATCGACGGCGAGACCGTCACCGGCGCTGCGTGGGCTGACACCGCCCGCGCCTGGGCGATGGCTGAGGGCGTCAGCGACGGCACCGACCCGAACGGCCTCGTGACCCGCGAGCAGTTTGCCACGATGCTCTACCGCTACGCGGTCGCCAAGGGCTATGACGTGTCCATCGGCGAGAGCACGAACATCCTCAGCTATGCGGACTTCGCGTCCATCAGCGAGTACGCCATCCCGGCGATGCAGTGGGCCTGCGGCTCCGGCATCGTCACCGGCGTCACCGAGTCCACCCTCGCCCCTCAGGGCACCGCCACCCGCGCCCAGTGCGCCGCGATGCTCATGCGGTTCGTGGAACTGTAAAACCAAAACACAAAGCAAAAAAGGCCGCAAACGCGGCCTTTTTTGCCATACATGGGAACTATGTATAGAAGTGCGCCTTTGCGCGCCGACGTCAAATCAGGTGGGTGCTTTTTCCTACAATCAGGCTCGGCAGGGTGGTAAAGCTCTGAACTCGCAGCTCGGGCTTTTTCAGTTCCTGCAAAAGCTGCTTTGCAGCCACGCGACCCATGTCGCGCACGTCTATCTGCACCAGAGTCGGTTCGGGCACAATGAGCGGGCTGTACGGGTAACGGTCAAAGGTTATAAGCTGCACGCCGTCAGGGATACTCACTCCGAGCTCATGCGCCGCCTCGGCGAAGGCAAAGGCGAGCAGGTTGCTGCTGCACACCACGGCATCCGGCCTGTCCGGAGCCGTCAACAGCTCCAAAGCGGCGGCGCGCCCAGATTGCAGCGTGCCGTCCGTGTGCTTTATCCAGCTCTCGCGATATTCGCAGCCATTCTCCTCCGCAGCGGCGCAGAAGCCCGCAAGACGCTCATTGGATATGTCATCCGTCTCCAGCGCGCCGATGAAAGCCACGTCACGGCAGCCGCACCCTGAGAGGTGCTCGACCGCGATACGCCCTCCGAGGGCGTTGTCCGTATCAACCCAGTTTATGCGCGTGTCGCTCGGGTGGCCTATCACTATGTGGGGGAATTTCCGGGTGACAAGGAGCTGATGGATTGGCTTTGTCAGCGCGCCGCCGTGGACTATGAGCCCATCTGCGGCTCGCGACAGCATTATCTGCTCCACATCCGTAATCGTCGCGTCCAGCAGCATCAGGCTGTACCCTTTTTTGCTCAGTGCCTCCTGAACCCCGCACATGATGTCAAAAAGGTGCGGATTGGTGTATGGCTCAAACTCTTCGAGCTTGGCCAAGAAAGCGATGCAGCGCGCGCTTTTCCTGGCAAGCCCAGCAGCGCGGCTGTTTGGGGCATACTCAAGCCGCCGCATTATTTCCTTTACCCTCAGCGTTGTCGCCTCGGATATACCGGGCATGTCGTTTATTACCCTGCTGACGGTGGAAATACTGACCCCGGCTTCGCGGGCGACGTCTTTAATGGTAACTGGCATTTTCATCCCTCCACAGCATTATAGTATAACGTTTTCATAAATAAATCAAGAGAAATATCGCAATTTCTATTGACTTACACAAATATTGTAGTTATACTTCAAATCAAGAGGTGCGTATTGTACAAGTTTTTCACTTATATCAAGCATTATCTAAGTAAAACGTTTTACTATATTGATTAGAACGGAGGATGAAAAAATGAAGAAATTCCTTGCCATACTGCTCAGCGCCCTGATGCTTATGACACTGCTCGCAGCCTGCGGGACCTCAAACGAACCCAGCGGTGAGAGCGCCGCGCCCGCATCGGAAGCGCCGGAGTCGGAAACGCCGGCTGAACCCGTAGAGCTTACAGTCTGGCACGACAACGACGAAGCCCTCATGCAGTCGATGGCCGACGCCGCAAACGCAAAGCTCGAGGGGACGGGTGTGACGCTTACCTTTGAAAAGCGCACCGGCCTTTCCGACCAGCTCAAGCTCTACGGCGGCGACGCGGCCAACGGCCCCGACATGTACCTCTGGGCACATGACAGCCTCGGCACATTTGTGGCGATGGACATTCTCGAACCGCTCACTAACCTCATTGACGAGAGCGTACTTGCCGACGACCTGCCGCTGACCGTTGAAGCCGGTCAGATAGACGGCACTCAGTACCTGCTCCCCGTGTACTTCGAGACTCTGCTCTTCCTCTACAACAAGGACCTCTGGCAGGGCGACATACCCGCGACGACCGAGGAGCTATATAAGTACATGGTAGCAAACACAGATACCGCCGCCGGTACATACGCAGTCGTCAACCAGCACTCGACTTCGTATAACGTCTCGCCCTTTATAAACGGTTTCGGCGGGTACATACTCGACGATGATGGCAGCCCGGGACTCAACGACCCCAAAACCATCGAGGCAGTGGAGTACAACAAGAAATTCGCCGACCTGGAAGCCGACGGAGATTACAACACTGTCACGACCCTCTTCAACGAGGGCAAGGCTCAGGCCATAATCGGCGGACCTTGGCTCGTTGCTGGGATTCGTGCCGCTGGCATTGACCTCGGTGTGGCGTCGCTCTCCGACATGACTCTTCCCAACGGAGAGCCGCTGGCTCCCTTCTCCGGCGTCCAGGGCATCGGCGTCATGAAAGTAGCCGCGGAGACGAAGGGCGACGCGATTGCGCTGGCTCTTGAGGCACTCGCTTCGCCCGAGGTGGGCATCGCCCTCGCGAAGGCCGGCGGATGCGCCCCGGCGAACTCGCTCTCTTATGATGACCCGGACGTTGCCGCCGACGAGATAATAGCGGCGATTGAGCACACGGCAGATACCGCCCAACCCATGCCTAACGCTGCAGAGATGAACGTTATGTGGGGTCCGGTTGACAGCATGCTTGCCGCTGTCAACAAAAACGGCCAGGACGCGGCGTCTGCTGCTGAGGAAGCTCAGGCCGCGGCTCTTCAGGCCATAGCGGATATGCAGTGAGAATGGATGAATTAAGGGGCGGCGGCTTCGCCGCCCCATTTTTGGAGGCCTTGCCATGAGCCTTAGACGCAAATTGAAGCCCTGGTGCTGGTGCGTACCGGCGGTGCTGCTCATACTCATCATCATCGTCTTTCCCATCATCTACACCGGGTACATTTCACTTACCAACATGAATCTCTATCACTGGCAGGACTACGAGGTGATAGGGCTGGACAACTATGCCCGCGCGCTTTTCAAGTTTGACTCAGGATTTCTGTCCGCTCTGGGTACGACGCTGCTCTGGACCGTGCTCAACATGGTCATACAGCTTGCGCTGGGCTTTCTCATAGCCCTGGGGCTCAACGCACCCAAGCTGAAGCTCAGCCGATTGTACAAGACGCTACTGATGGTGCCCTGGGCGATGCCGGCGTATATTTCCATCCTGCTTTGGCGCGTAGGAATGTTCAACACCGAACTTGGTCTGCTCAACAAGTGGATCACGGCGTTGGGATTTGAAAAGGTGGACTTCCTCGCTACCAACGGCATAGCCTTTGTGTCCTGTCTCGTGCTCAATCTCTGGATGGCGCTGCCGTTTATGATTTCAACGATCGACGGAGCTCTGCAGAGCGTTGACCGCAGCTTGTATGAGAGCGCCACGCTCGACGGCGCAGGATTCTGGACACGCACATGGAGAATAACAATTCCAAGTATACGGCCCGTAATAGCCCCTGCCGCCGTTATGACGACGTTCATAACTTTTAAGCAGTTCGATATCATCTATCTGCTCACGCAGCAGCGCGGCTACATGACCGGCGCGACGCTTAACACAGTGATAACCTACGTCCACCAGAACGCCTTCGTCTCGAACAATTACGGCCTGTCCAGCGCAGTGAGCATGCTGCTCTTCGTGATTATAATCATCTTCTCGCTGGCCACCAACCGAAGCCTGAGGGAGGACTGAGCATGAAACGTAAAACTAAAGAGCGCATAGGGTATATAGCCCTCAATCTGGCCTTCATTCTCCTGTGCCTGGTCACGCTGATACCGATATACTACGCGGTAAACGTGTCCTTCTCCGGGCCGGGCAGCTCGCTCTCCGGGGATTTTTCGTTTCTTCCAGAGAACCCCTCGCTGGAAAATTACCGCGCCATCCTTTTTGACGTGCCATTTTTGCTATGGCTCAAAAATTCGCTGCTGCTTAGCGTGGGTACAGTCGCCATAGCCATGCTCTGCGCCGTGACGGCGGCGTACGCCTGCTCTCGCTGGAGATTCAAAGGCCGCCGGCCTCTTCTCATGGCTCTGCTAATTCTCAACGCCTTCCCGCAGGTGCTCTCGCTCTTTGCCTATTACCGCATACTGCGCCTTGCCGGGCTGCTGAATTCCCACATAGGGCTGATGCTCATATACGCGGGGAGCATGTGTGTCTTTGCCGTCTGGAACATGAAGGGATACTTCGATTCCATACCGGTCGAAATAGAGGAGGCGTCAAAGATAGACGGTGCAAACGACGCGCAGATGATATGGCGTATCGTCCTGCCGCTTGCGAAACCGGCCATCGTCGTTACCTGCGTCATGGTGCTCATAACCGTCTGGAACGAGTACCTGTTTGCGACTACCTTCCTGCTGGACAGCGATTACTATTCGCTCTCGGCGGGGCTTTATCAGCTGCAAAGCAACGACTACACCCGCTCTTGGCCGCTGTTCACGGCGGCAAGCATACTCGCGTCGATACCGCTGCTGCTGATTTTCTTCAAGATACAAAAATACATGGTCTCCGGTCTCACCGCCGGCGGCGTGAAAGGATAAACATGAAAAAGGAAGCGATATTTCACCGGCCAATGAGCGAATACGCCTTTGGCCTGGACGAGGACACCACAGTATTCCGGCTGCGCAGCGCTCCCGGTGACGTCGAGCGCTGCACGCTCTGGTACGGCGACACTTCAAGTCCGGAGACACCTGTGCCTGTATTTCATGCGGAAATGGCGCTCAAGTATCACGGTGAAAACTGCGACTGGTGGGAGACCGAGCTGCGCGGTACTTTTCACCGACTCTATTACTACTTTGAGCTCACGGGCGACGAGACGCTGTATTACTCCGGTGAGGTATTTTTCACTCAGCCAAGTGCAGAGCGCGCTGAATACTTCAAGTTCCCATTCAACCACCGCGCGGATATCGCCCGCGTCCCTGATTGGGTGTCGGATGCCGTGGTGTACAATATTTTCCCCGACAGCTTTGCAAGTTCCCGGCGCGCGATTGCCGGAAGTGGTACCGAAAAACATACCAGCGGCGCTCTTTCCCGCTCGCGTCTCGGCGGCACGATAAACGGCATACGCGAAAATCTCGATTACATATCTGCTCTCGGGGCCAACTGTATCTATCTGAATCCCATCTTTGCCGCCGGGCAGTATCACAAGTACGACACGATAGACTACCTACACATTGACCCCTGCTTAGGTACGGACGAGGATTTCCGCGCTCTTGTGGACAAGTGCCACGCACGCGGGATACGCGTCATACTTGACGGCGTGTTCAACCACTGCGGCGCACAGTTCTTTGCCTTCCGCGACGTGCTCGAAAGGCAGGAGCACAGCCGCTACGCAAGCTGGTTTTACCGTCTGCAGTTTCCCGTTGCATACCCCGAAGCAGGCGAACGGCCAAATTATGAATGCTTCTGTTATGAACGGCTTATGCCCAAGCTTGATACGTCAAACCCAGAAGTATGCGACTACCTCTGCGCCGTCGGTGAGCACTGGCTGCGCGAATTTGACACAGACGGATGGCGTCTCGACGTAGCAGACGAGCCGAACGACGGATTCTGGAGGGAGTTTCGCCGGCGCTGCAAATCCGTCAAGAGCGACGCGCTGCTCATAGGCGAAGTTTGGGGCAGCGCAAGGCATTGGCTAAGCGGAGATATGCTCGATTCCACCATGAACTACGACTTCCGCAATCACTGCCGGCACTTTTTCGCCGAGGGCAGCATCGACGCGCGCACCTTCGCCGGACGTTGCTCGGATATGCTCATGCGCTATAAACGTCAGATTGCCGCGGCACAACTGAACCTGCTTGACAGCCACGATGTCAGTCGCTTCCTTAATCTATGCGGCGGCGATGTGCAGCGCTTAAAGCTGGCAGTTATGTTCATGTGCTGCTTTCCGGGTATGCCCTGCGTATTCTATGGCGATGAGCTTGGCGTCTCCGGCATAGACGAATTGGATTTCCGGCGCGCCATGCCCTGGCAGAGCGGAGACGCGGAGCTGCTGGAGTTTTACCGCGACGCAATATCCCTGCGACGAAATCACCCCGCGCTTCGTCACGGTGAGCTGCGCTTTCTCCGCGCCGAGCCGGGTGAACGCGTGCTCGTGTTTGAGCGAAAATTGCCAAGTGATAAGCTGATAGTAGCTATCAATTCAGCAGAAACCGAGTATAGTTATTCCGGTCATAAGCTCCCGCCGCTCTCATGGGTAATAGTAGAGCAGTGATTTGTCAAACTAAGTGCAACAGGAATTGAGCTCAAAGTCCCATAGTTCCTGGGGAGAATGGAAGTTCAAAACTTTGCGAGGCCTGGCGTTGATTAACGCCAGGTTTCGTTTTAGCGTGGCGGGAGCGACACGGGATAGGTTCCTGCCCTTGAGATAGAACTCCCGGAGCAGGCCGTGAGATTCTCGTTTGTGCCTTTCTGCCATGCACAATAGGGGTCGGCAAAATAGACATCGCAGTGCAGCCGTTCTTCGATTCTGCGCCAGTTGGCAAATTCCGAGCCCCTCCCGCACCAGCTTGTAGGCGTAGGGCTTGGAAATGCCCAGCTCCCTGGCGACCTCCTCCGCCCTCACAAACAGCTCCTTTTCCATGGTCAGCACCTCCTTATTTTAGTTTCGCAAATATGTTAATGTCACCATCTTCATTATACATTAACATAAGTGTTAATGTCAAGAATTTATTTCGCATTTTTGTTAAAGATTATCTTGCATCTTTCGCTTTTTTGCGCTATACTATTGGCAAAGGCGGTGGGATATTATGACAGTCGGAGACAAGATAAAGAAAATCCGCACCTTTCGAGGCATGACACAAAAGGAATTGGGGCTTGCTATCGGCTTTGAGGAAAAGGGAGCGGACAACCGGATCGCCCAGTATGAGACGAATTACCGTGTTCCGAAACGGGAACTGCTGGACAAGATGGCCGAGGCGCTGCGGGTAGACCGCCAGAACTTCTACACCATCGCCCCCGGCTCTGCCGAGGACTTCATGCGGACATTCTTCTGGCTGGACGAGGACAGCCCTGGCGCTATCCGCCTGTTCCAACTTGTCCGCAATCCGGGCAGAGCAGGGGCCGCTGATGATACCGCTGTACGGTACAATGATAGCGATGACTGGCCCGCACACCCTCCCGTGGGTATGTACTTCCAGTATGGCCTTGTGGACGAGTTCATGCGGGAATGGCTTTTTCGTCAGCAGGAGTTACACGCCGGGGAGATCACCAGGGAAGAGTATTTTGAATGGAAACTCAACTGGCCCCATACCTGCGACGATGGCCTGGAAAGCGAATATTATATCCCTTGGCGGAAAAATAAATAAGACAAGCAAAAAAACCGCCCTGCTGAATTTGTCGTTCAGCAGGGCGGTTTTGCTTGTCCTTTTGGGATTTTTCTCTTGAGAATACCGGGCGGACACAAATAGTATCAATCCAGTATCAAGAGCAGTATGGACGGGCAAAAAAGCCTGTATTCATGCGGGTTTTCGCCGTTTCGAGCGTCATTCCCACTCGATGGTTGCAGGCGGCTTGGGGGTTAGGTCGTAGAGGACGCGGTTGACGTTGGGGACTTCGGCGGTGATGCGGGCGGTTAGGCGCTTCATGAGCGGCCAGGGCAGCTCCTCCACGTCGGCGGTCATGGCGTCGAGCGTATTCACGGCGCGGATGATGACCGGCCAGGCGTCTACGCGCTTGCCGCCGCGTACGCCGGTGCTGGTCACGTCGGGCACCACGGTGAAATACTGCCACACCTTGCCGGTCAGGCCGGCCTTGTCAAACTCCTCGCGCAGTATCGCGTCGCTCTCGCGCACGGCCTCAAGCCGCTCGCGGGTGATGGCTCCGGTGCAGCGCACGCCCAGGCCGGGACCGGGGAACGGCTGGCGGTAGACCATGGAGTCGGGCAGTCCCAGCTCCTTGCCTACAACGCGGACCTCGTCCTTGTACAGGAACTTTATCGGCTCCACCAGCTCAAAGTCCATGTCCTCGGGCAGGCCGCCGACATTGTGGTGGCTCTTGACCGGGCCGGACTCGACGATGTCGGGATAGATCGTGCCCTGCGCCAGGAAGCGGATGCCCTCCAGCTTGCGCGCCTCCTCCTCAAAGACGCGGATGAACTCCCCGCCTATTATCTTCCTTTTACGCTCCGGGTCGGCGACGCCGGCGAGCTTGTCCAGGAAGCGGTCGGCGGCGTCGACGTAGGTCAGGTTCGCGTCCAACTGGTGGCGGAAGACATCGATGACCTGCTCGCTCTCGCCCTTGCGCATAAGGCCGTGGTTCACGTGCACGCACTCGAGCTGCTTGCCCACGGCGCGTATCAGCAGCGCCGCGACGACGGACGAGTCCACGCCGCCGGAGAGCGCCAGCAGCACCTTGCCGCCGCCGATCTGTGCACGCAAGGCCTCTATCTGCTCGTCAATAAACGCCTTGGCCAGCTCAGGAGTAGTAATTCTTTCCATGTCAGGTCTTTTGTTCGGATTACTCATAACTGCCTCCAAATTGTTTAATAATATGTAACGTGGGGTGATTTATTTGGCCATTATAATTGTTCGCACGCTTATCGTTTTCTTTGCTCTGGTGCTGTTCATGCGCCTCATGGGCAAGCGGCAGCTGAGCGAATTGGAGCTGCCTGAACTGGCCGTCGCCGTGCTGATAGCCGATCTGGCGGCGCACCCGCTGCAGGACATAGGCATACCCCTGATGAACGGTCTGCTGCCCATCATAGTGCTGTTCTGCTGCGAGGTGCTCATCTCCGGCGCCGCGATGAAAAACCCGAAGCTCCGCTCCGCCCTGTTCGGACGGCCGAGCTTCCTGATTGCCGATGGCAAAATAAACCAGCGTGAGATGCGCCGCTGCCGCTTCACGCTCGACGAGCTGGCGGAGCAGCTGCGCAACAAGGACATACTGGATATCTCCCAGGTCCAATACGCCATCCTGGAAACCGACGGCGACCTGAACGCCATCTTGTTTCCTCAGTTTCGCGCGGCGACCGCGCACGACCTGGGTCTCACGCCCGAGAACACCGGCTACCCGGTCATCATAGTCAACGACGGGCGGGTGCTGAGCGATAATTTGAAATATCTGGGGCGCGACGAGAGCTGGCTGCGGCGCGAGCTCAAGCGCTTCGGCCTCGGCTCCGCCGGCGACGCCTATCTGCTGGTGGCGGACAGGCGCGGCGCGACCTACTGCGCGCCCATGGAGGAGAGCAAGTGAAAAAGGAAGTATTCGCGCTTGTACTGCTCGGCGCGCTGTTTGCGGCCGGGCTTTTCAACACACAGTATCTAAAGGACTTCACAGGCGGCATAGGCGAGGAGCTTGCGCTCTCGCGCGCGTACTGTGAAAACGGCGAGTACGAGCTGTCGCTCGAACACGCGCGCGCCGCCCGGGAGCTGTGGGACGCGCGAGCGACCTACGCCGGGATATTTTTCCGCCATTCGGAGATAGACGCGGTCAGCGACGGCTTCTACGCGCTCACCGGAGCGCTGGAGTCGGACGAGCCGCGCTCGGCGCGCACGATATACGCCGCCCTGGCGGAGCATGTGGACAGCCTCTACGAGATGGAGCGCCTGACCCTGGGGAGCATATTTTAGCGCGGGACCCTCCCTGCGTATCGGCGCGAGGGATGTGCGTCAGTCTTCCTTCTGCTTGAGCAGCTTTGTGAGCTCCTCCATGAAGGTGTTGATGTCTTTGAAGGAGCGGTACACGCTGGCGAAGCGGACGTAGGCGACCTCGTCGACGTCTTTCAGTCTGTCCATGACCATCTCGCCTATCTCGGTGGTGCTTATCTCGCGCTCCAGATTGCTCTGCAGCTCCTGCTCTATGTCGTCGGCGATCTGCTCCAGCGCGGAGAGCGCCACGGGGCGCTTTTCGCAGGCGCGGACCATGCCGTTTATCAGCTTGACCTTGTCGAAGGTCTGGCGCGAGCCGTCGCGCTTTACCACGACCAGCGGCAGCCGCTCTATGATCTCATAGGTCGTGAAGCGCTTGGAACATGCCAGGCACTCACGGCGGCGGCGTATGGTCGCGCCCTCCTCGGCGGGGCGGGAATCTATGACACGGCTCTCGGAATAGCCGCAGAACGGGCATTTCATATGATAGACCTCCTGGTGGGCAACTTTACATAAGTATATCACACCTGAAGGCGGCTTGCCACAGTTAATACGCGCCTTTGGCAAATTTTTTGCGTTGTCCCCGCCCGGCTTTGGCGCTAAAATGGACGTGGTGATGACTATGCGCACTCTGCGCCGCATCCTCGCCATGTCCCCGGCAGCCTGGGAAGTTGTGATACGCGCGCTGCAGCTCAGCTGCCTAATGCTGTTTTGCGCGTTCATGCTGCTGGTGGAGGGCGGGGCATTTACATACGAAACCCGATATCTGCACTACACCGCGCGCGAACTGCTGACCATGCCGCAGGCTGTTCTGCTCCTGGCCGCGATAGCCAGCGCCGTCATTGAGGAGCGGGCAGATCCCTGAGCGCGCGCTCCAGCTCCTCGCGCGTGTACAGCGCCGAGAGCACGCCGCGCAGCGACGCGCCCTGCAATTTCCCGGGCAACCCCAGCTCGGCGAGGAGCGCGGCTCTCAGAGCGGCGCTTCCCGGCCTGCCGCTCAGACCCAGGGCGTACATGTCCGCGGCGCTCAGCTCCTCGGCTTCGCCGCCGGAGCTCTCTGCGCCCTCAAGGGTCGCGCCGGCGCGGCGCAGCGCCTCCACCAGCATCTCCGGGCGCATACCCTCCACGCCCAGAGTGCCGGCCTTGGAGGCCGTCTTTTTGCGCCGCTCGCGCCCCGGGATGTCCGGTATATACGCGTGCTTCACCAGCTTGGGGTCTATCGCGCCCTTCAGATAGCCGCGTATCTGGAACCCGGCTCCGTCGCTGTCGGTGAGGATGACCAGCCCGCGGGCTTCGGCCAGGCGTCGGAGCAGAGCCTGCTTCTCGCGGTCGTTGAAGACGCCGAAGCCGCCGGTCTCGATTATCACCGCGTCGAACACCTGGCTGAGCGTGTCCTTGTCATATCGTCCCTCGCAGACGATGACCTCTTTGACCTTTATCATGCGCACTCCACCGCGAAGCGCACGAGCAGCTCGTTCAGCCGCTCCTGCGGGTCTCCGCCCGCGCTTTTCATGGCGTAGTCCGTCTCGACGCACAGCTCCACGGCGCGCTTAAGCCCGGCGAGCGAGAAGCGCCGCGCGGAGGCTGTGAGCCGGTTGTAGGCGAAGTCGTTCTTGATGCCGGTGCACTTCATCACGAAGTCGCGGCCAAGCCGCTCCTCCTGGGCGAGCCTGGCGGCGTAGAGCCTGCGCATCTGATAGCTCACCGCGCCGAGTATGAGAAGCGGCTCCTCGCCCATCGTTATGAGGTCGCTCATGCACTTTACGGCGCCGTCGTAGTCCCGCTCGGCCAGGCGGTCGGTCATGTCAAAGGCGCGCGTCTCCGGGATGCGGAACGCCAGGCGCTCCACGTCCGCGACGGACACCGTGTCTCCCGGCGTTCCGGCGGCTATCTTCTCAATCTCAGGTACCAGCGCGCCCATCAGGCTGCCGCTGGCGTAGACGAGCGCGTCGCATGCGGCGGGCTCTATTCTCTTGCCCAGCGCGTCGAAGCGGCGGCGTATCCAGTTGTTCAGTGCGCTGCCGCTCTGCTCGGCGAAGTCTATGTCCCTGGCGTACTTGCGCAGCAGTTTGACAGCCTTCAATCGCCCGTCCGGCTCGCTCGCGCCGCGGTTTATGAACACCAGCGTGGCGAAATCCGGGATGTCCGAGACTATGCGCTCCAGCGCCTTCTGGTCGCCCTCCTTGCAGTGGTTTATGTCGTACCCGCGCACGATGGTCAAGGTGCGCTCGCTGGCGAAGGGCAGGGCGTTCACGCTGTCGGACAGTTCCTGCATATTCAGCGACGCGCCGTCCAGCTCGCGGAAGGAGAAGTCGTCCACCCCGTCCGGGAGGCAGGCGCGGGTCAGCTCCTCCACGAAGCGCGCGAGCAGATAGTCCTCCTGTCCGTGGAGCAGGTACAGCCGCTGCGGGCCGTCCTTTTTCAGCTCGCGGCTTACTTCGGAGTAGTTGAATTCCTTTTTCCCAAACGCTTTTTTAGCCATCTTCGTCTATCCTCACAGTTACATTTCCATTCACATCGGTGCGGTAGACCTCCGCGCCGGTTATGCCCAGCCGCTCCAGCGCCTCATCGGTGGGGTGGCCGTAGCTGTTGTAGCCCACAGACACGACCACCGTCTCAGGTAAGAGAGCGCTGACCAGCTCAAAACTGCTGGAGCTGCGCGAGCCGTGGTGACCCGCCACCAGCAGCTCCGAGCGGCCGAGAGCGCCGCTCTCCACCAGGTCGCGCTCCACGGAGGCGCCCGCGTCGCCCGTTATCACGGCGTCATAGTCGCCTATAGACGCGAGCACCACGAGGCCGCGCTCGTTCTCGTCGCCCACGCTGCGCGGAGCCAGCAGCGTCAAGTCCAGGCCGGGCAGAGCTACCTCCACGTCCTCTCCTGACACGCGCACCACCTCGGTGCCTCTCCGGTCGGCGGCGGCGAGTATCTCCTCCAGCTCGCCGTCGGAGTCGTCCGTCCCGTCGGGGATGTACAGCGTGCCCACGTCCACGCGGGTCAGCAGCCTGGCCGCGCCGTTGGCGTGGTCGGAGTGCAGATGCGTCAGCACCAGCGCGTCTATGGCGCGGCGTCCGCGGCTGAGCAAGTACTCCCCTGCCACGTCCCCGGCGTCGTCCCAGGAGCCGACGCCGCCGCAGTCGACCACCGCCGCGCTCCCGCCGGAGATGAGCGCCACGCTCTCGCCCTGACCCACGTCCAGCACCGTCACGCTGCGCTCGCTCCCGGCGTCCAGCTTCGCAGACGCCAGCACGGCCAGCAGCGCCGCCGCCGAGCACAGTGCCGGTATGAGCGGGCGCATACGCGCCCTGCCGTCGGGCAGCCTTTTGCGCAGCAGGAAGGCCGCGATGAACAGCGCATAGGTGAACACCAGCCACCACACGACGGTGTTGTCCGCCGTATAGACGGCGGCATACGGCAAGCGCGCAAGCAGCTCCACGACCAGCACGAACAGCCTAGCCGGCCAGGCCGCGACCCAGGCCAGAGCCGCACCGGCGAAGGGCAGGACTATGCCCACGACCGCCGCGGCGAAGCCCAGCGTAAACGCGGCCGAAACCGCCCATAGCGTCAGCAGGTTCGCCAATGGCGACACCAGGGACACATACCCGAAAAGCAGCGCGACTATCGGCGCCGTGAACACCGTGGCTCCCAGCGAGCTGGACACGCTGGTTATGACCACGGCGCGCAGCTTTCTCGCCTTTGCGCCTTTCCTGTTGAACCGCTCCGACAGTCGGCGGTATATCGCCGGGGAGACAAGCACCAGACCCAGCATGGACGCAAAGGAGAGCTGCAGGCTCGCCGAAGCTATGCTCATTGGGTTGGCCGCGAGCAGCAGCATCAGCGCGAAGGCCAAACTGGTCGGCGCGTCGGACTCACGCCTCAGGATCGGCGCGGCCATGCTGAAAAGCAGCATGACGCAGGCGCGCACTATCGCGCTGGAGCAGCCCATCATAAGCGTGAACACCACCACGAGCGGCGCGCCTATCAGCGCCGCCCGGCGCTTTCCGGCGAGCGCGACCACCGCCGACCACAGAAAGCCCAGGTGCATACCCGAGACGGATATGACATGCGACACGCCCGTCACCGAGAGGGCGTTGTCCAGCTCGCAGTCGTCGTAGACGCCGGAGGTCTCGCCTATCAGCAGCGCCAGCATTATGTCCCGCACGTCGCCCGGGAAATTCGCGCTTATGCTCCCGGACATCAGATGCAAAAGCTCCTGCGGGAAGTACAGCGCGCTTTTCCAGTCGCGCTCGGAGCCGGAATAGTTTACATAATACGCACGGAGGTGCACTCCGCGCGCGGCGTACACGTCGGTCGGCTCGCCGTAGCGCGTGGAGGCGTCAGAGAAGTCCAGCTCCAGCTCGGCCAGGTCGCCGGGGCGCAGCTCGGGCAGGGAGCCGGAGTAGTCGCTCACGGCAATGCCGAGGCGGGGACAGCCCTCCTCGGCAAGCTTGACGTTCACGGAGGCGTAGTCGCCGTCGCGGTAGGGGTACTCCTCCACGCGCACCGTCACGGTCTGCACCGTATCGTCAAAGCGCGCCGCGGCGTCGGAGTACGTGCCGGAGTACACGCCGTACCACACGGCGCCCAGCGCCGCAAAGCAGCAGATGATGACGCAGCGCCTGCGCGCCAGGCCGCGCAGGAGGAATATGCCGGCAAGCAGCGGCAGAACCAGCGCAACGGCAGCCGGAAACAGCCACGCCGCTGGCAGCAGCCAGTGCGCGGCCGCGATGCCGGCGGCGAAGGTAAAACCCGCAGTAGCCAGTTCTCGCACCCGGAACGCCCCTCCCCTTTTCAGGCGCGGCCTAACGCCGCAGTTTATTTTGGCTCTACCCCTGCCAAGCGCCTGGGTAGAGCCAAACTGTTACTCTGTAGCGGTCTCCGCCTCCGGGTCGTACTCCGCGCCGAAAAGCTCGTGCGCGGCGTCCAGCGCGGTGACCATTGCGTTGTATATATCCTCGGTCATGAAGCCCCAGTCGCTCCCGCTCTCCCACGCGGCTATGGCGTTATGGAGGTCGACCACGCGGTAGTGCCAGTCGTAGTCGTTGATGCCGTAGTCATAGAGGTCGGCCATATAGATGGGGCGGTAGCTGACGCCGGTCACGCTGGTCTCGCCGGTGGAGTTGTCCTTGGAGATCTCCAGGTTGAGTATGGCGGAGATGTCCGTGTACTGGTCGTTCTGGCAGGACAGCAGGTTGCCGAGGCTATAGCAGACAAAGGCGCTGCGCTCGGTGCCGTCGTCGAGCTGCACCGTGCGCATCTCCATCGGCTGCGGCACGCGGCAGTGCCCGCCGATTATCACGTCCGCGCCGGAGGCTATCAGACTGTCGGTGATCTCATATTGCAGGTCGCTCGGCTCCGTGGACAGCTCGGAGCCCCAGGACATGAACACGAACACCAGGTCGGCCCCGGCCTCGCGCGCGGCGGCGATGTCGCCGTCCATGAGCTCATAGTCTATTTCCGTGCCGCCGGAGAGGTAGTCCGTGGCGCAGATGCTGGCGGCGTACTCAAAGCCGCTGACAGGCACGCTGTTGGTGTCGCAGGTGTAGGCCAGGAAGGCCACGGATATGCCGTTGATGTCCACCATCGTGCGGTTGCCGGATTCGGTGCGCTCGGCCTCGGTGCGATAGGTGCCCACGTGGGACAGCCCCGCGGCGTCCAGCGTGTCCAGCGTGTAATCGATGCCGTCCTTCCAGGCGTCGGCGAGGTGGCTGGTGGCCGTGTTGACCAGGTCGAAGCCAACGGAGGAGATTGCGCTTGCGATCGCGGTAGGCGAGCGGAAAAGCGGATAGGCCGTGTACGCGCTGCCCTCCGCCACGAGCGTGGTCACCAGGGAGCACACGGCGTAGTCCGCGTCGGACACCAGGTCGGGCAGCACGCCGAAGATGGGCGTGTAGTCATAGCCGCTCTCGGTCTGAGCCTCGCTGTTCAGGCCGGTGTGCATGACGATGTCGCCGCCGACGGCTATGGTCGCGGTGGTGACGTCCGCCGGTTCGCCGGACGGCTCGGCAGTCGGCTGCGCGCTCGGCTCGGAGCCGGTGGTCGCGGCGGCCGAGGTCGTGGGCGCGGGCGTCTCCGCAGGCTCGTCCCCTCCGCCGGCGACGGAGGCTATTATCACAACGATGACAACAAGCGCTATTATCACCGCGAGGGCGATAAGCACAAGTTTGAGTTTGCTGTTCATTCAACATACCTCGCTTGGGTTGGGATGTAACAAGTTATTATACCATAGAATACCGGAATTGCAAATCCTATTGCTCCGTGGTAGAATGGGCGCATGGAAACACTGAGAAAAAATGAGATATACGATTGCGCAATAACCGGCCTCACCTCCGAGGCGATGGGCGTGGGAAGGATAAACGGCCAGGCGGTCTTTGTCCGCGGCGCTCTGCCCGGCGAGCTGTGGCGAGTGAAGGTCGTCAAGGTGGGCAAGACCGTGGCCTACGGCCGCGGCGAGGAGTGCCTCTCCCCCTCTCCCGACAGGGTCGCGCCCGGCTGCCCGGCGTACGGCCGCTGCGGCGGCTGCTCCTGCCGGCACATGAGCTACGAGTGCGAGCTGGCCTTCAAGCTCGGCAAGGTCAACGACGCGCTGCGGCGCATAGGAGGCGCGGACATAGTCTGCGACGGCATCCTCGGCTCCGAGGACACCGAGCGATATCGCAACAAGGCCATCTACGCCATAGGCGGCAGCGCGGCGGAGCCGGTCTACGGCTTTTTCCGCGCCAACAGCCACGACGTGGTCGGCGTGGAGGGCTGCCTTTTGCAGAGCGAGAGCGCCGACCGCTGCGCCGCGGCCGTCTGCGGCTGGATGCGCAGATACGGCGTGGAGCCTTACGACGTGAAGTCCGGCTCCGGCAGCGTCAGGCACGTCTTCACCCGCACGGCGAGGGACGGCTCCGCCGTGTGCTGCGTCGTGTCGGCTGGCGGCTTCGGCGCAAAGACCCAGCCGCTCGTCGACGCGCTGCGCGAGGCGTGCCCCGAGCTAAAAGGCGTGGTGCTGTGCGTCAACCGCACGCGCGGGAACACCGTGCTCGCCGGGGACTTCCACACGCTCTGGGGCGAGCCGGACCTCACGGACACGCTCTGCGGGTTCGAGTTTGAGATAGCGCCCCAGGCCTTCTACCAGGTCAACCCCCCTCAGGCCGAGCGGCTGTACCGCCGCGCGGTGGAGCTGGCGCTGCCCGAACCGGGCGGCACGGTGCTGGAGCTGTACTGCGGCGCAGGCACGATAAGCCTGGCGCTGGCCGCGCGCGCAAAGCGCGTGATAGGCGCGGAGATAGTCCCCGAGGCCGTCGAGAACGCCCGCGCCAACGCGCAGCGCAACGGTGTCAAAAACGTCGAGTTCATATGCGCCGACGCCGCCGAGGCCGCCGCGCGCTTCGCCGGCGAGGGCGGACGCCCCGACGTCATAGTGGTCGACCCGCCGCGCAAGGGCATGAGCGCCGAAGCGCTCGACGCCGTCGCGTCCATGCAGCCAGAGCGCATCGTGTACGTCTCCTGCGACCCGGCCACCCTCGCGCGCGACATCGCCCGCCTCCGCCCCCACGGCTACCTCGCCGAACGCGCCACCGCCGTAGACATGTTCCCAAGAACTGCGCATGTGGAGACAATATGCCTATTACGCTGGGGCTGAGGGATAGGGGGTTGCAACGGAGGGGAAAGTCATATATAATGGGTGTAAGCGGGTTGGCCGCGAAGAATGAGGAGGGCGGGGCATGAGAATTTACAAAAACCCTCTTGACAAGCGGGGATTTTACCCCATAATTAGACAGACAGACAGACAGACAGACAGACAGACAGGATAAGTCTGTCCTTTTCTGCTGCGCGGAATTTAATAATGCCGAAATCGGGCGCGCTGCGTCCACGGTTCAGCCGTGGGTGCGGCGCGCCTTTTTGCGTTCCATCGGAAAGGGGGCGGCGGCGTGTACAGCACTGAAACGCGCGTGGCGCTCGTAAAGGAGCGGGTGCGGGCAAAGGAGCGGCAGCGGCAGACGCGCGTGTACGCCGCCGCGCTCGTCCTCGCCGCCCTGGCCGCCGGGATTGCGCTCGGCGCGACGCTGCGGAGCACCAAAACCAAGGAGGAGATGACATGATACGGAAACGACTGCTGAGCGCCTGCCTCGCGCTTGCCCTGTGCCTGGGCCTGCTACCCGTCACGGCGCTGGCGGCGGCAGAAGGTGCGCCTAGTCAGCTTTATGTTGGAAATCAGCAGGTTAGCAGTGGCAATGATATCACCTACTGGACCACGGATAAATCAACAGGGGGACTGACAAAATACGAGGGTAACGATGACAATTGGAATGTCAAATACGACCAAAGCACCGCCACCCTGACGCTAAAAAATGCGAATATTTCAGGAAGTTTTCATCAATACGATAATCCATACACTGCCGGGATCTATGCTCAGGGCAAAAGCAATCAACCAGTTGCCCTGACCATCGAACTGATTGGCACGAATACCATCACAGGCACCTATGGGATTTTTTTGAAGGCAGAGATAAGCGCGACCAGCTATGGTACAAACGCCACCCTGACTATTACGGGTGAAAACAATGGCAGCCTGGGAGTATCTGGTTCTGATCACGGAATATTTGTCATAAGCGGAACAGGCAACGCCTCCCTGAACATCGAGAAAGCCACTGTCACAAGCAACACCGTTGGCGAATATGCCGCCGGCGTCTGTGTGCAGTCCGGCGCGAGCGCCACCGGCTCCCCGCAGCTCTCTCTTGCCGTCAACGGCGGCAGCCTGACCGCCAGCGGCACTGGAAGCAGTGATGGGATACTGTTTTATGTGGGATCGTCTCAAGCCACCGGTGCCACTACCAGTCTGACGGTCAGCGAAAATGCGATCGTGGACGCCAGAAATGGCGGGATCAGTGCATCAAGAATTTCGGAAACGCTTCCTACGCCGACACCAACGGGTGATAATAGAAGCGGTATCGTCTTTGACGGCAGTACCGGCACTGTGTACGGCAATGTGACCTTGCAGGAGAATTTGACCATCGGCGAGGGCGAGACCCTGACCATCGGAGACGGGGCCTCTCTGGACACGAACGGCAAGACCATCACGGTGGAGAGCGGCGGCAAGCTGGAGGGTACGCCGACCGGCAGCGGTACGGTGAAGATTGCCCCTACCATCACCACCGAAAGCCTGCCTGACGGCGAGGTGGGTACTGCATACAGCCAGACCCTTGTCGCCACCGGCGATACTCCCATTACCTGGACCGTCAGCGGCACTCTGCCTGCCGACCTGTCGCTGGACGCCGCCACCGGCATCATCTCTGGCACCCCCACCGCGCAGGGCACATCCAATTTCACTGTGACGGCCACCAACGATTACGGCAGCGACAGCAAAGAGTTCACCTTGACCATTGACCAACAAGGCACCATTCATGTCACCAGCGTGTCGCTGGACAAGACCAGTCTGGGATTGACGGAGGGCGAAACCGCCCAGCTCACCGCCACGGTGGAACCGGAGGACGCCAGCAATAAAAATGTGACGTGGGAAAGTAGCAACACAAACGTTGCCACGGTGAACAACGGCGAAGTGACCGCCGTGAGTGCGGGCACAGCCACCAT
>OLVZ01000240.1_pt1 | contig 59006 bp, 38 predicted proteins | sample 1673341 | NCBI WGS metagenome assembly OLVZ01 (sample SAMEA3178944, study PRJEB25190) | human gut metagenome | biome: human gut; feature: human-associated habitat; material: faeces | place: Austria | collected 2013 | reverse complement strand
GTACGCAAAATTTACTCGCAAATCACTCTTGTTCAATTATGCGGTATTGCCTTAATTATTTTAGGGGAACAAAAATATGATCAAACGCATTATTTCCTGTATTGTAAGCACGGTCATCGTGCTCGGTGCCACCATCGCGTATGACCGCACGCCTGCATGCCGCATTGCCGTGATGGAGCAGGTGCCGACACAGCTGGCTTCCGTTCTGCCGCGTGCTGCCTCCTATGAACTGGAGCTGCGTACGGAGGAAGGCAACCGCAGCTACACGGTCAACTGCCATGACAAGGACGGCAGCACCTTCCGCTCCTACACCATGCAGACCGTGGAAGGCGAGGAAGAACCGCTCAATTTCACCTACACGGACTACACCTACGACGAAAACGGCAACTGCACGGATGCTATCACCACCGACAAAACCAACAACTCCACTTTGGAATACCGCCGCAGCTATGACGACAAAAACCGCGTTCTGCGCACGGAAAACTACGAAGACGGCGAACTTTCGGCCTCCTCCGAGACGGTTTACACCGAGGTGGACAACGGTCAGTCCTCTGCCGTCAACACGGTTTACGACGCAGACGGCAACGAGCTGATGGTCGTCCGCATGGGCATGAACACCAACGGCGACGTGCTGTCCTCCCGCACCTACGAGGGCGAGGACAATATCACCTCCTCCACCGACAACCGCTACGACAGTCAGGGGCGGCTCATCCAGTCGGTCACCGTAGACGAGAGCGGCGTCGTGTTCGAGGTGCTCACCGTGTACTCGGTGGACGGCAAAACGCAGACCACCCGCTCGACCATCGAAGGCGGCACCCTCTCGACCGATACCCGTACCTTTGATGATAACGGCAATCTGGTCTCCATGCACCAGACCGACAGCGACGGCTACGCAAGCGATACCACTTATACACAGTTTAAGTGACCTGTCGCGGAACTTTAATCCGCAGTGAAAACCACCCGTTCGGGTGGTTTTTCCTTTTTTTCGGACATACTATTATCAGCTATACACCGACCATTTCTCCCTATTTGTCGGTTTTCCGCTAAACTCCTGCAAAATTCCTGTCTGGATATTGCTTTTTCTCGGTCAAACGGCTATAATCGCTATATGCGTATCAAGACTGTGTCAACAGAGCACAGCTATAGAGAAATAGATCGGAGGTGCGCTATGCGCATCATTATTGTAGGCTGCGGCAAAGTCGGCTCGGAGCTGGCGGGACAGCTCAGCGCGGCCGGACACGACCTGACACTGATTGACCTGTCCGAACGCCGTCTGGATGAACTTTCCAACACATACGACCTTGCTACAGTAAAGGGCAGCGGCACCAGCTATCACGTTCTGCGTGAAGCCGGCGTGCAGGATACCGACCTGCTAATCGCCGTTACCACCCATGACGAAATCAATCTGCTTTCCTGCCTGATCGCTCGTAAAGCATCCGGCTGCCACGCCATTGCGCGTGTGCGCGATCCGGAATATGTATCCGACCTCGGCTTTATCCGCGATGAGCTGGGTATTTCGATGGTCATCAACCCCGAGCTGTCCACCGCGCGTGTTGTTTCGCGTCTGATCCGCTTCCCGTCGGCCATCCGCGTCAGCACGTTTGCCCGCGGACGCATCGAGCTGCTCGACCTCAAAATCCCGCACGAGTCCCGCCTGGACGGTATGGCGGTCTGCGAGGTCAATCCGCTGCTCCGCACGGACGTGCTGCTGTGTATGGTCCGCCGCGACGGTCAGACCTATATTCCCAAGGGCGACTTCATCCTGCGCGAAAACGACAACATCACGGTTATCATTCCGCCGCACGAGCAGAGCGAATTTTTCGAGAAGGTCGGTTTGCCGGTCAAGCGCATTTCCTCTGCGATGCTGGTCGGCGGCGGCAAAATCTCGTACTTTCTTGCGAAAATCCTGCTGAATTCCGGCATTTCAGTCAAGATTATCGAAAACAAACTCGAGCGCTGCGAGGCACTGTCCGAAATGCTCCCGCACGCGACCATCATCTACGGCGACGGCACCGACCGCAACCTGCTCGATGAGGAGGGGCTGGCAACCTGTGAGGCCTTCGCGGCTCTCACCGGCATGGACGAGGAGAACATCCTGCTTGCGCTGCACGCCGGCCGTCATTCCCGTGCGAAGCTGTTCACCAAGGTCAACCGTGTGAACTTCGAGGAAGTCATTGCCAGCATGCCGATCGGCAAGGTGATTCGCCCCAAGCAGACCACCGCCGAGCTGATCAGCCAGTACACCCGCGCGATGCAGAACTCGATGGGCTCCAACGTGGAGACCCTGCATCAGCTGGACGGCGCAGAAGCGCTTGAGTTCCGTGTTGCGGCGCACCATCTCACCGGTGTTCCCCTGCAGTATATGCCGATTCGTCCGGATGTTCTGCTGTGCTGCATCAACCGCAGAGGCAAGCGTATCATTCCGCGCGGCCACGATGTGCTGCATGAAGGCGATACGGTTATCGTCGTTTCCACCTTCGAGGGCATGAACGACCTTCAGGATATCTTCCTGCCGACAGCCGGAGGGCGCGAAAAATGAATTTCGCAATCGTCCGCTATCTGATCGGCTGGCTGATGGGCATTGAGTCCCTGTTCCTGCTGCTGCCCGCATTTACCGCGGTCATTTACCGTGAACCCGAGCTGCCTGCCTATATCGCCACCGCACTGATTTGTATGGTCGGCGCAGGCATTCTGTGTGAATACAAGCCGAAAAACACCAAGTTCTACGCACGCGAAGGCTTTGTGGCAGTCGCGCTGTGCTGGCTGGTGCTGGCCGTGACCGGTGCCCTGCCGTTCGTGCTCAGCCGCGAGATTCCGTTCGCAGTAGATGCGATTTTCGAGGCCGCATCCGGCTTCACCACCACCGGCGCTACCATTCTCGGCGATGTGGAGGCGCTTTCGCATGCCTCTATGCTATGGCGCTGCCTGATGCACTGGGTCGGCGGCATGGGCATTCTGGTGTTCATGCTGATCGTCCTGCCGCTGGCAGGCGGTCAGACCATTTATCTGATGCGCGCGGAAAGCCCGGGACCCTCGGTCTCCAAAATATCGCCGCACATGCGCGATACCGCGCTTATCCTGTACGCGATTTACTTTGGACTGACCGTTCTGCAGATCATTCTGCTGCTGTTCGGCGGCATGCCGATATTCGACGCCATCTGCGTTTCGCTCGGCACGGCAGGCACCGGCGGCTTCGGCAACTGGAATAATTCCATCGCGCACTACAACAGCGCCTACCTGCAGAATGTCATCTCGGTCTTTATGATCCTTTTCGGTATCAATTTCAACGCGTATTTTCTGCTTTTGACCCGTAAATTCAAGCAATTATTCAAAATCGAGGAGATTCGCGTGTACCTCGGCGTGATTGCCGTATTTACCACGCTGATCGCCTTCAACGTGCGCGGCTGCTTCGGTTCGCTGCGCGAGAGCTTCCACCATTCCCTGTTTCAGGTTGCGTCTATCATCACGACCACCGGTTTTTCAACCGTGGACTTTAACCAGTGGCCTGCATTCAGCAAGCTGCTGCTTGTGCTGCTGATGTTCATCGGCGCGTGTGCCGGTTCGACCGGCGGCGGCATGAAATGCTCGCGCATCCTGCTGCTGTTCAAGGGCGTAAAGAAGGAAATGATGTCGCTGATTCATCCGCGTCTGGTGCGCGTGCATAAAATGGACGGACAGCGCGTCCAGCATGAGGTCATGCGCTCGGTCAACGCCTTTCTTGTGGCATATCTGATCGTCATTGCCACTTCCATCCTCATTGTCAGCCTGCACTGTGAGGATATGGTAACCAGCTTCACCTCGGTCGTTACCTGCATCAATAACGTCGGTCCGGGACTCAATCAGGTCGGTCCTGCAGCCAACTTCGGTGCACTGCACCCGCTGAGTAAAATCGTGCTGACTTTCGATATGCTCGCCGGTCGTCTGGAGCTGTTCCCCATGCTTCTGCTGTTTGCGCCGGAAACGTGGAGAAGAAACCGATAAAAAAACTGCCGCTAAACGTATACCGTTTAGCGGCTTTTGCGATGTCGAACGACCACGAATCATTCCGGTGCTCCACCGACACACCCGAATCATCGCGACAGAATATGTCGAGATGGGGGCCGGTTGCTCATGGGTATCTATCTCTTTGGGTAACACGATGGTGCTTTTTCTGTCTGACAATAACCTGCCACGAAAGCTATCGGTTGACAAATACGTCTTATCTGCCGCCCTTCGCAGTTTTAATCTATCGACAGATGCTTTTTCAGTGCCTTCACATAGGAGTCCGCATAGCGGCTGAATACCACGTTTTTCTTGCGGATGAGACCGATGCGCATGCTGCCTTCCATCTCGAGCGGCCGCGCGATAATGCTCGGACTGTTCAGCTTGCGGTCGATAATGCCCGAGCTGACCGTAAAGCCGTTCAGTCCGATCACCAGACTGAACAGTGTTGCGCGGTCGCGGACCTGAATGGTTTTCGGCATGTCGAGCATGCTGAGCAATTCCTCGGAAAAATAAAAGGAATTGCGGTCTCCCTGCTCAAAAATCAGATACGGATAGGGCTTCAGTTCATCGAGCGTGATGCACTTCCGGTCTGCGAGCGGATGGTCCTTATTGATGAACACATGCGGTGCGGCAGTGAACAGTTCCTCGAACACGAGCTCACTTTTGCGCAGCAGCTTGGAGAGCACGGTTTCGTTGCTCTCGGACAAATACAGCAGACCCAGCTCGCTTTTGCCCGACGCCACATCATCAATGATCTCACCGGTCTGCGTTTCCCGCAGGATAAAACCGTACTGGTCCGCGTCGTACTCCTTGACAACCTCGACGAATGCGTTCACCGCGAACGAATAGTGCTGACATGACACGCAGAACTTGGGCACGCGCTTTTTGCCCACGCCGAAGTGCTCCTGCATGATGTCTGCCTGCTCGAGCAGCATGCGCGCAAACGAAAGCAGCTCCTCGCCCTCCTGCGTGACGGTTACGCCCTTGTTTGAGCGCACAAAGGCGGTAACGCCCATCTCCTTCTCTAAATTGTGAATCGCGGCGCTCAAACTCGGCTGCGAGAGAAACAGCCGCTCGGCGGCGTCCGTGATGTTGCCGCATTCGGCCACAGTGACAAGATAGGTCAGCTGCTGCAGAGTCATAGGAAAAACCTCCGGGAAATAATCTGTATTTATTGTAGCATGTCTGTGCGGAAATACAATGCGGTTTCCCTATCTATTCTCGCAATTCCATGCTATGATAGAGACAAAGGAGAGCGTAAAAATGAAAAATGTACTGTTCTACGGCGATTCCAACACCTGGGGTTATCAGGGCGACGATCCCATGCACCGTCTGGACGCGGACAAGCGTTACACCGGTGTGGTTGCGGCTCAGTTCCCGGACGTGCACTTTATCGAGGAAGGTCTGTGCGGACGCACCATCTGCAGCACTGACCCGATTGATTACGGCCGAAACGGCATGGCAATGCTGCCTGCCCTGCTGGCAACACACGATCCGCTCGACGTGATCGTTATCATGCTCGGCACAAACGACAGCAAGGCAATGTACGGCCACTCGCCGTTCACCATCAGCGATGCCATGGACCGCACGATCAAGCTGATGCAAAGTCCGCTTTTATGGTCAAATACCATGCAGAAACCGCAGATCCTTCTGGTTGCACCGCCGAAAATGGGCGAAAACCTTGCAGACAGCGTCTACTACGGCATGTTTGACGAAAGCAGTGCCGCACTCATCCGTGCTCTGCCCGCACGGTTCCGCACGCTGACAGAAAAGTACGGCTGCGCCTTCGTGGACGGCTCGGCTGTCACGGCGGCAAAGTGCTCGGACCAGATTCATCTGACCGCAGAAGAGCACGCCGCGCTCGGCAGGCTCATTGCGGACAAGCTGCACGAGCTGCTTTAACCCCCTGCCCGAAAGCATTCGTCATCTTTTCCCTCGGTTTTGTCACCTGACAAAACCGGGGTGTTTTTTTACCACATTTTATCCACAGCCTGTTGATAACTTCTGTGGATTGTGTGTCATTTTTTTGCAGAATTTACGCGTAGTTCACTCTGTTTTCCTATCGGTGTATTTCGTGTCGAAAATCGGACATTTCGTGTGCCCGACCGCACAGCAGGCTGCAAAGCTGCTATGATAAACGCAGGCAATTTTCAGTCTCTTTTCTGCAGGCGCGGCTCGTTCCACCGCACCGCAGAATAGGAAAAGGAGGAATATACCATGAAATTCAAACGCGGCATAAGCCTTGCTTTGGCACTGGCTCTTATCGCCGGCATAGGCGGCCCGCTTGATATCCGCGCAGCGGCGGCGGATACCGGCAGCTCGGACGCGCTTGCGGCGCTCGGTATTGATTCGAGCAAAGCGCCCGACGGCTTTAATGCCAACGACCCCAGCAACCCATACGGGCGCAATACCATCAAGGTTACGCCGGTGTACGAGCTGTATACCGTTGGTCTGACAAGTGATGTTCTGCCGTCGGATAAAATCGACCTGGACAAGCGTGAAAGCGCAGAGAAATGCGATACAAGCGTTTCCCAGTCCAACCAGAAGGACAATACCCTTCAAAGCACGCTGTACGGCAATGATGATAACACATCTACCAAGGCTCAGCAGTTTTTGACGGCTAAAACCAACTCCAAGGAAATCTCCAAGGGTACTACCACCTCTACTGGCACATACGCACAGTTCCCGACAGGCAGCAAGGGCAATGACGGCTATGCCACCAAGGGCTATCTGACCGGCATGACCAATGCTACTACCGATTTGCAGGATGGTACCGATTACGCTATGGCAGACGTGGCCGCAGGCCATTTCACCTCGAGCAGTGACGCCAAGTCCTCACAGACGGTCATGGTTTACGCCGGTGACCTGAGCGCGAAAGGCGGTCTGTACCTGCGATTCGGCGATGCTGAATCCGGCAAGTACGGCAAACCGATCACGCTGCTGGACACCAGCAAGGAAATCGGCAACCCGAATCTGACCGACACCAGCGACGAAGGCAGCACGACCGCCAAAAAGGTCGAAAACTTCGCAGAAAACCCGTATCAGCTGAAAAACTACCTGCAGGTAGCTACCGGCGACTGGGACAACGACGGTAAGGACGAGGTTGCGGTCTATGTGCCGGAGGTCGGCAATTCCCGCATTGAGATTTACGACCTGCAGACTGAAGATTACTCCAATCCCTCTAACTGGAGACAGGCGTGGACGTACTTCTTCCGTGAGGGCAGTGTCGTTTCCAACATGATCTCTCTCGTCAGCGGTGACGTCAACCAGGACGGCGTAGACGATCTCGCCTGCACCTGGGGTTACTACTACGGTCCGCAGCAGAACGCAGGCTCGCGTGCCGTTGTAATGTTTGGCTCCACGAGCGCGCACATGCTGCAGAGTTCGCAGGAATTCCCGCTGACGTACGAGGGCAGCAATCTGGTCCGCGCATCCTTCGCCTTCGGCGATATGACCGGCGGCGGCAAAACGCTGATTCTGGCGGCTCAGTCGGATGCTGACCTCAAGGCAAATAAGCAGAACACGCGCTATGTAGGTTTGTATGCATGGAACGGCGTCACCTTCAAGCCGTCTGTTTCGCAGAATTTCGATCTGTTCTCCAAGAACGATAAAGGCGAGTACATCTACGGTGCAATGGCAAAGCACAACGATACCTTCCGTTCTCTGCCGCTGTGCCCGGCCAATACGGCGATTATCTCCCGTCCGACCGCAGGCGAAAAAGGCGATGACGGCAAAACCAGCGATCTGCTGTACTTTGACAGTCTTGTTATCTCCTGCGATGAGAATGGTCTGAATATCAAGCAGGCACTCGACAACACGGCCGCTATGCCGAGTGAGGACTACGTTGAGTACGATGCATCCGCAGGCTCTGTGACCACCGCGGTGGATAAAGACAACAACACCGCAGGTTCGGGTACGCTGTTCACCCTGACGCAGACCATGTCCAAGGACACGGAGCATAAGTCCGATTCTTACACCGTCAAGGGTCAGGTTCCGAAGTACGAGCGCCGTGCCTACTACAAGAGTTGGTGGCACAAGCTGTTCCGCAGAAAGTCCTACTACCAGGCTTTTGTCGGCTACGAAACCGTAGATCAGGCGGTTCAGACACCGTACACCACCCGCACGCCGGGTACAACCAGACTTTCGACCGTCAACCTGTTTGACGGCTCTCAGCCGGTAAAAACCGATGTCAACAGCTCATACACGCTCTGTCTCGCCAACACGGACGACGATACCAGCTACATGACCTACACCGGCAAGCACTATTACACCTACTCCGACCCGCAGGTTCTGGCGGTACTGGCTTCGCCTCCGTACTTCTCCGATCTGCTCGACCGCGATGACCTTTCGGGCAACTATGCCGAGTCCTCCACTACCTACTCGAGCATGAAGGGCACCGAGAACGGCACCAGCTCCTCCTCTACCATCTCGGTCGGCGCATACGTCTCCTTTGAGCAGGAATTCTCGGTATTCGGCGTTAAGATCGGCAGCGTTGAGGCGGAAGCCGCCTTTACCTCCGGTTTCACCTACGAGACCGAGCACACCTCCTCGCTCGAGCAGTCCATCACCTACGAGACAACCTCCGGCGAGGACAGAGTGGCGTTCTATTCCATCCCGATGGAGATTTACGAGTATACCTCCTACATCCCGGACGGAACAGGCAAATACACTGAAGTAACCTCCACCGTTTCCATCCCGCACGAAGCCTCGATCGGTCTGATCGACCTGTCCGACTACGAAAATATCGCCGAGGATTACAGCGTGCTGCCATCCATTTCGGGCAGCGTGCTGACGCATACGATCGGTGATCCGTCCAGCTATCCGAGCGCACCGAGTGCAGGCTCCAAGGCTTATAACGGTGATCCGGCTAAGGTTGACTTCACCGCGGCAGGCGGCGGCTCCGGCATCACGCAGGAGATCAGCTTCTCCACCTCGGACAGCAAAAACTACACCAACACCACCTCTATCGAAACCAAGGCCGGTGCAGGCGCAGGCGGTGTAACCGCAGGCGTTGTGGCAGGTTCGGAAAGCTCTGCCGGCAAGGTATCGGTCAACACTGCAGGCGGTTCGTTCTCCGGTTCGCTGCAGAACATGCCGATTGAAGCAAAGCCATACGGCTATGGCATGAACTGGCGTATTTTCTGCTACAACTACCGCAGCGGCAATCAGGCGTTCCCGGTTGTTACCTATGCGGTAACCGAGCCGCAGGCTCCGTCTCCGCTGCCGAAGGATTTTGAGCAGGATGTTGCTGCAACCACCAATGATTCCGTCACCCTGACGTGGACGTACGACAAGATCGTTTCTGGTTTCCAGCTGTACCGCTACTACAACTTCCCGGACGGCTCCGGACGCAAGGAACTCGCATTTGTGCCGTTCACCGATGGTGAGCGTCACGATGACGGCACCTACACCTTCAGCTACACGGATAAGAACCTGTCTCCCTATACCGAGTATGAGTATCAGATTCAGACCCGCAACAACAACAAGGCTGAGCAGCAGCGCAACAGCATTTACAGCGAACCGCTGACCTGCCGCACCAAGACCGCAGCAGGCTATCCCGATATTTCGGTAACGATTGACGGCAAGGAGAATCAGACGGTTCTGCCGATCTATCCGGATTCTCTGGCAACCGCAACGGTTAAGTATAACGGAGACAATAAAAACCCGGACGGCGGCAAGTACAACAGCGTAAGCTATCAGTGGCAGAAGCTGAACAATGGTTCCTGGACCGAGATTGCCGGCAGCGTTTCCGATACGCTGAGCATCGAAAACGCCGGTTCTGCCGACAAGGGCACTTACCGCTGCCGATTGAATGTGCTCTACTTCGACAACACCGCTCAGAAGGAGTTCAGCATTTCCGCTTACTCGCCCGAAATCAACACGGTTTACAGCAAGCGCACGCCCAAGTGTGAGCTGAATGTTATGGCGAAGAATGTACAAAAAGACAACACTGATCAGTTTGACCGCACGCTGCACATCAATGCTACGATGCGTTCTGCGTCTGCTACCTCCATCCCGACCGGCACGCTCAGCTTCCTGATTCGCGGCACGGACTTCTCTACCACAGTTGCGGCTGAGATTGACAAAACCGGCAAGGTTACAAAGGATGTTATCGTGCCCGCAGACGGCGCCTACACGGTTACCCCGTATTATCCGGGCAGCTATGTATTCAAGGATATGAGCAACGCGGAAGGTCAGATGGTTCTCGTTGGCGAGAACGCGACCGGTTATCAGCTGACGCTCACCACCGGCAAGGATAACAACAGCGTCACCCGCTTTACCTACGGCGATACGGTAACGCCGTCGCTCTCCCGCATGAGTAAAGATACGCATGGTCTGCAGAAGGTCAATAACGCGACCTTCAAGTATGCAGTTTCCGGTTCGGAAACACAACGGGATTTGACCAATCCGCTGGATGTCGGCACTTACACGCTGTATGCTTATGTAAACGGCGAAACCAAGCCGGTTGCGGAAACTGAGTTTACCGTTGTTCAGCGTGCCGTTACGCTGCGTGTTGTTACTCCGAAGGACGGCGTTGCACAGGATAAGGTTGATCCTGCCGACTCGAAACAGCTTTCTCTCTCGGCCGACAAGGACACCATGACTGCTGATGAGATTAAAGCTCTGCACCTTGGCTATACCGCAATCAACACCGCAGGCAACGAGGTAACGCTCGCGCCGAACATTGCTCCCAGCAACTACACGGTTTCTCCGTGCAAGACCGATGAGACCAACGAAACGCTGTACAACAACTATGAATTCACCTTTATCCCCGGTGTTTACACGGTAAACGGCACGACTTACATCCTTACCCTCAAGACTGAGGACTTCGGCGAAGGCGCAAACAAGCACTCTGTCGGTTCTGCGTCGATCATTACCGCAGGTCTGAATGCCGGCAAGACGGATGACGGCAGTGCAATCTCCAGCTTTACCGCAGACACCGATGTTACCCTGACGGCTGTGCCGGATGCAGGTTATGCAGTCGATTACTGGACCTATGACGGCAAGGAAATCGAGGACAGCAAGGAGAAGAGCTCGGTTACCATCAAGACCCTTGCAAAACCGGCATCTGTTTTGGTTTACTTCAAGACCACCGATACCAAACTGAATGCTTCCGTTCAGAATAAGCAGGGCGGTACACTCAAATGCACGTATGAAGATGGCTCCGGAAGCCTCAAGAACTTCCCGGCTTACATTGCCAGCGGTGCAAAGTTCAACTTCACCGCAACGCCGAACACCGGCTGGCACTTCAAGCAGTGGATTCTCGCGAAACGCGGTGCAAACAGTTATCCGTCCGGCACCCCGCACGATAACGGCTCCAACACGCTCTCTGTTGAGGTTGGCGTGCAGGATATTGATCTGGCTGCCGTATTCGAGCGCGACAGCTACACGCTGACACTGGACGGCGAAATCTCCGCAAGCTATCAGACGGTTGATCCGAACGATACCTCCAAGACGCTCACCAAGTCTCTCAAGAGCGGCGAAAGCGTCACCGGTGATACGGAAATTACGGTAGCGCCCAAGGCAGGCTATGCTGCAGCCACGGGCGAGACCTATCAGGTGAACGGCAAGGCCGTTGAAGCAGGAAAGCTCAACGCTGGCGGCAGCTATACCTTCCCCATCACCGAGAACACCAAGGTTTCGCTCAAGACCGACCGTGCCGCATTTGCGATTACCACACCGGAAATGGCGCATGGCACAATCATTGCAACCGTAGACGGCGAAGCTGTGGACGATCTGGCCAAGATTCCCGGCGGCAGCAAGGTTGTGCTGCAGGCACGCGCAGACCGCGGCTGGCATTTCAAGAACTGGGTTGTAAACGGTACTGCTCAGAATGAAGCTGCGGCAAAGACCAACGGCACTTACACCATCAGCGAACTGGCCGGCGATCTGTCCATCCACGCCGAATTTGCCCAGAGCGCTTCCTACACCGCCAAGGCCACCGCTGCAGCTGGCAACGGCACCGTAAAATACACGCTGTATGATATCTACGGTAAGGAAGTTGAGACCAAGGCTATACCGACTGATGGCGTAACCATCTATAAGGATGAGGAAATCACCTTCCATGCAGCGCCGAAGACTGGCTATCAGGTTGAACAGTGGGAAGTAAACGGCAAAAAGACTGCCGGAAACTCCAAAACCAATCCGGAAGGCAAAATCCGTGCGGACAAGAATATTACTGCGACCGTATACTTTAAGGTTACGGCAAGCTATCAGCTTACTTTCGGCACCACTGATGCGAACGGCCATCTGACCGCCAAGATTGACGACACCGCGATTAACTCTCAGACCAAGCAGCCAAACGGCAGTGTAATCACCTTCACTGCAGCACCAAACACCCAAAAGATGGTTGAAAAGTGGACGGTTACCCAGGGTGACATTACCGCAGCAGAAAACGATGCAGCTGTACAGGTTGATGGTGTAAATCTTGTCGATCCAATTTATATTCACACACTCGATGACAACCAGACCATCCGCGTTCACTTCACCGACCTTGTACAGTACGATGCCAAGATTTCCGGCACGAACGGCACCGGCAAATTCACCTACACCACGCCGATTCAGCCGAACGACACCGGTGCAGTCAACAGCGCATCCGCTCAGGTTCGCAAGAACGGCACGGTCAAGCTGACGCTCGCACCGAGCGCAAACTGTGTCGGCACCGCCGAGGAAATCAAGTCCGAACTCCAGAAGGCAGCTCCGAATGCCGTTGTTTCCGTAACCGAGAAGGACGGCAGCTTTGAAGCCGTTATCCGCAACGTAACGGAAGCTCTGGCGGTCAACACCGACAATCTGTTCCACAAAACTTACGCAATTACGGCCGGCAAGGCCGAAAACGGCAGCGTTTCCGCTTCTGCGGCACGCGCCAAGGCTGGCGACAAGGTAACGCTCACCGCTGCACCCGCAAGCGGCTATCAGCTGAAAACCCTGACGCTGACACCGGAGACCGCACTCGACAAGGCGGTTTCCGCGTCCACCCTGACCTACACCTTCACCATGCCGGCGAATGACGTTGCAGTTACCGCAGCCTTTGCCGTCAAGCCGAGCAGCGGCGGCGGCGCAGGCGGCGGCGGTGGCGCAGGCGGCACTGTTGCACCGGCTCCGACCGACAGCGGCTCGTCCTCCATTACCGCGCCGGACGGCACCAAGGTTCCCGCAACGGTTGAGGTAAAGAACGGCACCGCAGCGGTTTCCGCCGACAACTCCAAGCTGACTGCAGTTTCCGGCGAGGATTCGCTGACGCTTGACCTGTCCGCAGATTCCACCGTACGCACGGTATCGCTCACCGGCGATGTGGTAGCTGCTCTCGCCGGTGCAAAGAACGGCGCAGCGCTTACCCTGCCGAACGGCACGGTTGCACTCGACCGTGAGACGCTGACCGCACTCGGCAGCGCCGCACAGGCCGATGGTATGGCAAGTATTTCGATCGCTTCCGCTGACAAGTCCTCCCTGACGGACGCACAGCGCAAATATCTGCCGAAGAACGGCACCATTCTGAACATTTCTGCGCAGGTGCAGCCGAAAAACGGCACTGCAACCCGCATTCATGCGCTGAACGGCACGGCTTCGGTTTCTGTAGCATACAGCCTCAAGAGCGGCGAGAACGCCGCGCATCTGGTTGCATACTATCTTGCTGAGGACGGCTCGTTCGAAAAGCTGCCTGTCATTTATGATGCAGCGACCAGAAAGGCTACCTTTAAGACCACCCACTTCTCCACCTTCGTTATCACCCACGAGTACAGCAGCGACTTCTCCGATGTCAATCTGCGCAAGTGGTTCTACAACGAGGTCAACACTGCACTCGAGAACGGCTGGTTCAAGGGCCTGACCGCAACCAAGTTCGGTCCGGATGACGGCATGACCCGCGCAATGCTGGTTCAGGTGCTCTACCGCATGAGCGGCAGCAAGGCCGCTTCCACCGCACAGTTCACCGATGTGGCGGACGGCAAGTGGTACGCAGAAGCCATCGCATGGGCCTCCGAAAACGGCATTGTCAACGGCTTCACCGACGGCAGATTCCAGCCGGATACGCTGATCACCCGTCAGCAGCTGGCGGCCATCCTGTACCGCTACGATACCTATCGCGGTCATACGCCGCAGGGCAGCGCAGCACTCGATGGCTACGCAGACGCGGCTTCTGTCGAGTCGTGGGCTGCTGAAGCAATGAGCTGGGCGAACGGCAACGGTCTGGTAACCGGCGTTACCCCGACTACGCTCGTGCCGAACGGCACCGCAACCCGTGCTCAGGTAGCGGTTATTCTCAGCCGCTACACCGACCAGTAATCCCATCCGATCCATACTACCCAACGGATATGGTATGAACAACCGCCCTGCAAGGGCAGACAATACCGACAGCGCCTGAAAACGCACACAAGCGACACCAATCGAAATATGGTGTCGCTTGTTTTTTTGCTTCTAACACGGAATACGCTCACGCGAGAACGAATCGAACAGCCGCGGCAGAAATTCCATGCTCATATGTCAGCTTCTCCGGCGTGATATACTCTGCCAACCAAATCGCAAGTATTTTCAGGCTCGCGGCTCATTATATCGTACATCATGTTCTATATTTGCATAATACTGTGCAAATTCGACTCATTTTGATTTACAACGTCGTTGCAAGGTGATATACTGAAATTACCATATAAGATGCGCCGGATTATGCTTTGAGGAGAATGCTATAATGACCATGAATGACCCGCTGCTCCGCACGGACAGCTATGCAAAAATCTTCCTGTATAACACCCATGAAACCGTCGCCTGTGTGCCGCGCCACACCATCCGCATGCGCGATAAAGTGCGCCCGGACAAGCTGCGCGAAGCCGTTGAGCAGGCACTGCTGCGCTTTCCGCACATGATGCTGACCGCCGAGCCGACCGAGACTGCGTTCCGCTACCGCCGCAACGTGCAGCCCGCCGTAGTGCTGCCGTTCGACGGTGTATCCACCCGCTACACCATCGGCTCCAAGGATACGAACGGATACTTATTTCTCGTCGGCTACCACGACAAGACCATCTATATGGAGTATCAGCACTCTATCTCGGATGGACGCGGATTCGAGGAATTTATCCGCTGTGTACTGTTCCAGTACCTGAAAAACTGCGGTTTCCCGGTTGAGAATGACGGCTCTGTGCGTGGCATGGATACCCGCTGGTCTCCTGAGGAGAGCGCAAACGGCTACGAGCAGCTGGCAGACCGTGAATTTTCGCCGGATGGCATCTGGAAAAAGCCGGAGGCTGTTCATGCCCCCGAGGTACAGTGGGGCGCTGACGGCTCCGAGGTCGTCACCGAGGTGACGTTCCCGTTTTCTCAGCTGCACGATTACGCAAAGTCCATCGGCGTCAGTCCGCTGTCTGTACTGGCTCCGCTGATGATGAAAGCGTTTGATGATAAGTTCGGCGGAACGGACAAGCCGGTTATCGCGGAGATTCCGGTCGATCTGCGTCCGCTGCTGCCGACGCTTACCACGCGGTATTTTATTTGCTTTATCGATCTGCCGTATTTTCCGGAGTACCGCGATCTGCCGAATGACGAGGTGTTCCGGCGCACGAAGGCATTTTTGAAGGATCAGATGCAGCGCGAACAGCTGCTCTATCGTGCAAAAGCCGCCGCAGACCGCTGTGAATCGCTGCATGAGGCAGACATGCCGCTCGCGGAGAAAATGCAGGCGGCACAGAAGGTCACGACTGATTTTGTGCTTGAGGACAGCTTTCTCATTACCAATGTCGGCCGGTTCGCCTTGCCGGAAAGCTGCCGTCCGTATGTACTCGATTACGGCGCAATCCTGCCGTGTGCTGTGCAGCCGTTTGCGCTGCTGATCTCGTCGTATGGAGATAAAATGAAACTGTCCGTCGCGCAGCGCGACCACGATATGCAGGTTGTCGAGGATTTGTGCGCCGGTCTGCGGCAGCTTGGCATCCAGCCTGAAACACTCAGCTATCCGTTTGTGGTGACACGGTATAACGGACTTGAGTGCGGGATGTAAGTTCAAAACTGTAATTTCAAAAGCAAAACGCTCAGCTACCAAACGATAGCTGAGCGTTTCGCTTTCTTTATCCAAGCCGCGCGACTGTGTAGCCGACATACAGACCGGCACCGGTCACAAGTGCATTCTCGTCCACATCGAAGCCGCCGTTGTGGTTGGTTATCATCGTGTGCGGCAGATCCGGGTTGCCCGTGCCGAGATACGCATACGCGCCCGGCTTATACAGCTCAAACTCGGCAAAATTATCGCCGCTGAGCGACAGCTCACGGTCTGTGACAACGTGTCCTTCTCCGAGCAGCTCGTCTACTACCCGAGCAGCTTCCTCGCACACCTGCGGGTCATTGATGAGCGCAGCGGCAAAGTCCGTCCACTCGATCTCCGCCGTGCCGCCATACAGCGCCGCAATGCTCTGCGCGGTCTCACTGACCTGTGCACGGACGCGGTCGCGGCTCTCCTGCGAAATGGTGCGCGTTGTGCCCTCCATTTCAGCAAATGCTGCCACGGCGTTGTAGGTCGTGCCTGCGTTCAGCTTGCCGATACCGATGATGACCGGCTCGGTCGGTGAAGTGCGGCGCGTAACCAGTCCCTGCACTGCCACGACAATCTGGCTGGCGATGTACAGCGCATCTACGCCCAGATGCGGCGTGGAAACATGCGTGGACTTACCGTGCACGCGAATGCGGAAATGATCGACTGCGGCGTTGTTGATGCCCGGTTTGAGTCCTACCGTGCCTGCCTCCAAATCATACGCGGTGTGCAGACCGAACACGCGCTCGGCACCATCCAGCACACCGGCTGCGACAAACGGCTTTGCACCTTTTCCGATTTCCTCTCCCGGCTGAAACACAAGACGGACCTTTCCGCTGAACGCGTCTCTGTTCTCCGACAGGATTTTCGCGGCACCCAGAAGGCAGGCAGCGTGCGCATCATGGCCGCAGGCGTGCATAACGCCTGCATTCTCCGAGCGATAGACGCACTCGTGCGTCTCCTCAATGGGCAGCGCGTCGATATCCGCACGCAGAACCAGCACTTTTCCGTTGTCCTTTGCGCCCTTCAGCGTGCCGAGCACGCCGGTTTCGCCTACGCGCGTGTGCGGAATGCCGAACTTGTCCAGTTCCTCCTCAATGCGCTGTGCCGTGCGGAATTCCTGCAGGCTCAGCTCCGGGTGCCGGTGAAATTCCCGACGGATGGATACGATGTAGTCCTTCGTTTCCGCTGCGGCTTTCTTTACATCCATGACGGCTTTTCCTCCTGTTTATCGGTGTTTCGGTTTGATCTTATCACGCAGACCTTCCAGACGGTTGAGTGCATCGAGCAGCGTCTCGTCCTTCTTGGCAAAATGCAGGCGAATCAGGTTGTTGACCGGCTCACGGAAGAAGCTCGATCCGGGAACCGCGCCTACGCCGACATAATGCGCCAGATCCTCGCAGAACGCAAGATCGCTCTCGTAGCCGAACTCGGCAATGTCGAGCAGAACATAGTACGCGCCCTGCGGGTCGGTATGGGCGATTTTGAGATCGTCCAGACCCTTGAGGAACAGGTCCTTTTTGTGCGTGTACTTGGCCTGCAGATCGTCGTAGTAGTCCTGACCCATCTTCAGGCCGGTGACAACGGCCTCCTGCAGGGGTGCTGCCGCGCCGACCGTCAGGAAGTCATGTACTTTTTTCGCACGGTCGATAATCTCCGGCGGCGCGATGATATAGCCCAGCCGCCAGCCGGTGACGGAATACGTCTTGGAGAGCGACGAGCATGACAGCGTGCGCTCCCACATGCCCGGCAGGGTGGCGAAATAGGTGTGCTTGTTCGGCGCGAACACGATATGCTCGTATACCTCGTCGGTAATAACGTAGGTGTCGTACTTCTCTGCGAGAGACGCGATAATCTCCAGCTCCTCGCGGGTGAACACCTTGCCGCACGGGTTGGACGGGTTGCACAGGATGATGGCCTTCGGGTGCTGACGGAATGCATCCTCGAGCACGTTCGCATCAAAGTGGAAATCCGGCGGCACGAGCGGCACATAGATCGGCTCTGCGCCGGACAGGATGGTATCCGCACCGTAGTTCTCGTAAAACGGGGAGAAAATGATAACCTTGTCGCCCGGATTGGTGACTGTCATCATCGCAGCCATCATCGCCTCGGTGCTGCCGCAGGTCGTGACGATTTCGGTGTTCGGGTCGATCCTGCGGCCCATGAAATAGGTCTGCTTGGCGGCCAGCGCTTCGCGGAAGTTCTGCGAACCCCATGTGATCGAATACTGGTGATAGTCTTCGTAGGCCACCTGCGCCAGACGGTCGAGCAGCTCTTTCGGCGGCTCAAAGTCCGGGAAACCCTGCGACAGGTTTACCGCGTCATACTGCATGGAAACGCGCGTCATGCGGCGGATGACCGAGTCGGTAAAGCCGGCGGTGCGCTCAGATAAGCTCTGCATGGTTATTTTCCTCCTACAATGTAAGATTTCTGGTCGTTCAGTGTATGTTTCGGGTCGAGGGCGGTCTTGATTGCGTTCATCACGGCGAGATTATCCTCCGCAGTTTCCCGCAGGAAGTACGACCGCTTGGAAATGCCGATGCCATGCTCACCCGAGGCTACGCCGCCATAGGAATACGCCTTGGCGTAGGCCTGCTCCATGTTGTCGTGCAGTTCACGCTCCCATGTCTGCTGGTCGCGGCCGTCACGCACCACGCAGAGATGCACGTTGCCGTCACCCGCATGACCGAACGCGATCATACGCACGCCTGAGGATGCTTCCAGCTCGTTGATGTAGCGAACGAAATCCGCCGTGTGGCTGATCGGCACCACGATGTCCACCGGCTCCTGCTCGGACACAGCCTCGACCGCCATAACGAGCGCACCGCGCACCTTCCAGATGTCCGCCGCCTGCTCGGCACTGCGGAGCACGATATAGTCGATGGCGCCGTTGTCGAGCGCAAGGCGGCGCACGCGCTCGATATTCGCGTTGACCTCGCTCTCGTGGCCGTCAAACGTCAGCAGAATGTACGAACCGGCGTCCGGACGCGGATATTGCACGCCGGAAAAGCTCTCACCGAGGGCTACGACCTTGCGCTCCATGAACTCGACTGCGGTCGGGTTGGCATTTGCCTGCAAAATCGTCAGCACACTGCGGATACCCGTGCCGAGGTCAGCAAACGGCACGAGCACGCTCACCGTGGTCTCCGGCTTGGGAAGAAGGCGCAGCAGGCACTTGGTGATAACCGCCAGCGTGCCCTCCGAGCCGATGAGCAGGTGCTTGAGCGACAGTCCGCTCGCGTCCTTCACCTGCTTGCCGCCGACTTTCAGCACCGTGCCGTCCGCAAGGACGACCTCCAGCCCGCGCACATAATCGCGTGTTACGCCGTACTTGACCGCACGCATGCCGCCCGCATTGGTGCTGATGTTGCCGCCGATGCTCGAGGCCTTTTCGCCCGGGTCGGGCGGGTAAAACAGACCGTGCTCCTCGACATACGCCTGCAGATCTTTGAGCAGCATGCCCGGCTCGACGGTGACCGTCATCGTGTCGCGGTCCAGCTCGAGCACGCGGTTCATGCGGGATACATCCAGAATGATACCACCGAACAGCGGAATTGTCGAGCCCACCAGATTGGTGCCCGCGCCGCGCGGCGTGACCGGGATGGCGTTTTCGTTGGCGTACCGGAGCACGCCGCTGACCTCCTCGGTCGAGAGCGCGAACACGAGCGCATCCGCCGTGCCGGTGCGGCGGCCGAGCGCATCGCTCAGGTATTCCGCCGGAATATTTTCTGCGAAAAGCAGACGGTCTTCATCTGAAATGATATTCTGTAAAGCCTTTTTATCTATCTGCATTGCTGTTTCCTCCTGCCGAAAATGCCGCCGGTTGTTTCCGGCGGCATTGGAAACGATTATGCATTACTTGTCTGCCAGCAGATCCTGATCCCAGCCTGCCTTGATGAAGTAGCCGCCGAACTGGTCGTTGAATACCTTCTCGGTCTCATCGGACTGGAACGCTGCTACGACCTTCTTGTAGGTCTCCAGCTTGTCCGCATCCTCGAGGTCAGCGGAACGTGCTGCGATCAGGTTCCAGTACTCCTCGATGTCCAGCTGATCATCCTTGTAGATGGCGTCCTCGGTCTTGAGGCCGAAATCCAGTGCATAGTTGCCGTTTACAACAGCTGCGGTAACGTCAGCCAGCGTGGACGGGATTACGTTAGCCTTCAGCTCCTCGATGGTGATCTTGGTGTTGTAGGTCTCGATGTCGTCGATGGTCGGGTTGAACTCTGCGCTGTCCTTCAGCTTGATCAGGCCCGCTGCTTCCAGAACCTTGAGGGCACGGCCGCCGTTGGTTACATCGTCCGGAATGGCTACGGTGTCGCCGTCCTTAAGCTCATCAACCGACTTAACCTTGTCGGAGTACAGGTTCAGCGGGATGATAAAGGTGTTGCCAATATTCTCGATCTCGTAGCCGTAGTTGTCGATCTCGCTCTGCAGGTAAATACGGTGCTGGAAAGCGTTCAGATCGATCTCGCCATTAGCGAGTGCGTTGTTCGGGGTAACGTAGTCCGAGAACTGTACGAACTCAAGGTCGATGCCCTCGTCAGCCAGCTTTTCCTTGGCCGGGGTCCACAGATCCTCGTAGATGCTGCCTACTACGCCGAGCTTTACGGTTACGGCATCGCCGGAATTGCTGTCGGATGCCTGTGCATTATCGGAAGCTGCGCTGCTCGAGCCGCCGCAGGCGGTCAGGGACAGGGCGAGGGTCGCTGCGGACAGGGACAGTGCGATGATTCTTTTGAGCTTCATTTTAGGTGCCTCCATTATTGTGAAATAAAATTTTTAATTGACTGCTTTTATAATGTGAGCGACAGCTGATAATTCTCGCTCATGGTCTTGCAGGATGCGTTGAACTTCTCCTGCTCCTCCGGGGTGAGGTGCAGCTCAATGATCTCTGCGATGCCGTCGCGACCCACGATAGCGGGCACGCTGGCGTACACATCGTGCTGACCGTATTTGCCGTCCAACAGAACAGAAACCGAAAGAACGCGGTTCTCGTTGTAGAAGATGGCGCGAACGACCTCTGCGGCAGAAGCGCCGATGCCGAACTCGGTGCACTGCTTGCCGCGCAGGATGGTCCAGCCGCCTTCACGGCCTGCGTCAGCAAGCGCATCCAGGTCGAGTTTGCCGAAGGTGTCCGGATACTCCTCGCGCCACTGGGAAAGCGGCTTGCCCGCGATGGTGACAGCCGACCATGCGACCATCTGGCTTTCGCCGTGCTCGCCGAGCGCGTAAGCGGTGATGGATTTCTGGTCAATGCCGATCTCCTGTGCGATGGCGCGGCGCAGTCTTGCGGAATCCAGCGTGGTGCTGGTGGAGAAGATGCGCTCCGGTGCCCAGTTCAGCGTGTGCTGGATGTAATGCGTGATAACGTCCGCCGGATTGGAGATATTGACGATAATGCCGTCAAAACCGGATTCTTTGATGGATTTTGTTACATCTTTCAGGATGGCGATGGTCTGACCCAGCGTATCCATGCGGGTCTGATTGCCGGTCGGCAGCGGGCCCGCCGAGATAATCATGATCTGCGCGTCCTTTGCATCGCTGTAATCACCGGCGATGACTTTGGTGCGGACCGGCAGATAGTTGGTCGCATCGGTCAGGTCGAGCGCCTGTGCAACTGCCTTTGCGTGGTCGGAGTCGATGTAGACGATCTCGTCTGCAAGGCTCTGGGAAATAAGGGCATAGCCAACGTGGGAGCCGACATGGCCCGCGCCCACGATAACAACTTTGCGATTGGAAATACTCATGTCAGACACTCCTTAGTGCGTGTTCTTCTTGACGACCTTGCCGCCAGCGAACTCCATAATGCAAACGATGATGACGAGGACCAGCACGGTGACGTTGGTAACGTCCAGCATATTGCGGTCGTGGCCGTAACGGATAGTGAAGTCGCCCAGACCGCCCGCGCCGACAACACCCGCCATTGCGGTCAGGTTCAGCAGGCTGATGGCCGTGATGGTTGTGCCGCGCGCGATGGCGGCAACGCTTTCCTTCAGGTAAACGCGGAAGATGATCTCCAGCGGCGTGGAGCCCATCGAGAGAGCCGCTTCGACGAGGCCGCCGTCCAGCTCTGCGAGGGCGCTCTCCACCTGACGGGTGAAGAACGGCACCGCACCGAATACCAGCGGTACGATAGCGCCGCGGACATAGATGGCCGTGCCCATGATGGCACGCGACACCGGCATTACCCATGTCAGCAGGATGATGAACGGAATGGAACGGAACAGGCTGACCAGCTTGTCCAGAATCTGATAGACGATTTTGTTTTCCAGAATGCCGCCCGGCTTGGTGACGGTGATGAGCACGCCCAGCGTCAGCCCGAGCACGAACGAGATTGCACCCGACCAGACCACCATGAGCAGCGTGTCACCGATGGCCGCGTAGAAGTCCGGCAGCTTTGCCATTACATTCGGAATGATGTTATTCAGAAACTCTTGCATCCTTGATGACCTCCACTCCTACGTTTTTCTCAATGAGATATGCGATTGCCTGCGTGATCTGTTCACGCTCGCCGCTGATGATGGCTACCGTGCCGCCGATCGGTGCATCCTGCACGATGGCAATATCCGAAAAGATGATGTTGAGCACAATATCGAATTTGCGCGATACCGTCGAGATGAGCGGCTCGGATACATTGCGCTGAATGTAGCTCAGGCGCACGATAAGCTCGCCCGGATTGAGCTTGACGACCGGCGAATCCTCCGCGATGAGTTCTTCGATCTTGCGGAGATTGGATGTCGTGTGGATGAAGTTCTTGGTGATGTCCTCTCTCGGGTTGGCGAAAATGTTGAACACCTCGCCGGACTCGACCACCTTGCCGTGCTCCATAACGGCTACGCGGTGGCAGATCTCCTTGACGACCGCCATTTCGTGGGTGATGATAACGACCGTGATGCCGAGCGTTTCATTCAGGTGCTTGAGCAGCTGCAGAATCGCCTTGGTGGTCTGCGGATCGAGTGCCGAGGTAGCCTCGTCGCAGAGCAGCACATTCGGGTCGTTGGCCAGTGCGCGAGCGATTGCTACACGCTGTTTCTGACCGCCGGACAGCTGCTTGGGGTACGCCTCCGCCTTATCACCGATGCCGACCAGATCAAGCAGGCGCTGTACCTTTTCCGCAATCTGCTGCTTAGAAAGGCCGCTGCCGCGCAGCGGATACGCTACGTTGCCGGCTACGGTGCGCGAGGGCATCAGGTTGAAGTGCTGGAAGATCATGCCGATCTTCTTGCGGGCCTGCCGCAGCTCCTTTGCCGAGAGCGACAGCATATCCTGACCATCTACGATCACCTTGCCAGAGGTCGGTCGCTCGAGCAGATTGATGCAGCGCACCAGCGTCGATTTACCCGCACCGGAAAAGCCGATCATACCGAAAATTTCGCCCTTGTCAATCGTCAGCGAAACATCCTGCACCGCATGAACGGTTCGCTTGCCGCTCACAAACTCCTTCGAGATATGTGACAATTCTATCAAGAAAATTCCTCCTTATTCCTCTTAAATGCGCAAAAAAGCGGGAAGCTCGCAGCTCCCCGCTTCAGAAAATGCAATGAATCCACAAGGACGCGCAGCGTCAGGCAAGCCGGTTCAAAGTAATTTCGTATTCTGTCGGTCAGGCAGCATCTGAGCATAATACAGCATGTTCATACACATTCGACCCGACATTCGTGCGTTTACGATGAACATTTTGCTCGCTCCCTTCCGATTCCCTACTGGATTTGTTGGTTATAGAATAACACGGTTAATCCCCAGTGTCAACCTCGGAATTATAGGAATTTCGTTTTCTGGCGGTTTTGCCAGTTTTGTATAAATCAAGCCAGTAAAATCTATAGGATTTGACTGATATTTTCAGCAGTTTGCTGTAATTCAAAGCGGTCTTCTTGGCAGGCATATTGGGTGTTGTACTTTTTATCGGACTTTACCTGTTATATACTGTATATAACAATTCAATAGAAGGTGATCGCTATGGATAAAAAATTCTACGCACATACCCGCCCAATCAATGAAAACGGCGTTGAGCGCACAGAATATCAGCTTCTCTCCGATCATGAGCACGGTGTTGGCACGCTCTGCGGGCAGTTTGCCGAAGCATTCGGTGCACAAGCTGAAGGTCACGAAGCCGGTGTCCACCACGATGACGGCAAAGCAACCGCCGCATTTCAGCACCGTCTTCTGGATAATGGTCCAAAGGTCGATCATGCAACCGCCGGTGCACAAAACATCATGTTGTCAAACAATCTGCTCTTAGCCGCTTGTGTCATGGGGCATCACAGCGGTTTGCCGGACTTTGGCAGTACAAAAGACCCGCTCGGTGCACCTACTTTCACCGGCAGAATAAAAAAGTGGGGCACTCCCGCTATTCCGCCGCTCGACCCGGATTATCCCATTCCGCCGGTACGCCTGCCGCAGCGTCCGATCACCAGGCCGTCGTTTTCCGAGTCATTCCGCACGCGCATGCTGTACTCCTGTTTGGTGGATGCGGATTATCTGGACACCGAGCAGTTCATACAGGGCGATATGCCGCGCGGCACCGGAGATTCACTTGAAACGCTGCTCACCCGCTTACAGGCCAGGCTAAATAAATGGGACAACCCGACTTCCGAGCTGAACAAGCTGCGTCAGCAGATCTTGCGGGCGTGCGTTTTCGCCGCAGCCAATCCCAAGGGCATTTACACGCTTACGGTTCCGACCGGCGGCGGCAAAACGACCAGTTCTCTCGCATTTGCGCTGCATCATGCCGTTGAGCACGGTATGAAACGTGTGATTTATGTTGTACCGTACACCTCCATCATCGAGCAGAATGCCGATGTTTTCCGCGGTATTTTAGGCGATGAGAACGTACTCGAGCATCACTCCGGTGTACAGTTCGAGAACGATGAGGAAAACGGCAATCCCGATCCCAAGGCACTGGCTGCCGAAAACTGGGACAGCCCGCTCGTTATCACAACCGCCGTTCAGTTTTTCGAGTCGATGTACGCTAACCGTTCCTCACAGTGTCGCAAGCTGCACAATCTGGCGAATAGCGTGATTATTTTCGACGAAGCGCAGATGCTTCCGCTGTGTCACCTGATGCCGTGCGTTGCAGCCATCGGTGCTCTGGTAGAGCAGTTCGGCGCAACCGCTGTGCTGTGTACGGCTACCCAGCCGGTACTCGGCGATTTGATACAGCGATTCGCACCGTCGCACGTGGTTTCCGAGATTTGTCCGGAGATTCCGTTCTATTTTGACAAATTCCGCCGTGTGACATTCCGGCAGATCGGTGTACTCGAGGATGACGTACTCGCTGAGCAGCTGTGCACACATGAGCAGGTTCTCTGCATCGTCAACTCCCGCAAAGCAGCGCAGTCCATTTTCTCGCAATTGCCGAAGGAAGGCAGTTTCCACCTGTCCACACTGATGGTGCCGAAGCATCGCCGTTCGGTGCTCGAGGAAATCCGACGCCGACTGAATGACGGTTTGCCCTGCCGTGTCGTATCGACTTCTCTTGTTGAAGCCGGTGTTGACATAGATTTCCCCTCCGTTTATCGTGAACTGGCGGGTCTGGATTCCATTCTGCAGGCCGCCGGACGCTGCAACCGTGAGGGCAAGCGTGCCGCAGAGGACAGCATCGTTACCATTTTCTGCCGTACGGAGAAGGCTCCGCCACTGTTTGGACAAGCCATCGGTGCGACAAATACTGCGCTGGATAACAATGCCGATCCCGCTTCTCCGCAGACAATGCAGAGCTATTTCAGCGAACTGCGCAAGCTGAACGGTTCCGCGATTGACAAAATCGGCGTGATCGACGCGTTTGAACGCGGACGCGGCGGCTCTCTGTATCCGTTCCGCACGATCGCCGAGAAATTTCACATGATCGACAACGACACACGCACAGTTTATATTCCGTGGAAGGACGGTTCCGAACTCATTGAGCGGCTTTGCAATGGTGCGTGCTCTAAAAAGCTGTATCGGCAGCTTGGGCAGTATGCCGTGCAGGTGTATGATGAGCATTTTCAGGCGCTGTACGACGCCGGTGCACTGCTCCTCGCCGATGAGCGCAACGGACTGGACGACCGTAGCGCTGTGCTGACCGATGCCTCGCTGTACAGTGAAGCGACCGGACTGTCACTCCAGGCCGACAGCGGTCAGGCGCTTTTCGGATAATTTTTCGCGTAAAAAGGAAAACGGGAGAATGTGATAACATTCTCCCGAGTTTCCAAACACTTAATTGACAATATTTCTATCCACACTGATGATTCAGCGACAATTAGACTATATCAAACTCTATGTTTGTTGTCAAATGTCCAAATTTTACATTCTCTCCGTAATACATAATGTACAACGAAATTTGTAATTTACAATGAAAAAACTCTTGACTTTGTAGACGTAAGGGCGTACTATAAAATCAAGATAAGGAAAAATCACTCTATATTTTATTTTGAAAAGGAGGGGAAATATACCAATGTCAATTCAAGTTGAAGTCAGCGGTCCATACGCTCTATTCAGCAGACCCGAAATGAAGACCGAACGCGTCAGCTATGACTGCATGACACCCTCGGCGGCACGTGGACTACTGGAAAGTATTTACTGGCACCCCGGTCTGCGCTGGATCATCGACCGCATTCATGTCTGTGCGCCGATTCACTTCACCAACATCCGCCGAAACGAGGTAAAGGACACCATTAACGCGCGTTCGGTCAAGGCGTGGATTGCAAAACCCAAGGGTGAGCTGTTCCTCGCTGCGTCGGAAAGCATTCAGCAGCGTGCCGCAATAGTACTGCGTGATGTCCACTATGTCATTGAAGCGCACTTTGAAATGACCGACAAGGCTGCGCCGACCGACAATCCCGGCAAGTTTCAGGACATTATGAAACGCCGTCTGCGCCGCGGACAGTGCTACAGCATGCCCTACTTCGGCACACGGGAATTTCCGGTAAAGTTTGAGCTTTGTGAACAACTTCCGCCTTGTCCGGAGGAACTGCTCGGTGAACACGATCTCGGCTGGATGCTGCTTGACATGGATTACAGCGATCCCGCCAATATCACACCGATGTTCTTCCGCGCCAAGCTGGTAGACGGTGTCATGGAGGTTCCCCCGATTCACAGTGCGGAGGTGGTCAAATGATTTTGCAGGCGCTGACGCAATATTACGATGCCCTCAATGCCCGCGGTGAAATTGATGCGCCCGGCTGGGGCAGACCGAAAATCAGTTATGCGCTCCAGCTGCGCGAAAACGGTGAACTCACCCAGGTTATTCCGCTGCTGCATGAAGTGGATGCAGGCAAAAAGAAAGTGCTCCGTCCGCGTGAGGATATTCATCTGCCGGCGGCAGTCAAGCGTTCTTCCGGTGTTGCGTCCAACTTTATGTGGGATAATTCGGCATATCTGCTTGGCATAGACGCAAAAGGCAAACCGGAACGCAGTCTGCAATGCTTTCACGCCGCTGCCGAGCTGCACCACAAGCTGTTAGACACCGTGGACTCTCCTTTCGCACACGCAATTCTCACCTTCTTTGATACATGGCAGCCTGCCGAAGCTGCACAGCACCCTGCTCTTGTCAATGATTACGACAAAATCATTTCCGGTGCCAATCTGGTATTTTATGTGAATAGGCAGTATCCGGCAGATGATCCGGCCATCTGCGCTGCATGGCAGGCGCATTATGACAGTGACTCCGATGCACCCAAACAGCAATGTCTTGTCACCGGCGAACTGGATGAGATTGCCGCCGTTCATCCTGCCATCAAAGGTGTGCGTGATGCGCAGTCCAGCGGCGCCGCACTCGTGTCGTTTAACGCACCCGCCTTCTGTTCCTACGGTCACGAGCAGAACTACAACGCACCTGTTGGCAAGCACGCTGCATTTGCTTATACGACGGCGCTCAATCACCTGCTGGCTGACCGCGAGCATACGCAGTACATCGGCGACACCACTGTCGTTTGCTGGGCGGAGACCGCGGAACCGCAGTATACTGATTTTTTCAGCTGTCTTATGGGCAATAACACGCAAAGCTGGTCGGATAATGACTTATCCGCTGCGCTCAAACACCTTGCAGACAGCGAACCGTGTCAGGAATTAAATCTTGATCCTGACCGTGCATTCTACATTCTCGGTCTGGCACCGAATGCTGCGCGTCTGAGTGTGCGATTCTTCTATAAAAACACGTTTGGTGAATTGATGAAGAACGTCAACGCGCACTATGAACGTCTGGAAATCAAGCGTCCGGCGAAGGCGCCTGCCGGCTTTTTGCCGCTGTGGCAGCTGCTTGCCGAAACCGTCAACCAGAGTGCCCGCGACAAAAAGCCGAGTCCGGTTATGGCCGGTGCGACTGCCCGCGCCGTCTGGAACAATGACCGCTATCCGGCTGCACTGCTGAACGGTGTTATGCTCCGTATCCGCGCAGATTCTGAGATAAACTGGCGGCGTGCCGCAATTATCAAGGCATATTACCTAAAAAACAAGGACAAGGATTGTCCCGAGGAGGTTTTAACTGTGAGCCTGAATGAATCCAGCACCAATATTCCCTATACGCTCGGACGGCTGTTCTCGATATACGAAGCCGTACAGCAGGCAGCAAATCCGGGCATCAACACCACCATCAAGGATCGGTATTTCAACTCTGCCGCTGCAACACCTGCCACGATCTTTCCGATTCTCGGCAATCTGTGCCAGAAGCACCTGCGCAAGTTGGATAAAGGTCTGCAGACGTATTATAACCAGCAGATTTGTAAAATCAAGGATATTCTTAGTGAAACCTATCCAACTCGACTGAGCCTGCCGCAGCAAGGTTCGTTTGACCTCGGCTACTATCACCAGACACAAAAGCGTTACACAAAAAAGGAGGACAAGTAAATGGAACCCATCAAAAACCGCTATGAATTTGTAATCTTTTTCGACGTGGAAAACGGCAATCCGAACGGCGATCCGGATGCGGGCAACATGCCGCGTATCGACCCGGAAACCGGCTACGGTCTGGTGACCGATGTATGCCTCAAGCGCAAAATCCGCAACTATGTAGAGATGGCCAAGGAAGGCGAATCTGGCTACCGCATTTACGTTAAGGACAGTGTGCCGCTCAACCGCAGCGATGCGGAAGCCTGCGCTTATATCGGCGTAGCGCCGGACAAGCTCAAGGATGCAAAGAAGAAGGACGATCAGCTTGACAGCAAGCTGCGTGACTTTATGTGCCAGAATTTCTACGATATTCGCACATTCGGTGCGGTTATGACCACCTTTGTCAAGGGTGCGCTCAACTGCGGACAGGTGCGCGGTCCGGTACAGCTTGGCTTTGCCCGCAGTGTGGATCCCATTGTGCCGCAGGAAGTCACCATCACGCGTGTTGCCATCACCACCGAGGCTGATGCAGAGAAAAAAGGCACCGAAATGGGCCGCAAGTACATCGTACCCTACGGTCTGTACCGTGCGGAGGGCTATGTTTCCGCCAACCTCGCCCGCAAGACGACCGGATTCTCTGAGGCTGACCTTGAACTGCTGTGGACGGCAATCATCAACATGTTCGAGAACGACCATTCGGCTGCTCGCGGCAAGATGGCTGTACGCCAGCTGATTGTGTTCAAGCATGATTCCGAGCTTGGCAACGCACCCTCGCACAAGCTGTTTGATCTGGTTCATGCCGAGCACAACGAAGACGTGATTGCGCCGCGTGCGTACACGGACTACACCATCACGGTTGACGAAGCCAACCTGCCGGCCGGCGTGACCTGCAAGGTACTGGGGTAATCTACGCCGAGGAGGACTTCCTCCAGCTTTCCGGTCTGCAGCATTTCGCATTCTGTCGTCGGCAATGGGCGCTCATCCATGTGGAGCACCAGTGGGCGGAGAATTACCGCACGGTGGACGGCTCGATTCTGCACGAGAAAGCGCACGGCGGCGGCACAGAAAGCCGCGGCGACCTGCTGATTGTTCGTGCCATGCGCATCCATTCGACGGTGCTCGGCGTGTCCGGTGAATGCGATGTGGTGGAATTTCATCGCTCGGAAAACGGCGTTGCCCTGCAGGGACGAGACGGACTGTGGTCACCGTTTCCGGTCGAATACAAGCGCGGCAAGCCCAAGCCGCACGACGCGGACGAGCTGCAGCTGTGCGCTCAGGCGATGTGCCTTGAGGAAATGCTGTGCTGTCAGATTTCCGACGGTGCGTTGTTCTACGGTGAACCGCGCCGACGGACGCCTGTCGAATTTACAGACGAACTGCGGCAGCGTGTACGCGACAGCCTTGCCGAAATGCACGACTATCTGCGCCGCGGCTGCACGCCTAAGGTAAAACCGCAGAAAGGCTGCTCGGCCTGCTCGCTCAAGGAATTGTGTTTGCCCAAGCTGATGAAGGCAAAATCTGTCTCCGGCTACCTGAAAGGAGCGATGGAGGAATGAAAAAGCTGCTTAACACGCTGTTTGTCACCTCCGAGGACGCCTATCTGACACTCGATGGCGAAAATGTTGTCGTCAACCGCGAGAAGCAGGTAACGGCTCGATTTCCGCTCCATGCCCTCGCCGGAATTATCAGCTTCAGCTATGCAGGCGCGTCTCCGGCGCTCATGGGCGCATGCGCAAAACGCGATGTGAGTCTGTCATTCTGTACGCCGAGAGGGCGATTCCTGGCACGAACCTGCGGCGTGAGCAACGGTAATGTACTGCTTCGACGCACACAGTACCGCACGGCGGATGACCCACCACAAGCCTGCCGTATTGCCCGCATGATGGTGTTCGGCAAGATTTACAACGCGCGCTGGAGCATCGAGCGCACCTGCCGCGACCATGCCATGCGCGTGGACACGGAAACGCTCAAAGCCGCCTCCGCCAAGCTGAAAGCGCTGCTGCCGCAGGTGCAGACAGAGACTGATTTAGGCTCTCTGCGCGGACTGGAAGGCGCAGGTGCGGCCATCTATTTCGATGTATTTGACCGGTTGATTCTCAACCACAAAGACGTGTTTTCGTTCACCGGACGCTCGCGCCGTCCGCCGCTCGACCCGTGCAACGCACTGCTGTCGTTCGCCTATTCCCTGCTGGCGAACGACTGCGCCGCTGCGCTGGAAGCCGTCGGACTGGACAGCTATGTCGGTTTTCTGCACACCGACCGTCCGGGCCGGCAGTCTCTTGCCGCCGATTTGATGGAAGAACTGCGGCCGTGCTTTGCAGACCGTTTTGTGCTTTCGGCTGTCAATCTCGGCAGGTTTTCCGCGAAGGATTTTGAGGTGCAGGAGAACGATGCGGTTTATCTCTCAGAGAACGCCCGCAAAACCTTTTTACAGGGCTGGCAGGAGAAAAAGCGCGAGGAAATTCGTCACCCGTACCTTGAGGAAAAGCTGTCTTGGGGTATGGTTCCGTATGCACAGGCCCTGCTGTTGGCGCGCTACTTGCGCGGCGATACGGACGATTATCCGCCGTTTTTGTGGAAATGAGGTCCGAATATGCTGGTTGTGATTACTTACGATGTCAACACCGAAACAGCCGCCGGGCGCAAACGTCTGCGGCAGATTGCCAGGCAGTGTGTCAATTATGGACAGCGTGTGCAAAATTCCGTGTTTGAATGCCTGATTGACGCGGCTCAGTGCCGTATGCTGCAACAGAAGCTGTGCACCATTATGGATGATGAACTGGACAGTCTGCGATTTTACTATCTCGGCAACAAATACGAAAATAAGATTGAGCATTTTGGTGCGAAACGCGGCTATGAGCCGGAAGGCGTGCTTATGGTGTAAGGCGGTGCGAAGTGCAAGCAAACCGAAAAGCGTCGGCGCTTCGCACCGTAATTTCTGATAGATTATATACAATAGTTTTATCGGATGTCAAATTTGCAATTGTGTTTCGCACGAATCTATGCAAAACTGTTATTGTAATTGTTTATTTTGCAAAAATCATTGGGAATAGTCTTGGTGATTTTTGCTGTCGCTCCCTTCGCGGGAGCGTGGATTGAAATACATGGCTCACGAAGTACAGGTTGATGGTGGTGTAGTCGCTCCCTTCGCGGGAGCGACGCAGATAGCCGCACCTCCATCCTCCCATCCAACATCGCCAGTCTCCATCCCTTCACGATTTTCCCCAACCCAACCAAAACATTTGCACATGTCATGACACGTGTGCTATAATAACTCCAATACCGCTATTGACAGCGCCGCACAGATTGCTGCGGCGTTTTGCCGGGAAGGAGAAAAATCAAATGAAAGCATACTTTGACAGCATCGAAAAGGAGGTTCCGGAGCAATTACAGCAGGTTTTCCTTAATCGCCGCGATACGGCTGTCATTACGATTGACATGCACGATGGACACCTGTCAACCGACCCGGACTGTCCATGTCCGTCTCCGCGAGGACGCGAGATCATCGAACCGCTCAACCATTTCATGAACGAAGCACGCGCGCTCGGTCTGCCGATCATCCATGTCCGCTCAACGCTGCGTAAGGGCGGCACAGACGAAAAACTGTTTCCGTCTGCGTGGCGCATGGTATTTCCGGTTACGGTCGGTGAGATTCCCAACATCGCAGAGCACGCCATCGAAGGCACACGCTGGAACAGAATGTCCATCGATGTACACGACGAGGACTACATGGTGACGACCAAAAAGCGCCTGAGCGCGTTCTATCCGACCGATCTGGAGCTGCTTCTGCGCAACCTTGGCATCCGCCGCGTGGTGCTCACCGGCTGCATGACCGACTGCTGCGTTATCAACACTGCATTCGATGCCGCAAACCGCGATTTCCGCGTGGTCGTGCCGCGCGACCTGACCCGCGGCTCCGAGCACCTCGAAGAGCCTGCGCTGCGCATGATCTCGCTGCATCTGGGACTTGTCGTGGATTCGGATGCGCTGCTCGATGAGTGGCGTTCGCAAAAGTAATTACTCAAGGCAATACCGCACAATTGAACAAGAGCGATTTGTGAGTAAATCTGCATTCTGACTATGCGTGGTTTTGCGGTAATGCTTTGTGTATTACCGTGAAATCACAACGACGTCAGGGCACAAAATTTCCACAAAGCGCCGCGGCAGTGCGACCGGAGCCTGCACAAGGAGCCGCCGCTTTAATTGTGCGGTATTGCCTTAAAACAAAAGAGAAAACAAGGTGACATAAAATGAAAATCGGCAGAACAGAGAAAATCTGGCTGGCGTCTGTGCTGTTCTTCTGGGTATTCTATAATTTCCCGGGATTCCCCCCCTACGGCAGCGAGACCGCCTGCATCATACACGGTCTGATCAGCTTTGTCGGCACGGTGCTGTCCGTGTATATCGGCTGCAAGCTGACCGAAAAGGAGTATCCTCTGATTGAGGATGAGGAACAGGACGAAACGGCTGAGAATAATACGCCTGCCGCTTCCGAAACGCAAAAAGAATCGGACAAATAAAGGATAACAGAGAAAATGACAACACAGGGTTTACTTTCAGGCAAAACGGTATGGATCGTTTTTGCGGCATATTTTCTATTTTTGATCGCTATCGCACGCTACACCACATGGAAGGAAAAACGTGACGCAGGCAAGGTCGATCTGCAGGGCGGCCGGTTCAAGTGGCCGGTCATGGTCATGACCTATATCGCCTCCTGCATGAGCGTCTGGGTATTTTTCGCAGGCCCGGGCGCGTATTACCGCTACGGACTGGGCTACTTCTTCTCGGAGATGTGCATCTACTCCATGTTCCCGATCATCTGCTACTTCACGATGACCAAGGTATGGCTGGTCAACCAGCAGAAGCACTTCACCACCCCGGCGGATTTCTTCTTCTGCCGCTACAAGTCCAAGGCGCTGACCGTTATCATCGACATTGTTTACATTATCTGCGCCGTGCCGTTTATCTCGGCGGTACTGGTAGCCGGCGGACGTGCAGCTGAGGTAGCCACCGGCGGCGCGGTATCCTCGCAGACGTTTACGCTCATTTGCGGCATTATCATGACGGTATTCGTCATGCTCGGCGGCGTAAAATCCACCGCACTGGCGGATGCTGTACAGGGCTGGTTCTTCATTCTGGCGCTGTGGGCAATTATTTTCGTAACGCTCAAGATCGTATTCAACGGCTCGATCATCGAGGCATTCCAGACCGTCCGCGTGCAGACACCGGACTGGTTCTCCTATCCGGGTCCGATCGGCATATGCACCTATCCGTCGCGCGTCAGCTATCCGCTTGCGTGTGCATTCGGCTACACGCTGCTGCTGCCGCAGGTCTTTGTACGCTCCGGCTATTACAGCGCAGGTCTGAAGGACCAGCGTCAGATGGCGTTCCTTGCACCGTTCCTGCAGATCATCGTCTGGGGCGGCACGATGCTCATCGGTCTGGTCGCGCTGGCTGCCATGCCTGACCTTACCAGCTCGGAAACCGAACTGGTTATCCCGTATATGTGCAACATCATCGCGGGCACGCACGGTCTGCTCGCGCAGATTCTGATGATCGTGTTCCTCATCGGCGTACTGGCGGTCGGTCTGTCCACCGCAAATGCGCTGCTGATGGTCATGTCCTCTATCATCTACAAGGACCTGCTGGTCGGTATCGGTCACTGCAAATTCAAGGCATCCGAAACCTCGGTTATCCGCGTGGTAATTCTGCTGTTCGGTGCCGTAACGGTTGCCGTATCGCTCATGCACTGGGAATACGTCTACAATCTGATGATTTTCGCGGATTCTCTGGTCGAATCGCTGTTCCCGGCGCTGGTATTCGGCATTTACTGCAAGTGGGCGACCCGAAAAGCCGCTATCACCTCGATTTCGGTCGGTGCGATCATCATCTGCCTGACCTTCTTCATCTGGGATCTCGGCTATGTGTGGTACGGCACGATCGGTCTGGCGACCGCGTTCGTGCTGATGTATGTGGTCTCTAAGCTGACAAAGGACGACCCGAAGGACAGCGAGGACTTTTACGAGGCGCTTGACTCCGGTCACAGACGCTTCATGCGCATCAAAGCAAAAATCAAGTAACGGCAGGAGGGCGAAATCCTATGCTACGATTTACGCTCAATGGCACACAAATTGAAATAGAAGACGGCGAAAACCGCACATTGCTCGAATATCTCCGCAATGTAAAGTGCATGAAGGGCACAAAAGAAGCCTGCAGCACCGGTCACTGCGGCGCGTGCAGCGTCCTCGTGGACGGCAGGCTGACGCGCTCATGCGTGACGCTCGTGCGCCGACTGGACGGCAAAACCGTTGAGACCATTGAAAACGCACCGAACGACACCATGCTGCAGGTGATTCAGCACTCGTTTCTCGATGTCGGCGCCGTGCAGTGCGGCTTCTGCACACCGGGCATGGTGATGGCGACAAAGGCGCTGCTGCTGCACCATCCGGCCCCGACCGAGCCGGAAATCTGCGACGGGCTGAAAAACAACTACTGCCGCTGCACCGGCTACGTCAAAATTATCGAGGCGGTCAAGCTGGCAGCGGCGCGGCTGCGCGGGGAAGATCCGGATATCGACAGCTTCCGCAGCCACGAAAGCACGGTTATTGTGGTTGGTGAAAATCAGGTCGTGCCCGAAATCACCGGTTCCGCGGTCGGTAAGTCGGTCTGGGATGTGGACGGCATGGACAAGACCGGCGGCAAACTGAAATTTTGCGACGACTACACCGCGGAGGACATCGGCGCGGATACCCTGCTGCACGGTGCATTTGTCTGGGCGCCGGCGCCGCACGCAAGGATCAACGCGGTGGACTACTCCGCCGCCGAACAGGCGGAAGGTGTGGTGCGCATCGTGACGGCGGCTGACGTGCCCGGCATGAACAAGGTCGGCACATGGACGCCGGAGCAGCCGGTCTTTTGCACGGATGAGGTGCGGTTTCTCGGTGACCATCTGGCGCTGGTTGTCGCGGATACGGTGGCGCACGCGAGAGCGGCCGTCAAGCTGGTCAAAATCGACTATGAAGAACTGCCCGGTATCTACACCATGGCGGACGGCTACCGCAAAAACAGCTTCATCGTGCACACCGGCCGCGTCAGCGGCGATGTGGAGCAGGCAAAGCAGCAAACGGACATTGTCAAGCTCAACGTCTCCAAGGATATTGAGCCGCAGGAGCACGCCTGCATGGAGCCTGTTTCGGCTATCGGCATGGTGCAGGACGGCAAAACGATCCTCTATTCCTGCACACAGGCGCCGTTCGAAATCCGCAGTATGCTGGCAAAGATTCTGGACAAGCCGGAGGAGGATATCCGCGTTATCGTGACGCCGCTCGGCGGCGGCTTCGGTAAAAAATGCGACTCATTTCTTGAAGCACCGGCGGTTGTTGCCGCTCATGCCTGCGGCAAGCCGGTCAAGATTACGCTGACGCGCAAGGAGGATTTGATCCTCACCACCAAACGCCATGGCTACCATACGGATTACGAGATCGGCTTTACGCCGGACGGCAAATTCCAGTATCTGGACTGCCGGATGTTCTCGGACGGCGGACCGTACGAGTGCGAAAGCTACGGCACGCTGATGACCGGCGCACTGATGAGCGGCGGGCCGTACATCATTCCCAATGTCAAGGTGGAAGGCTCAGCGATCCGCAACAACAATCTGCAGGGCGGCGCGTTCCGCGGCTACGGCATCAATCAGGCGGCGATCTCTATTGAAACTGCGATGGACATGATGGCGGAAAAGCTGGATATCGATCCGTTCGAGCTGCGCCGGCGCAATGCCGTCTATCCGGGTGCGATCTCGGTCGGCGGTGAGGTGCTCAAATACAGCATGGGTATGATGGATACCATCAATCAATGCGAAAAAAGTTTGCGAAAAGCACTCAAGGAGTACGAAGGGCAGTATCCCAAAGGCAGCAAGGTGCTCGGCTGGGGCATGGCCTCGGGATTCAAGAATGTAGGCGTCGGCAAGGGTATTTTCACCGATGACGGTGCGTGCAGGCTGATTCTGCAGGGTGACGGCCACCTGCACATGATCGTTTCCGGCACGGATATGGGACAGGGCTTCCGTACTGCCATGACGCAGATCGCGGCGGAAACGCTCGGCATGGATATCGCGGATATTTACATCACGAACGGCGACACCGAGCTGACCATCCCCACCGGCGAGTCGGTTTCCGAGCGGCAGACGCTGTGCGGCGGCCGGGCGGTATATGAGGCGTGCGTCAAGCTCAAGCAGGATTTAGACAGCCGTCCGTGGCGGCCGGGCGAGGAACGCCGCGCGGAATACTATTATGCATCCGACCCGTGCTTCGCCATCGGTGATTTTGAGGGTGCAAAGCAGCGCGGTGCAAAATACCGCAATTTCCCGGCGTATGCGTATGCCACGCAGGCCGCCATTGTCGAGGTGGACAAAGAAACCGGCGAGGTCCGGCTGCTCAAGATCATCGCGGCGCACGATGTCGGCCGCGCCATCAATCCGCATATCATCGAGGGTCAGATGCACGGCTCGTGCTCGATGGGACAGGGCTACGCACTGACCGAGGGATATCCGACGAAAAACGGCTATCCGGTCAAGACGCTGTACCGTCAGCTGGGTCTGCCGCGTGCCGAGGATACGCCGGATTACGAGATTATTTTAATCGAGGACCCGGAACCGCAGGGTCCGTTCGGCGCAAAAGGCATTTCCGAGGTTGCGACCGTGCCCGTCACACCGGCGATTCTCAACGCCGTGTCGCGTGCCATCGGCGTGCGCATCAATAAGGTGCCTGCGTCGCCCGAAGTCGTGCGCGAAGCCATCCGCACCGGCAAGTGTGAGGTGCCAACCATGGAGCAGCAGCTTCAGGCGCTCGAAAAGGATTGCGAATGTCACCGTCCGTCGGATGGTGTGCAGTGAAATTTCTTGTCATTGTTTACAATGACAGTCGAAACAGCATCACCACCTATAGCGCAAAGACCCGGAATCTTTTTTCGGAAGATTCCGGGTCTTTGCCGTTTTCACTTATTTTCCGTCTGTTTTTTTACCGCCTCTGCGATTTTGCGATACTCCGGCACATCCACGCCGTACTGCTCCGCCAAACGCACAACCTGATAAATCAAACCATCCACCTCGGACTGCTTGCCGGCTTCCATATCGCGCTGCATAGAGGTAGACGCGGTCGGTGCAAGTGCGTCCAGAATGCGCAGGTTGCGCTCGACCAGCTCCCCCGGTCTGCTCTCCAGCGGAATACCCATCTTGTCCGCCAGCGCAACGACCTCTTTTATCAGGCGTACGAAGCTGTCGCGCACCTCGCCCGGATGCTGCATTTCCGCAGCTTTCGCGTGATAATACTGTCCGCAGGCCGCATTCGGCGACACATACGCAAATTTGAGCAGCGTGTCGCGCTCGACATACGGAGAGTAAACCGGGTCGATTCCGGCGTTTTTGAGGTCAGTCTCGACCTGCTGCAGCACCGGATGATCGGTCTTGTGGCTCGGCAGTCCGTACACGATACGGCAGATCGCACCGTGCTTCTGAATGACGCCCGGCGCAATCCTGTTGGCCGAAATGTAGATGCAGCCGTCCGTGACGAGCAGTTCAGGCAGCTCCGCCTGCAGGGCACGGCCCGTGCCGTAGATGTTGAGCACCGGAATAACTACCGTGTCCCTGCCTGCTGCCTTGCGGATGAACGGTACGGTATCCGCGAGAGAGTATCCCTTGACACACACGAAAATCACATCCGGCGCGGGAGCGCCCTGCTCCCTCGCGGCAAGAAAGCCGTCCATGTCGATCGCCTTGACCGGAATGCTCTCGCGCTCATTTTCTCCGGATACAAGCGTCAAGCCGTGCTCCTGCAGGACCGCAAGATGCTTTCCGCGTGCAATAAGTGTGGTATCCGCACCGGATTTGCTCAAATACGCGCCTACCGGTCCGCCAACGCCACCGGCACCGATAATCATATAACGCAGCTTCATCCTCTGTTCCTCCGATTGCTTTTTCTGCATTATAGCACAAAATCGGCAATGTATCCACAAGTCTGTGGATATCTCTGTGAAGCGCGTGATTCTCCGCTTCTGTCATTGCATTTGTTTTCTTTTCACGATATAATGATTTTCATATATAACTTTCTCACCTGTCTAATTTGTTCGACAAAATTCGACAGCCTGCAAGGAGGTCATTGCACATGGCTGGCAACCCAAAAAAGAAAAGCACCGGCATCGTCAACGCCGCCATTGGCGCGCTGGCAGTCGTGCTGGCTATATTGATTGTCTGGATGATGAACCTCGTTTCCGGTATTCAGGGCACCGCGCGTATCATCAACTACGCCGGACTCGTGCGCGGCAAGACCCAGCGTATCGTCAAGCTGGAAATCTCCGGTCAGCCGCAGGACGGCATGATCGCAGATATTGACGCGTTTATCGACGGACTGCGCTTCGGCAGCGACGAGCTCAGCCTCGTGCGGCTGAACGATGACGCCTTCCAAAGAAAAATGCAGGAGCTGGACGACTATTTTCAAGCACTCAAGCAGGAGATAGGCCGCGTGCGCGCAGTCGGCTCAAATAACACGGACATCATTCCCATCAGCGAAACCTTTTTCGGCATCTGCGACGACGCGACCGGTCTGGCGGAGGCGTACTCACAGCGCAAGGCAACCTCGCTTTCCGCTCTGGAGAAGTACATCACCGCGGATATCGTTGTGCTCATGCTGCTGATCGGCTACCAGCTGTTTCAGGCGCTGCACACGGCTGCGATGAACCGCGCTCTGCAGCATAAGGTCTATCTGGATGCCGCGACCGGCCTGCCCAACAAGAACAAGTGCGAGGAACTGCTCGACGATCCGACGCCGCCTGCGCCAGAAACCGGCGTGTGCAGCTTTGACCTGAATAATCTGCGCCGCATCAACAACAGCATGGGCCATGAGGCCGGTGACGCATATATCCGGCGGTTTGCGGTCGCGCTGCGTGCGGCCATGCCCGAGGAGCATTTTGTCGGCCGTACAGGCGGCGATGAGTTCCTCGCGATAACGCACGGACCGGATGCCGATGCGCTGCAGAAATTGCTCTCCCATGTCCGTAAACAGCTTGCCGAGGAGTCCCGACAGCATCCGGATACACCGCTCAGCTATGCGGCCGGCTTTGCGCTTGCATCGGACAATCCGGACAGCAATATGCGCGATCTGTTTGACCTTGCGGACAAAAACATGTACATCAACAAAAACCACGTCAAGCGCGAGGAAGCCGCCGCCGAAAAGCGGCTGGATTTTCAGCTGCTGAAGCAGGTCAACCGCCTGCACCGCAGTTTTTCCGACTGCCTGTACTGCGATGCGCGTCTGGACACCTACCGCACCATCCGCGCGTGCGAGAGCTTTTTTCTGGCATCGGACGGCAGCTACACCGGCGCCGTCGAGCAGATTGCCGAAGAACAGGCTGCTAAAAGCGAGCGCAGCCGTGTCCGTTCTGCGCTGCAGCTTGACGTACTGCAGCGCAGCCTGCACAGCGCAGAGGATACCCTCGAACTGCAGTACAACGCGGCCGAGGAAAGCCGCTACAGCCGTTTGACCGTTCTTCCGATTGACTGGGATGAAGCCGGTGTGCTGCACCACTTTATCCTCGCGTTCGAGACCATCCGGCTGAACGCCGACCAAGCCATCGACCCGAAGGAGCAGCTGACGCTGTACTACGAGCAGCTAAAGCAGTCTATCCTTGAGAACGACAGCTATGTGGACGCGCTGCTCGATATGGCGGGCACAATCTACACGGTAAACCTCACGCGCGACACCCTCGAGCGCAACATTTCACCTGCGGGCAAGAGTGATTCGGACCGGGCGCTGTTCCTCGACTACCCGCTTCCCTGCTCCTACCGCGACTACTGCGACGAGTACCGCAAGCGCGTCACACCGGCAACACTCGGCAGCTACCGCACGGCAGATACCAGTGCCCGTCTGCTCAAGCGCTTTGCCGCCGGTGAAAAACACATCACGGTGGAGTACTGCGTGCAGGAGGATGACGGCGCTATCCGCTGGGTACAGAAAACCGCGCTGATGACGCAGACCACCGTGTTTGATCCGGAAATCAATGCCGAAATGCCGATGGTCACGGCGATTATCCTGCTGCAGGATACCTCGCAGATGCACGCCCGCGACGAGCAAGAGAACGCCCGTCTGCAGGCCGCCTTCGATGAAATGCGTATTGCGAACCGCACCAAAACCGAATTTCTCTCGCGCATGAGTCACGATATCCGCACACCGCTCAACGGCATTATCGGTCTGCTGCAGGTGGACGAAACCCACTTTGATGACAAGGCGCTGCTGCTGGAAAATCACAAAAAAATGCAGATTTCCGCCAATCACTTGCTGTCGCTCATCAACGATGTGCTGCAGATGAGCAAGCTGGAGGAGGGCACGACCGTCCTCACGCACGAGCGCATCAGTCTGGTGGAGCTGACCCGCGATATCATTACCATTATCATCGGCCGCGCCGAAGAAGCCGGCATTGAGTGGGAGTACGAAAAGGACAAATCCATCATTCCGTACCCATATATTTACGGCAGTCCGCTGCATCTGCGGCAGATTTTCCTCAATATTTACAGCAACTGCATCAAATACAACCGTCCCGGCGGTAAAATCACCACCCATACGGACTCGCTCGGTGAACAGGACGGCAAATGCACCTATCGCTGGACGATTTCGGATACGGGTATCGGCATGAGTCCGGACTTTGTTGACCATATTTTTGAACCGTTCACGCAGGAAAAGCAGGACGCGCGCAGTTATTATCACGGCACCGGTCTCGGCATGACCATTACCAAGGAGCTTGTTGACCGGATGGGCGGCTCGATTGCGGTCACGAGTCAGCTTGGTGTCGGCTCCACCTTTGTAATCACTTTGCCGTTTGAAATTGCACCGTCTCCCGAGCAGACACCGGACGCACATGCCGCGCCGGATATCAGCATTGCAGGCTGCAGGCTGCTGCTTGTCGAGGACAATGCGCTCAACGCCGAAATCGCACAGATTCTGCTGACCGACGAAGGAGCGACCGTAACCGTCGTCACGGATGGCAAACAGGCTGTGGAGATCGTGCAGAACAATCCACCGGACACATTCGACGCGGTTCTCATGGATGTGATGATGCCTGTGATGAACGGCATTGACGCTGCAAAGACCATTCGCTCGCTCAACCGACCGGACGCGAAAACGCTGCCCATCATCGCCATGACCGCAAACGCCTTTTACGAGGATGCACAGAAGTGCCTCGCTGCAGGCATGAATGCACATCTGTCAAAGCCGCTGCAGATAAAGAAGGTCAAGCAGACGATCGCCGAATGGGTGAAAAAGAACCGAACTGCAAAAAAGGACGCGTAAAGCGTCCTCAGTCTGTCGAAAAGTCATATAGTCAGCATTTTTCAGCATTTCGCGCGGCAGCGCGCATGAAATAGCATTTGCTCTGCAAATGCTCAAAAAGGGGGAGCATGTATCACCCTTTTTGAACTTCTGGAGGGAGAAAGTTTCTGTATAGGAACTTTCGGACGACTTTGGAACGGCCCACGGTCCGTTCCTGCTTGTCGGCGAAACTGTAGTTTCGCGACAGCCTCAAAGGACGCGTAAAGCGTCCTTTTTCATTCTACAGATAACGCATCCTCGCTGATTACCGCCCGAATCCCCCATGACGGCACCTTATCCGGATAGGCTTCGCCTTCGAGCATGACAAACGCCGCATCGTACTTCGGACGTTTTTTCGGGTAGATGCCGAGTCCGTCCGTGAAGTACAGCAGGCCGCGCAGATGGCGGAACGCGCCTTCGGCATTTAAGCGGTCAACGTGCTCGAAAACCGGACGAAAATCGGTCGCAGACTGACCGATCAGTTCAAAATGCTCCATATATTCCGCGAGTTCCCGCGCATTTGTCACCTTTTTGTCCGAGCGCAGCTGATCGTCGCACTGCAGAATACGCAGGTTGAAATGCCGGAAAAAGCTGGTGTTCTCCTGCAAAAGCTCATAGGTGCGGCTGAGGAACGCGCGCACGAGTTCACCGGAGGTGGACATCGAGGTATCGATAGCGATGACGAAATCCTCTATTTTCCGCACCTCCCGCGTCTCTAACGGCTCGATAAGCGGCATATTTCCGAAATGGCGCAACCCGTAGGCGTAGTAGCCGTAATCGAACGAATCCGCATCCACCGAGACCTCCTCCCGCAGAGCGGCAAACCGGCGCAGGAACGCGCGGAAATCAGTCGTTTTGCGGGTGGAAACGGCAAGCTGCTCCCGCACAGCCTGACCGCCTTCCGCCTTGTTCGCGAAAACCGTCTCCATCGCGGTCTGCGTCCGCTCGGCCTGCTGCTGCCAGCGGCGCTCCTGCTGATCGTCGTCCTCCTTGTACCACAGCGTGTGCTCGTCTGTCGCAAACACGCGCGTGAGCGTAGCGCAGTCATACGAATTCAGCCGCGTGCGGCGAAAGTGGCGATAGACCGCCTCAGCCGTCAGAACCGGCAGCTCGTCCCGCAGTTCGCGGTAGATATTCTGCCGCCGAACCGACACCTTTTCGGCCTGCAGGCAGCGGTAATCGAGCGAATCCAGCATGCTTTCGACCGCGATATCGCACGAAAGATCCCACAGATCGGCATCGCGTCCGCGTGTCTTTCCGGGATGGCGCAGCAGACAGTGGAACAGCGTGTGCAGATAGGCGCGGTTGACGTTCGCGCGGGAGCGCTCGTACTGCTGCGCCAGCCAGGCACCGCTGAAAAACAGCACGCGCGTGTCGGTAGCGAGCGTGGGTGTATCGTAACCGTCTGCCGCAGGCAGCGCCGCCAGCGCGGAATCGAGGAACGGCAGGTTCATGTACAGTTCGGTGCGGGCGGAAAACAGGATTTCGCGTCCGATAGAAGTCCAGCGGGAGGACTGCGACATAGAAAACATCACCTCACAGGTTCATCTTGCATCGCAGGGCGGGGTGCCCTACGGATTTATTGATGACTTCTATATATTTATATCATAATTCAAACGATTTGGCGCGTCCCTTGGACTGCGTTTTGCCGGTGGCTGACAGCAGAACGGACAGCGCTGCCGTCTGTTCTGCTTCGCGGGCAGACGTGCACGCGGCATCCACATCGGCGGCAGAGATCACACCGAGCGACAGCAGGAAGGTCAAGGCAGCGGTCTCGCCTGCCTTGGCGCAGGACTGCGCCAGATTGCCGCCGTGGGTGTGTAAAACCGTAAGATACTCCGCTTTTGCGGCATCCGAGAGCACAAACGGTACGGCAAGCCGCCGCACGGCTACGCGTGCCGCGACCGAAAAATCGTGCCGTTCGAGCAGTTCGCTCAGCGCGGCATCGTACTGCCGAAAATTCAGCACGCCGCCGTCAAAGCATTGGCGGTAGCTGTAACCCGCGCCGTGGATGCGCCGCTGAAAGATATGCGCGGGACTGAGATCCTCCAGCTCCTCGACGTACTCGGGGAACAGCAGCCGCGCGTGCTCATCAAACCGCACATCGAGTTCTCCGGCGTACTCGCCGAGCAGCCTGGGCAGGCAGGTCGGCGCGGACGGTGCGGCGTGCAGGATGACTTCGCGCAGGCTCATGCAGTTCATCAGCGCACCGCCGCCGAATTCGCTGACGGAATCAGTCAGTTCGATGCGTTCAAGGTTTCGGCAGTTATAAAATGCATAACTGCCAACACTTTTTGCATCCTTCGAGAGCGTAACCGTGCGGATAGCCGCTGCATTGTGCTTCGGCTCCGTGCCGCCGCAGGTGATACGGACAGCGAACGTGTCCTTGCCTGTCAGATCGGGGGCCCGCTCGCTGAGTACATACGCGCCGACCTCGGTAACAGGCACACCGTCTATCTCATCCGGCAGACGCACAATATCGTCCTGCGTTTCGCACCGCAAAAGCGCAATGCCGCCGCTCGCACTCCGCGAACAGGTCAGCCGCAGTTCGTTTTCGCCCTCGATCACCCGCATTTGCACTCATGTCCTTTCTGCTTTTTCATTCTGCTACCCATTATAGCACAGTGTGCAGAAAAAGACGATACTGCGCCCTTCATTCTCATAATAAGAATTTATAAGAGAAATAATATATTGTTTTTCGCAAATCGCACTTGACAATCCACTGTTTTGCGAATATACTGTGACCATACCAAGTAAACCAACACAAACCAATGACGAAGACGAGTAGCAGGGAGACCGAACCTCCAAGAGAGCCGCAGGCGGTGTGATTGCGGCAGGCAAGGACCGTGTGAATGGACTTCAGCAGGGCAAGGCGAACGGCTTCGGCCAAGTAACTGCGACGGGGACTCCGCCCGTTATCAGGGGAGCGCGCATTGTTTGATGTGTGAGCAGAGTGGACGCAGTTTGCGTCAATCTGGGTGGTACCGCAAGAGCGTATTCGCTCCTGTCCCAAGAGAAATCTGGGACAGGAGCTTTTTTATTTTTGTAAAACAAATTGAGAATTGAAAATGGAGAATTGAGAATTGTGGTATCGCGCAAAGCGCGATGATTTAATAAACGCGCTCTGCGCGTCACATTCATTTTCCATTATCCATTATCAATTCTCCATTACTGCAAAGGAGTAATCACCATGGCTAAGATCCCCCACAGACTTTATTTGACCGAAGACCAGATGCCCAAGCAGTGGTACAACCTGCGGGCGGACATGAAGGAAAAGCCGGACCCGCTGATTCATCCGGGCACGCGCCAGCCGCTGGCGGAGCAGGATCTGTATCCTATCTTCTGTCAAAAGCTGGCGCACCAGGAGCTGGACAACGACACCCGCTACATTGATATTCCCGAGCCGGTGCTCGATATGTATAAGCTGTACCGTCCGTCTCCGCTGTGCCGCGCGTACAATCTGGAGAAGGCGCTGGACACCCCGGCTAAGATCTACTACAAGTTTGAGGGCAACAACACCTCGGGCAGCCACAAGCTGAATTCCGCGATCGCACAGGCGTACTACGCCAAGGAACAGGGCCTCAAGGGCCTTACCACCGAGACCGGTGCCGGTCAGTGGGGTACTGCACTCTCTGAGGCATGCGCGTACTTCGGACTGGACTTGAAGGTATTCATGGTTAAGGTCTCCTACGAGCAGAAGCCGTTCCGCAAGGCCATCATGCAAACCTTTGACGCGAATGTAACGCCGTCTCCGTCCAATACAACCGAGGCAGGCCGCGCTATTCTGGCACACGATCCGACCACCGGCGGTTCGCTCGGCTGTGCGATTTCTGAGGCCGTAGAAGTGGCTACTACGCACGAGGGCTACCGCTATGTACTCGGCTCCGTGCTCAATCAGGTGCTGCTGCACCAGTCCATCATCGGTCTGGAGAGCAAGCAGGCTATGGAAATGCTCGATGAGTATCCGGATATCGTAATCGGCTGTGCCGGCGGCGGCTCCAACCTCGGCGGCCTGATTTCCCCGTTCATGCAGGATAAGCTGCTCGGCAAGGCCGATCCGCGCATCATCGCGGTGGAACCGGCCTCCTGCCCGTCGCTTACCCGCGGCAAGTATGTTTACGATTTCTGCGATACCGGCCATGTCACGCCGCTGGCCCGCATGTATACGCTCGGCAACGGCTTCATGCCCGCGCCCAACCACGCAGGCGGCCTGCGCTACCACGGCATGAGTCCGATCCTCTCCAAACTGTACCACGACGGTTATATGGAGGCGGTTTCCGTCAAGCAGACCGACGTATTCGACGCGGCAGTTCAGTTCGCCAAGGTGGAGACCATTCTTCCGGCGCCGGAGTCCAGCCACGCCATCCGCGCCGCAATCGACGAAGCGCTCAAGTGCAAGGAGACCGGCGAAGCTAAGACCATCCTGTTCGGTCTGACCGGTACCGGCTACTTTGATATGGCAGCATACGAGGCGTATCACAATGGCACCATGCGCAACCACATCCCCACCGATGAAGAGCTGCAGATCGGCTTCGATACCATTCCGCCGCAGGAATAAAACGCAATATAAGGTATATGGCAGACCTCCAATTTCTCTGCTGTATATAGCCGCCTGTTCCCCCCACAGGCGGCTTTGTTTTGCCGAAAACAGGTTTCCGAAAAAACTTTCAAAAAATCTGAAAATAGTTGTTGACATTAGGCCCCACCCGTGATATTATAATAAGGCAGTCAGCGAGAGCGACAAAGCGAAACGCCGACAGCGAAAGAAAATAGATCTTGTATGCGCCAGTAGCTCAGCTGGATAGAGTGTTTGGCTACGAACCAAAAGGTCGGGGGTTCGAATCCCTTCTGGCGTACCAGATCAACCGGTTATTTCGTAAGAATGACCGGTTTTTCTTATTTTCTGATATAGGTAAAAATTTTTATTCCGATTTGCGAGAGGCAATATAAAGATGCCGCCGCCATACCGGCATACGAGCCGAATACTTAACTTTAGCCCTAAAAGAAACCCTGTCTGTTCCAACACCAGACAGGGTTTTCTCACTTTTACAGCACTTTTACGCCCGCGTTCTCACACGCCGAAAGGAATTCCGGCGGCAGTCTGCCGTCCGAAATGACGGTATCTACCTCATCGAGACCGCAAATGCGGAATGTACTTCTTCGATCAATTTTAGAGGAATCCAGCAGCACCGCCACATGCTCCGCGCGATGCAGCACAGTCTGCTTGAGCAGCGCCTCCTCCTCGACACCGCAGGCAAAGCCGGTCTCCGGACTGTAGCTCGTCACGCCGAGCAGCAGCAGGTCAAAATGCACGCCCTCCAGTTCCTGAATACCGCGCACGCCGCACACGCTGTGGCTGAACCGGTTGAGCGTGCCGCCGGGAATGGACACCTTGGGCTTTTCCAGCCGCGCGAGTTCGATCGCACACGTCAATCCGCTCGTGAAGATCAGCATCGGCTCATCCGGCACACAGCGTGCCACGGCGGTTGCCGTGCTGCCGGAATCCAGAAACACCGTGGTATTCGGCCGCAGCAGCGCCGCCGCCTTCTCCGCAATAATCTGCTTTTCCGACGCATTGCGCGCCGTGCGCCTGCCGAACTGGTCGTCCGTGCCGACGACTACCTCGACCGATTTGACGCCGCCGTGCACGCGAACCACTCTTCGCGCCTGATCGAGTACCTTCAGATCGGTTCGCAGCGTCATTTCGGACACCGACGGAAAAGCCTCCTTCAGCTGTACAAAGCTCAGGCTGCCCTCTCGGTTGACCAGTTCGACGATTGCATTGCGGCGTTGTTCCATCGGTTGTTTCCTCCAATTAGTCGTGCTGCTGAAAGTTTGCCAGCAGATATTCCTCTGCCTCCGGGCACCACAGGCCGTTGTGTGCATCCACAATGTCAGCCAGCGCGGTAAACCGCGCATCCTCCGCGCCCTTTGCCCGCAGATCGGTCAGCGCGATAAGCGGCATGGTCAGGTGTGTGTAGATCAGCTTTTTGCCGCCCGGAATCTTCGGCAGATTGAGCGTAGTCTCGGCCGCCGCATCCAGACCGCCGATATGCGTCACCATAACCGCCGGATCGATGCGGCCAGAGGCGGTCAGCTCGAGCGATTCGATCATATCCGCGGTGTTGCCTCCGGTCGTGCCCATAACGTGCGTGGAGTTGTAGTGTACATCATAAAAGTTCATCTTGGCAGAGAACTGCTTGTCGGTCGGGCCGGCGAAGAAGTTCAGGCAGCCATCGCGGCCGAGCACCGCGCTGCAAAGCTCGACAACCACCGCAACCGGCGCGTAGCAGAATACATCGTCAAAACCGGTGCCGCCGGTCATTTCGCGCAGCTCTGCCGCCGGATTCTCCATCTTGCCGGTGTTGACAAAGTGCAGATCGATGCCGTCCTTCTCCTTGACCTCGGCAGGCGGGAACAGCGCCTCAGCGCGTGCCAGACGGTCCTCGTTCACATCGGTCACAACGACCATGGACGGACGGACGTCACGGTGCAGCGCATACGTCAGCGCACCCAGACCCATCGGACCGGCACCTGCCATGATGGCCAGCTTGCCGCCCTTTTTAATACCCATTTCGTGGTGATAAACACCCATCTTGGTGTGATAAGCGGCGTTGAACGCACCGATCGAGCAGCTCATCGGCTCGGCAAGAGACGCCTCGTAGTAGGCACGCCCCTTGTACTCGAGCAGGCAGCCAAGTTCCATAACCTCAGCCGGAATGATGCAGTAAGTCGCATCGCCGCCGAAGAACTCGTAGGAGTATCCGGGGCTCCACATCGTGCCCTTGTAGTTGAGCGCCGGCTGCAGCGTGAACTTCATGCCCGGCTTGAACTTATCCTGATGCTTCGCGCCAACCTTGACGATATCGCCCGCAAACTCGTGACCCATGATGGCCGGATGCTCGGCAACATCGGGATGCACGCGCTTGTGCTCGGTACCAAGGATCGCGCACTTGTAGGTGGACATGCAGATGCTGTCGGATACGACCTTGACCAGAATCTCATCATCGCGGATTTCCGGCAGCTCAAAGGTATCCAGACGCAGATCATTCGCAGCATGCAGACGTACAGCCCTTGCTTTCATAATAATAACTCTCCTTTATCACTTAGGCAATAGATTTCAACAATTACAGCTTGGAAAAACGTACTTTCGGAAGCAGCTCCTCGATAACCGAGCGCTCGGCGGCCTGTGTGCCGCTGCACATGACATTCGCGGCTCCGGTCGCAGTCGAGAGACGGACAGCGTCCTCCTCGCTCATATCCTGCGACTCGGCATACGCCAGCGCGGCCACCACGCTGTCACCCGCACCGACCGTACTGCCGACCGGAACCTTGAGTCCCTCAGCATAAATCGTGCTGCCCTTGCGCAGATACAGCGCGCCGCGTCCGCCCAGCGAGATAACCACCCGTTCGATGCCGCTCTCCAGCAGCTTTTGACCCTCTGCGGTCAACTCTTCGATGGTTTCCAGTTTTTTGCCCGCCAAACGCGACAGCTCATCATCATTCGGCTTGATGAGGTACGGCGCGGCCTTTAAGCCTTCTGCCAGTAAAGCGCCGTCCGCATCGAGGAACACCCGCGCACCTGCTTTTTTGCATGCGCTCGTCCACACGCGGTAGGTGTCCTGCGGTGCGCCCTTCGGCAGACTGCCCGCCAGCACCACGATGTCGCCTGCGTGCACCTCAGCCAGAAGGTCGTTCAGCAGCGCATCTAAATCTGCGTCCGTGACGGTCAGACCCGGCTCGTTGATGTCGGTATTCGTGTGACCGACCCGGTCAATGATTTTGATATTCGTGCGGGTCTGCCCCTCAACGAACCGGAACTGCGTGGTGAAATTCTCGTTTTCGAGCAGCTTTTCGAGCGTTCTGCCGCTCTCACCACCCAGAATGCCGACTGCGCGGCTATCTCCGCCAAGTTTGGCAATCACCTTGCTCACGTTGATGCCCTTGCCGCCGGGATCCGTGCGCATTTCCGTGATGCGGTTGACCGTGTCAAGCGCCATACCCGGAATTTCTACCGTTTTATCCAATGCGGGGTTGAGTGTTACCGTATAGATCATGGAATGACCCCTTTCAGATATTTGAAACTGTTGAAACGAAAGCTATAATTATAATACCAACAGCCCGCGCAAGCGTCAATCTGTTATTTCAACAAACAATCACTTTCGTTTTTGTGATAATTCACAAGAGCGCATTCTCTCTGTAAATTCTGTTCTGCGCGCAAAAGGAGCGGCAATGCAGAATATTTTCCGCATTACCGCTCCCTTTTATGCTTAATTTCCGTGTTCTGAGAACAAACGATCCAGCTTTTCTTCCAACAGCTGCACGGCTGCATCGCGCTGACCGGTCCGCAGGCGCTCGATCAGCTCAGGTTCCTCGATCAGCTGTGCGCTCACCATTCGCATGACCTCCACCGGAATCGGATCATCGGTATCCGGCGCAAGCAGCACAAATGCCCCCATAATCATCTTTCCGGCCTCGTAGACCGGCGGCTGTGCCTGTAAATAGCCGAATCGGCAGTCCGATACCGCCTTTGTCCTGCAATGCAGCAGCAGCGCGAACAGCGGCTTGATATAGGTATCGCCCATGGCTTCCCGTCGGCGCAGCTGCTGCGCCACCAGACGCGATGCGTCCTCATTCAGGCAGAACAGACGGCTTGCCGCGTCAATCAGGCCCTGCCGCGAAACCGGTTTGCACACAGTCCGGATGCATAAATGGTCGAGCATCTGCACCATCGAGCGCGTGAGACGATAGGTGTAGCGCAGGCCGCCTTCGGCCGCCGAGGCGACCGGCGGCTCTGCCGGTGTGCCGGTCCGCACGGTGCCGTTCAGCCGCTGCACCGCATCCCGCAGAAGGGCGCGGTCCGGCTCAAGCAGCGCGGGATTGACCGTAATCGACGGATACGCCAGCTCGAGCGGCACGGTTGCAATCACAAGGTCGATGCCGCGGCTGTGCAGCTGCTCCGGATCGAGTTCGCGCACCGAGCAGCAGCCGTCCACCTTGAGGGTCGGGAATTCGCCCTCGATACGCGAAGCCAGAAATCGACTTGAGCTCATACCCAGCGGGCACGCAACCACCACGCGGGCAGCCTGCCGCAGTGCGCCGTTCTGCTCGAGCACCGCGCCAAAGTGCATGGCAAGATATGCCGCTTCGCTGTCCGGAATGTGCGGCAACGCCAGTTCCATCTCGACGGTGTCGCATGCGGCGCGTGTTGCCGCCCACAACTGCGGATATTCACGCTGAATCGTGTCCAGCTGCGGATTATCCATGTGAATCTGCTCACGCACGCGCAGCAGCATCGGCCGTAAATGCGTAAACAGGTTGTCTCTTAACGATACATAGCCCGAGAAATTCACGCGCATCGCGCGTTCTACCTCGCTGATCAGCCGTCCGGTCAGATGGCGCAGGTACATCTCGCCGGCTCCCCATTTTTCGCCATCGTCACCGGTGATATACGCTGCCAGATACTGCTCTAAATACCGCACTTCCTCGGTCGGCAGCGTCAGGCCGAACGCCTGTCCCAAAGCTGCCCCTAACCGCTGTGCGGCGTTTTCCGGCGGGTGAACTGCGGCAGCCGAACCGCCCTGTTCGCGCAGCTGCTGCACCGCCAGCGTGCAGTGGATGGCAAGCGTCAGAAAACCCGCATCCGGCAGACGGAGCTTCTCCTTCTGCTCGAACTGCTGCAGCACCTGCCATACCCGCTCGGCGATTTTCGTATTCAGCAGCGCGGCAAATGCGCCGTCTGCAGCAAAATTGCCGCGCAACACAGCCTGCAGCTCTTCTTCAGTCAGGCTGCTCTGCAGCAGCGCGGCAGCGGCGCGGCGGCAGGACAGCTTTTCGCCCTTGAGCCATACGCCCACACCGGGTCGGCGGTGCAGCGTCACCGCATACGAGGATACCCACTGCCCGATTTCGTCCAGATCGGCGGCCAGTGTGCTCTCGGAGACGAGCAGCTCCCGCGCCAGTGCTGCGGTTTTCATCGGCTCACGCGCCTGCAGCAGCATACCGAGCAGCTTTTGCCGCCGCTGACGGCGCGGCAGCTCCGCATAGACTGTGCTGCCGTTCAGCAGCGCGCGCATTTGCTCCCGGCGTGCGGGCGGCTCGTCCAGCAGCAGTCCCTGTCCCGGACTGCGTACAAAGCGATAGCCTGCCGCGGCAATCCATTGCTCCACACTCGGCAGCTCACGCAGCACCGTGCGGCGGCTCACGCCGATGCTCTCCGCGAGCATCGCCGCCGTCACCCAGCCCTGCGGCAGCGTCAGCAGACGGTCGATTAACTTTTGCCCGTTCGCAGTCAGCGAAGGCAGGGTTTCAGACATCGGGATGGCTCCTTTCTATAAAATCCAACAGGTTTAGAATGGAAAATGAATGTCACTGTCAGCATAGTGCATTCATTTGCAATCGTGTAACCGCAGGGGCGCACAGTGTGCGCCCACATTATCGTTAACCGGGCGTGAGCGAACAATGTTCGCCCCTACGGAATAACATGCGTAATTCAGAAAACCGGCACACGCTTCATCACTACGTTAATTCTCCCTTTTCCATTCTCAATTACTTATCTCTATGATACCACATTCTAAAATGACAGCACAAGTGACACTGTTCCGTATCCTGCGTTTTTTGTCACCATCTTCCGGTGACACAACTCCGACAACCCGCTCTGCTGTCACCATTGTTCTGTGCAGACTGCACAAGCAGCCATCCTTTCCCCTGCGCGTTTTCGACAGTCTTACGACACTTGTCACCATTCGCCGGTGACATCAGTCACTATAGTTTCCCTTGTCAGACCCGGATTCCGCCTGTACAATATAGTCAAACGAAACGAAAGCGACTCCCCGAATCCCGCAAGTCATGCGGCAACACAGATAAGGAGTTGAAAAGCTATGAAAAACGCAATTTCCCGTTTTGGCAAGTTTTTGAGCGGCATGGTCATGCCGAACATCGGTGCATTTATTGCATGGGGCTTCCTCACAGCGCTGTTCATCGAAAAGGGCTGGTTCCCGAACGAACGGCTCAGCTCGATGGTCTCACCGATGCTGAGCTACCTGCTGCCCATTCTCATCGCCGGTCAGGGCGGCTATATGGTCGCAAAGGAACGCGGCCGCGTCATTGCCTGCATCGCCGTTATCGGCTGCATCTGCGGCTCGGACTACACCATGCTGATGGGTGCGATGGTGATGGGCCCGCTGGCAGGCTGGGTCATCAAGCAGTTTGACAACCGCGTGGAGGAGCACATTCCCGCCGGTTTTGAAATGCTGGTCCACAATTTCTCCATCGGCATCCTCGGCATGCTGCTGGCGATCCTCGGCTACTACGTTATCGGCCCGTTTATGACCGCCATTCTCACCGTACTTACCGCAGGCGTTGATTTTCTGGTCAGCCACAGCCTGCTGCCGCTGGTTTCCATCTTTATTGAACCGGCAAAGGTGCTGTTCCTGAACAACGCCATCAACCACGGTATTTTCAACCCAATTGGCGTCAGCCAGGCTGCAGAGGCCGGCCGCTCCATCATGTACATGCTCGAGACCAATCCCGGTCCCGGTCTGGGCGTTCTGCTGGCGTACTGCCTGTTCTGCAAGGACAAGACCACACGTCAGTCCGCTCCCGGCGCGGTTGTCATTCACCTGCTCGGCGGTATCCACGAGATCTACTTCCCGTACATTCTGATGAATCCGATCATCATTCTGGCTCCGATCGCGGGCAACTTCTGCGCGATCCTGTTCTACACCATGACCGGTACCGGTCTGTCCGGCCCGGCATCCCCCGGTTCGATCATTGCCTACATGGCGATGGCGCCGCGTGACTCCGTTCTGACGGTATTTATCGGCGTTGTCCTTGCAGCTGCCGTATCGTTTGTACTCTCGTCTGTCATTCTCAAAGCAACTTCCGGCAATGCGCAGAACCTCAGCGAAGCGCAGGCCAAAATGCAGGATATGAAGGCGCAGGCCAAGGGGGAAGCACCCGCAGCCATCAAATCCGCACCGATAAACGCCGGTGACGTGCACAAGATCGTCTTTTCGTGTGACGCAGGCATGGGGTCGAGCGCGATGGGCGCGACCAAGTTCCACAACCGCATCAAGGCCGAGCGTCCGGAGCTGATCGTCACTAACTCCAGTGTAGATAACGTACCTGCTGACGCAGATATCGTTGTCTGCCAGCGTGTTCTCGCCGAGCGTGCCCGCAGGAGTGCACCGCAGGCACAGATCATCACGATTGACAACTTCCTTGCGGACCCGAATCTGGACACCCTGTACCAGACGCTGACCGCTGCACCTGCCGCGAAAGCCGCGGCTCCCGAAACCACTGACGAACCTGCCGCGCAGGATCAGGGCCTTGTAATCCAGGCCGAGGACATTCAGCTTGGCTTACCCTCTGTTGATAAGGAAACCGCGATCCGCGCCGCAGGTGCGCTGCTTGCCAAACGCGGCTATGTCGATGCCGACTACGCCGATGCAATGGTCGAGCGCGAAAAGCTCGTTACCACCTACATGGGCATGGGCGTTGCCATCCCGCACGGCACGAGCGAAAAGAAATCCACTGTCAAGAAGTCCGGCGTTGTCATGCTGCAGTACCCTGACGGCGTAGACTTCGGTGACGAGAAAGCATACCTCATTTTCGGCATTGCCGGTGTCGGCGATGCACACCTTGACCTGCTCGCCCATGTCTGCGAGGTCCTCGAGGACGAGGAGGCGCTTGAAATGATGAAGAAAACCCCGGATATCAAGTTTGTACTGACCCACCTGCAGTAAAAGGAGAGAGTTTCATGAAACAGTTTACCATCACCATTCAGGATAAGGAAGGCCTGCACGCCCGTCCGGCCGGTCTGCTGAGCAAGGCCGCCAAGGGCTTCCAGTGCGCAGTAACGCTCACCAAGGGCGAAAAGACCGCTGACCTCAAGAAGATTTTCGCAGTAATGGGTCTGGCCGTCAAGGGCGGCGACAGCATCACTGTTACCTGCGACGGCGCGGACGAGGAGGCTGCAGCGGCTGCGCTCGAGAAGATGTTCGCTGAGATCAAGTAACTAAATTTCGACACAATCAAACCTGAAAAACCAGGAGAGGGATAACCTCTCCTGGTTTTTCCTGTTCTGAACGCAAAGGGTCTCCCGCCGAATGGCGGGAGACCCTTTCTCATTTTACCGGCTTATTTACCGGTCTTTTCACACAGATTCTGCATGATAACAGCTACCTGTGCACGGGTGGCCGTGCCCTGCGGGTCAAAACGGTTGCCCGATTTGCCGCTCAGCAGACCAGCCTTCTGCATTCTGGTTACAGCGTCCTTCGCGTAAGCGCGGATGCTTGCGCTGTCGGCAAATGCAGCTGCACTGCCGGTTTCCTCTACCTTGGTGCCGGTGGCGGTCAGATAATTATCCATGATAACCGCAGCCTGCTCACGGGTGATGAGCGCATTCGGATTGAAATGCGAAGCGTCCACGCCGGAAACAATCTTGTTGGCTGCTGCCCAGTTGACGTATGCGTTGTAGTACATTTTGCTGTCTACGTCGGCAAACTGGCTCTGGGTGTTGTACGAGGAGATGTCTGCGCCTGCCATACGGCCAAGCACGGTGACAAACATGCCGCGGGTCATGCCCTCGTTCGGGGAGAAGGTGGTTGCGGTCGTGCCGTTGAACAGCGCCTTATCGGTCACATATTCGATGGCATCCTTTGCCCAGTGGCCCGCGATGTCGGTGAAGGTGCTTGCCGTACCCTCAACAACCTTGACATTCTTGCCTACGGTGCCGTAGTTGTCGTAATCCACAGAGTAATCGTTGAATACATCATCGGATTCGTAGCCTACTGCATCGGTGAAGGTGCCCTCGTTCCAGTCTGCCAGTGTTGCCCAGATATTGGTATTGCCAGCCTTGATGGAATACGAGTTGATAACCGGAATATCGGTGGACTTCTCTGCAACAGAGGAGTTCAGTACGGTAGTAACGCGAACATACTTTGCACTGCCCAGTGCGGAAATATCAACCGTGTTCTTGCCGTTCTTCAGCTCTGCGGACTGGGAAGCCTTTACGGTCCTACCGTCGTCCGAGGTCTCAACGGTTGCGGTTGCAGAAGCCGCGCCGGTGATCTCTGCGTTATAGGTAAACTGTGCTGCACTGCCGGTCATTGCGCGCCACTCGGTAGTGTGCGTGCCCTTGGTGACGATATTCTCCGGTGCGTAATCCAGCCATACGACCAGCTTGTCGCTTTCCGGACCCTTTGCAGTCGGATTTGCGTAAATCTGCTTGTTCTCCTCTGCGGTCAGCTTGGTGGTGTAGAAGCGGAGCTGGCCGATGTCGCCCGTCAGCATGGTGTGCGTCTTGCCGCGGCCGCGGCCCGTCAGCAGATGACGGTGGAATGCAAAGCCGGAGTACATGGACTTGCCTTCCCAGTTGCGGATCTCAGAATCAAAATTCGGTGCATCGGTGTGACCGCTTGCCTTGGTATCCTCGTAGCTGTCGCCGCCGGTTGCACGATCAAAGCCGCCGGTGTACTGTACCCACTTGCCGAGGGTAACGCCGCCGCTCATATTCTCGTCGTCGTTCCAGAAGTACTCGCCGTTATCGTTGTCAAAGCCAACGCCGTAGGTAACCATGCCGGTCTTGCGGACTGCCATGCGGAACAGGTAGTTGGTGCCGTAGCTGATGGAAGCGCCCTTCATCAGCAGCGGGTTGTGGTCCCACTCATCGCCCGTTGCCAGACGATCGATGTTTGCCCAAACCATGCCGGTAACGCCGTTGTCTACCACATAGTTCTTGTTATCCGGAATTTCCACATAATCATCCACGCCGTCCAGGGACAGACCCCAGCCGCCGTTGTACTTAACGAGCGTCGGATTGCCGCGGATGATGCCGTCGTTGCCCTTGCCGGACTTATCCTTTACGATCGGGGTGCCCTGAATGGAGCCGAGCACGGCAACGGTCTTCTCTGCCGAGTTGCCGACCTTGACGGTATAGCTGCCGCCTGCCGGTGCCTTGTAGGCAAACTCAACCGTGCGGGTCTCGCCTGCCTTGAGCGCAGTCTTCTGCGAGGTAACGGCTGCGCCGTTGATGTACAGCACTGCCTCTGCGGTGCCGTCCTCATTGCCGATGTTCTGCACATCCGCCTTGGCGTAGATGACATCGCTGGTCGGCTCGCTTACCGTGCCGCTGCCAAGCTGCAGGCGCAGGTTGCTGTAGGCGTAGGTCGCCTTGCGGAAGGTAACATTGACAGTCTTGGTGTAGCTGTCCAGCTTGAGGGTATGCGTGCCGAGTGCGGAAAGCGTCAGCGGTGCGCTCAGCGTTACGGACTCGCCGGGATTCAGACCGACAACGCGCTCCTTGCCGCTCTTGCCGAACTCATACAGCCAGCGGTCGGTGCCGTTGTCCTTGACACACATGGAGGCAGTCGCCAGACCCTTGCCGACATTGGTCACCTTTGCGGATACCGTGACAGTGCCGTTGGACTGAACGGTGTCCGGGGTGATGGAAATATCGCTGTACGCCAGCTTGGCGCCGTCCTTGGACAGCGTAACCGTCTCAAATATCTTCTCGCCGTCGCTGCTCAGGCCCAGATTCTTATAGGTCATCAGACCGTCCTTGACGGTTACTTCGAGCATATCGCCCTTGCCGGTTGCAAGCAGGTTGGGATAGTTGTCATTCAGGCGCTGATCTGGCTTGCCGGTGTCGATCTTGCCGTCGCCGATGCGGGCATCGCCCTGGGTTACATACAGGGTATCCGCGCCGCGCTTCGGATCAGCAGAAGCATAGCGGGAATACAGATGGGTATGGCCGCTGAACATAATATTTACGTTGCCGTTCTCCACGATGGAAGGAACGTACTTGCGGGTCAGATCATCCTCGAACGGATGGTGCATGGTAACAACGCGGAAGTCAGCCTTCTTGGCATCGTCGGTTGCAAGATCGGCCTTGAGCCAGTCGAGCGACTCGTTTACAACGGCCTTGGTTGCCGCATCCGCCTCGCCGCCGCCTGCAGTGGAGTTCAGCTCGAACAGGGACCACGGGTTGCTGTCCAGCATATCGAAATGCACCGGACCGCAGTCAAACGCTACGTTGCGTCCGGTCTCGTTGGACTTATACTGCTCCTTCTGCACCTTGGTGACATACTCATCAAAGTAGACACCGTAATCGTGGTTGCCGCTGTTGTAGATGACCGGCACATTGTGCAGGAACGAGCCGACATTCTGGAACCAGTACGGGAACTGATCCTTCTGAGAGCCGGTGCCCTCTACCATATCGCCGGTATGCAGGATAAAGTCCGGATCGAACTGTGCGATCACGTCGGAAACCTTGGTTGCCGTTTCAAAGCGATGGCTGTCGCTGACAACCACAAAGCGGATCTCATTCGAATTTTCGGGCAGCGTGCGGAAGTGACCATCCACAGTCTGTCCGTCCTCGGTCTCAACCTTGTAGGTATAGGTCGTACCCGGAGTCAGATCGGTCAGGCGGGCACGATACATGTGCATGCTCTCACCCTTAAACTTTTCGCCCTCCTCTACCGGAACCTCGAGCGTTTTCTTGTCCGCATCGCTCGTACCGTAGGTAATGGTGGACTTCATCGGTTTATCCAGTTCCCAAACGACAACCATGCCGTTTGTTTTCGGGGTCATCAGGTACGGACCCGTCAGGAAGGAGCCGGTATCCGTCCTTCCGATTGCGAAAGCAGTGCTCGGCACCAGTGTTGCCAGCATCACGGCCGACAGCACACCGCTGAGCAGCCGCCGCATACGAGAAGATTTTTTAGCCATTTTCTTTCTCCTTTCTCTTCACGGTACGGCTGCCGCCATACCGCCGCGTCTATGTTAAACCTTTTAAGTTAAGGCAATACCGCATAATTGAACAAGAGTGATTTGCGAGTAAATTTTGCGTA
>OLVZ01000211.1_pt1 | contig 62387 bp, 80 predicted proteins | sample 1673341 | NCBI WGS metagenome assembly OLVZ01 (sample SAMEA3178944, study PRJEB25190) | human gut metagenome | biome: human gut; feature: human-associated habitat; material: faeces | place: Austria | collected 2013 | reverse complement strand
GTAGAGCACTTGACTTTTAATCAAGTTGTCCGGGGTTCGAATCCCCGATGCTTCACTAATTGAAAAGGCTGGAAACCCTAGTAAAATCAAGGGTTTTCAGCCTTTTTACGTTGTCGGAATGAAATTATCGGAAAATCAAAGTAAGGTATTGTAGAGTAATGTAGAGGAATGTAAATGTGTCATTTTCGTGTCACCTCGTATCACATGGAAAGAGCAGCTTCCACCGCTCCGGCGGTATCCTCTTTTTCCAGCATGATGTGATTGTAAATCCTCAAAACCATTGCTTCGTCATCCCCCAGTAGAGACGCAATATTCTTGATCGAGATACGCGGGATCTGGTAGCAGAGCGATGTACAATAGTTGTGGCGGAAAATATGGGCTGTGAGTCCGCAGACGGGATTTTCAGCGACTCTATTCATTTCCTTTATGATTCTTTCCCACTTCCGGCGGTAAGAGGATTTAGACACCATTTTGCCGCCCTGCATGGAAAACAGAAGTGTTCCCTTGATGCAGAACCGCACGTAGCTTTCCAGCGACGTATAGAGCTGCGGCGGAATTGGAACCTGCCGGAATCCGTTCTTCGATTTCGGTTCTTTGATGCTTGGTTTTCCTGCATCATCAAATTCAACAGCCTTGTTCACGTTGATGATCTTTTTGGAAAAATCAATATCGAACCGAGTAAGGGCGAGAACTTCTCCACATCTTAATCCGGTACAGTACAGGATATCCACAAAAATTCGATCAGATGGGGATAAATCAGCGTCTTGCATCGCCTTTTTCTCGTTTGCGGTCAGCGGCCGCTTTTCATCTGCTTTGTAGTCGATCGGCTTCATCACGTCCTTTAGATCCTCGAGCAGGTTGGCAGGATATAAACGGTCATGCACCGCGGCCTTCATGATCTGAGAGAACGTGATCTGTAGCTGCTGCTGGATGCGCTTCTTTCCGGCTGCATCGTTGAGCACCGTCTGATAATGGATCGGAAGGACATCGCAGAGCCGCACGCCGTCCATCTGCTGCAGATGCTTCTCGATGATGTTCCGGTACATCCTCTTCGTGTTGTTGGACGCTTCGGCCTTGTAGACTTTCAGCCACCTGCCTGCATAGTCCAGGAACAGGATGTTCTTGTCCCGTACAGTTTCCAGATTCTTAATCTTGTCGTTGTAAGCTGTCACTTTTGCTTCCAGATCCTTACTGCTTTTTCTGGATCTGATCGTGATGTAGTGCTTTTTTCCATCAACATAGCTTCCATCCCACACACGGGCTTGAAAATACCCGTTCTTTTGCTTTGTATACTTCGCCTTTGCCATCTATAGGCTCCTTTCGTTTAGTGGCTGGAAAAGCCACAGAGACGGCGCAAAATGGGTGCAAAAAAGCGGCCGCAAACAGACGGGAAAAAATAGTCGAAAAAAATCGAAAATTTTCCCGTTCCACTTGCGAAGCCGCCGGAAGTGTGATAACATAATCATGTTCATTAGATTATTCCTTCCGGGGAGTAACCTCTTATGAAAGGCCTAACAGATTGCGCCACAGTCTGTTAGGCCATTTTTTATTATCTATACATAATACGGATTCGGTTTTCCTAGAATCGTAAACAGGTCGATAATCCAGCCGATTCCAAAAATCCCCAGGGTACAGAGGTACAGGATACCCATTCCGAATTTTCCTTCGTAGAATTTGTGTCCGCATAAAGTAAAAAGGCACAGGAAGAAAGCAACCCATTTATTTTTTGGCTTTCCTGTGACGTATACTCCTTGGCTTGCACTCGCCGCTGCCGCTGCTGATGAAGAAGCAGAAGAGGATGCGCTGCTACTGTTGTTGTTATTAATAATAACGTTCTTCTGATCTGTTTTAAGATCCTCAACCTGCTTTCCGCACTTCGGACACACGACACAATCCGCGTCAATAACCTGTCCGCAATGTTTGCAATATTTTGTCTCTGCCATATTGACTCCCCCTATCTGCGCAGAACCGTGATAACCACGCCAAATATAACCCATTCCCTCATCTCGTCCGGGTTGTTGTGATCTATGGTTATGATATCCCCATACCCGTTTATCGGCTCCATTCTGCACGGTTCCGACTGGATAAATTTACGGATGTACGCCCGCCCGTTCTTTTTATTGACCAGGACGAATGTATCACCGTCCCTGGGCGGCCGCTTCGAGATTCCGATGATGTCGCCCTTGATATATACGGGATGTAAGTGGTTCGATGTTATCCGGATGCCACAGTGCAGCCGCTCTCCGTATTTCTTGATATATTCCGGACAACACACATGCTCTTCATGTGCGGAATCCAGAACCATCCCATCTTCCATGTTTCCTGTCAGAAGCAGGACATCCAACATGTTCGCAGGGTCTTCTTCTTTGGCTTTCATCTCAAGCTCGAATTCTATTTTGGCGGTTATGTAGGCTTTCTGCCGATCTGTTAATTTGCGGAATTTATTCAGCACTTCAATCTCGATACTGCGTTGGCCGAACATCTCGTATAAGAATCTTCCTGTCAGCTCATAGAGTTTCGGCGCAAGCATGATACTGAACGTGTCCACGCGGCGGGAAATGATGTTCCGGTAAGAAGATGCCGAAATTCCCAGCTTTTTCGCGAATTCACATTGAGTATACCAGAGCTTTATGCGCTCTTTTTCCAGATTTTCCGCAAACGTGTCTAACATCTCTTTCTTTGTAGTCACCTTAAATTCCCCCTTTGTATCAAGATTCTGACGAAAATTATCAAGCAAAAGAGCAAGCACACATGAAATTACGTCAACATCTTGTGCGGTATCCGGTGTAATATAAGTATAAAGATGTTATACAGAAAATTTTATCATATTTTTAAAAACTGTCAATAAGGGGGGAGAAAAAAGTTGAAAAATTAGAGATTCTGTATATCGAAATAGGCAGATACGTGGCGCACGGTTGATATTATCGAACGAATATTCTATAATCGTGGTATCACTATTTTGATTGGCACTGTCAGGGAGGTACATAATCATGAGAGATGAACAACCGGAAGATAAAAAGAAAGAAATAAAACGGATGGTAGACGAAATTTACAATCCAGCGTACATTGATATGATTTATGGCTTTGTAAAAAGATTATACGCGGAAAATAAGAAGCAGGGGAACTGACCCCTGCTTCTTTTATTTCGAAAAACGATCCATGAACTTCCAAAAAAGTTCCTTGTCTTCTTTTGACAGATGATAATATTTCATAATTGCTTCTTTGGCTTTCAAGTCTTCAATTCCGATTTCAGCACATATAGTTCCGAAGTCTACATCAACATCACGAAACATTTCACCTTCTCCATCTCGGAGCCATTCTTCCCGCACATTATATTTCTCACAAATTAATTTAATGACGGCAGCAGAAGGGGTTCGCCTTCCCATCTCATAACTTGAGACGTTCGAAAACGATATCCCAAGATCGTTTGCGAATTTTTGCTGGCTACCTATGTTTAAGGCTTTACGCAGCATTTTCAATCTTTCATGCAACATTTTCACCTCCTGTCTAATGATAGTTTACACCAGAATGAGCAAAATATCAATAGAAAAAATCACACAAAGTACGAAAAAACATGTTGACAAAGTATGTATATGGTGCTATATTGAGAATGTACAAAGCACAAAGGAGGTGAGTACATGGTAGCAGAAAAAGATAAAGAAGATTGCAAGAAATTTGCAGATATTTTCATGTCACTGCCAGAAGACAGTAAGAACATGGTCATCATCTATCTTTCGGCACTTCGCGATAGAGAAGAAGCGGACAAAGCCCGGTTACAGAAAACATAAGGAGCGGAAAAGAAGTGAATAGAGATGTAGAAGATCCATGCTTCGATGAATCCGGCGAGTACGAATTTGACGAAGACGACCTGCGGCGTATCGAAGCATGGGAGAAAATCGTTAAGTGTACGAGAAGGGCGCACATTGGCTCACTGGTTATGCTTGCGGCATCACTCGTATCACTGGTTGTTCAGATCATCAATCTTTTTTAGTTTCTCTACAGTGTCATCAAGGTGACGAATGGAACGGGAAATGCTTTCGAGCTGAGTGACTATACCGAGTTTAGGTTTTTTGGTTTCGTCAAGTTGCTCTTGAGCAATTCGGTTTGCAACGTTGGTTTGACGCGCCGCGAATATGGCGCTTGTGACACTGACAGCAACTGATACAAGATTGATAACATTCGAAATATTCAATTATTTCACCTCCTCATAAAGAGGATAACACACGAAAGGTGTAAAGACTATGGGAATCTTGAAAACGTTACTTTCGTTGCCACATCTGGCGGACGATCTGGAAAGTGAAGAGTATGCAAGTGCAAAGCTGTTCGGAAAAATCGCAGATCTGGAAAAGAAAATCGAAAAACTGGAAGCCGGAGAGCCGCGGCCGATCACCAAAGAAGAACTTGAAAAAGTCGCTGCGGCAGATGAACTTTACCGACGCATCCGGCATTGGAACGAGAAATATTAAATAGCAAAACGCAAACAGGGTCATTGCAATTTGCTTAGTAACGTTATCATAACGTTACGCTAACAGGGACGTAGCGTCACAGTAACGCCCCTAGAATAAGAATAAGAATAAGAAAAAGATATAAAAACATATATTGAGCATCGCAAGCGTTGCTCAGTACGCAAAATAGAGGTGGAAGCATGAACGAAATGATTATCACGAATGCAGAGTTCGGGAGCATTCGAATCGAGATGCGAAACGGTGAACCGTGGTTCGTTGGATCCAGTATCGCTAAGGTGCTGAAATACCAAAACCAGCAGAAAGCAATTCGAGATCACGTAGACGCTGAGGACAAGCTGACCGAACAAATCGTTCTGGCAGGTCAGCGGCGGGATGTAACGCTGATTAACGAGTCCGGGCTGTATAGCTTGATTCTCTCAAGCAAGATGGAAGAAGCAAAGAGATTCAAGCACTGGATAACGTCGGAGGTTCTCCCGGCGATCCGGAAAACCGGCGGGTATCAGCAGACAGCACCGCAGGGAAAGGAGTTACTGGCTCTGGCAGTCCTCGAAGCGCAGAAAACCATTGAGGAGCAGAACCGAGCCATTGAGCGGATGCGTCCGAAAGAGATTTTCGCGGACGCAGTGAGCGCAAGCAAAACGTCAATCTTGATCGGCGACCTTGCAAAGCTGATTAAGCAGAACGGGGTTGACATCGGCGAGAAGCGGCTCTTCCAGTGGATGCGGGAAAACGGTTATCTGATCCGGAAGGACGGAGCCAGCTACAATATGCCGACACAGAAGAGCATGGATCTCGAGGTTATGGAGATCAAAGAGTCGACGATCACCCAGCCGAATGGGAGCGTTCGGATCAGCCGCACCCCGAAAGTGACGGGGAAAGGACAGAAATATTTCATCAACAAAGTTATCACAGCGATGGAAGAGCGGGGCTAAGCACGACATTGAATCGCTAGGGAAAAGCGGAGCGGGGAAATACGCCGGATGGAAATGCAAAGGAATTGCGAGGGAAAGGCCGCTACCTGTGGGATTGGCTGGATGAAAAAGGAAACGTAATCGGTGGAAATTACAGAGCTAAGGAGAAACATGGAAAAAACGACATGGGAGCAGGCGGAAGAGTTCGCGGTTGAGGTGATACGGGAAGCCAGAAAGAAAGCAAAATTCTGGTTCGGCGCTTGGCTGGTAACTTTCGTGGCGCTGATAACGGTTGTGGCGGCCGTGTTGGTAATGTAGTAAGGAGGTTCCCCGGATGGAAGAAATTACGAAAGCAGAAGCAGAAAAAATGATTTTCATGTTTCTGGGCCGAGAGGTCCGGATCAAAGAAAAAGAAGAAAGTCGGATATCGTATCCGGCGCGGTATATGCGGAAATCTGAACTGCTGAAAATGCAGAATCCCCTGTTGGGGGAAACAGTGCTCGAACGCGCCGAGAAATACGCACCGGCGGGGGTTGTGAGGAAAATCAACCCGATGAAGAGAAACAGCCCGCTTGTGTTCGACACAGTGGAGCTGGAGAAATGGAGGGCGAAGCATTGAAGAAAAAAATTGTAGCAGCAGAAGTGATTCTGTGGGTTACGGCACTCGTGGCCATCAGCAATATCAATTGGGGCGGGTTCTTCTGGTGCTTTTCGCTGATGATTCTCGGGTATCTTGCTTTTCTGGCGGTTGACGCGGAGGAGAAGAGAAAGAAAACAGAAGCCGAAAAGGCAAAAAAGAAGAAAGACAGAGTGTTCCAGACGTGGTTGAGAATGTAAAAAATGCCCTCCGGGAAACGAAGGGCATCTGTAAAAAGACAACATCATCATAGCACATAAAAGGAGAAAAGGCAATGGGAATGAAAGGTTTTAAGGGATTCGAGAAAGATTTTTCCTGCAAAGGGAAACAGTACGAGGAAAACACGACATATGAGGAGCACGGTGTGGGATGCTGCCATAAAGGCGTTATGCATTTCTGTGAGGACCCGTGGGAGGTTCTGAACCATTACGACCTCGTGGATGGCAACGGAAATTTTTCTGAATTTGCGGAAGTGGAAGCATTGGGGCAGGTATGGAATGACGGAGAAAAGCGGGCAACAAATAAAATTCACATCGGCGCTAAGCTTGGCTTTAAAGATTTTATTAAAGCATGCATTGATTTTACGATCGAGCGCACAAAATTTGACGGCTCGTCCGGTGACTCCGCGAAGATCGGCTCGTCCGGTAACTACGCGAAGATCGGCTCGTCCGGTGACTCCGCGAAGATCGGCTCGTCCGGTGACTCCGCGCTGATCGGCTCGTCCGGTAACTACGCGAAGATCGGCTCGTCCGGTGGCTCCGCGCAGATCGGCTCGTCCGGTAACTACGCGAAGATCGGCTCGTCCGGTGACTACGCGCAGATCGGCTCGTCCGGTAACTCCGCGAAGATCAATAGCACCGGAGAAGACGCTGTGATTATGTGCGCAGGCAGCAGATCAAAAGCAAAAGGCAAAAAGGGGAGCTGGATCACGCTTGCGGAATGGGTGAAAGATGAAGAAAAAGGACGCTATGTGCCGGTCTGCGTAAAAACAGAGCGCGTAGACGGCGAAAAAATCAAAGAGGACACTTATTACACGCTGAAAAACGGAGAATTTGTGGAGGTAGAAGAATGAAAAAGTATGAATATGTAGGCTTGGATGTAAGTGTAGAAAAAAGCGCGGCAGATGCGGCAACATGTTACATCGAAGCAGTACGCCGGTATCTGGAAAGCGAGAAATTCCCGCAGGTTGATACAATCGCGGCGATTCTCGGACTGAAAGAAGTGGAGGTGCAGCCATGTGGGACAGCGACGAAAACGGGAGAAGAGTGCTGATCTGTGATTTTTGCGGCGAGGTCATTGCGTCTGCAAAGCCTGGATATTACGGCGAGGACTACGTAGAGGTCAATGGCGAGTGCATCCACACAGAAAACTGTATGGACAGATGGATTCATGAGCACAGAAAGGAAGCTACATATGGCGAAAATAGATGAGAAAATCATGCAGATCCAGACACGGATCAAGGTTCCGAAGAACCACGTTAATGAGTTTGGAAATTTCAAATATCGGAGTGCCGAGGATATCATGAAAGCGTTGAAGCCGATGGAAAAAGAGCTGCTAGTGTCAGTACAGATCACCGACGAAGTGGTAGCGGTAGGAGTGAACGTGTATCTGCGGGCGACGGTGACCGTGTACGACCTGGAAAGCGGAGAAAGCCGTAGCACAATCGCTTTTGCGAGGGAACCGGCGACACCGAAAGCTAAGATGGATGAAAGCCAGACAACCGGTTCTGCATCGTCCTACGCGCGGAAATACGCGCTCTCAGGAATGTTCCTGCTCGATGACAGCATTGATCCGGATTCTAACAGGGCGATTGACAGCGGAGAACCTTGCTCGGATGCGCAGGAAAAAACCATCCGGGAACTGGCGGAAAAACACAATGTCAATCTTGATGAGCTGTATAAGAGACAGAAAGTTAAGAATAACCGCCCGACGGCGATGCAGGCCGGAAAGATTCTTAACATGTTCAAAAAACAGCTCGGGGGCGAGTGATGCACGCTCTGGCTGAAATCGTAAAATCCGTAGAAAAAGACGGTGATACGTGGCTTGTAGTGCGGCTGCCGAAAAACAGACTGAAAGAAGAAATCGAGAACAAAACCATCACGAACACAGAAATGCGTTTTGACGATGGGCGGCATATCTCCAATCTGCAGCGGAAGAAAGCATACGCAACCATCCGGGATATAGCTATTGAGTTGGGCTATCTCCCGGAGGAGATGAAAGAGATTATGAAATGCAACTACGTGATCGAGACTGGAGAGCCGTATTTCTCCCTTTCAGACTGTTCGATGGGGATGGCGCGGGATTTCATCACGTTTCTGATGGATTTCGTGCTTAAAGAGGGAATACCGCTATCAGACAGCGGAATAGAGCGCGCGGATGATGTCGGGAAGTACCTGTACGCGTGCATCAAGCACAGAAAATGCGCGGTGTGCGGGAAAGATGGCGAAATCCACCACGTTGATACAATCGGCATGGGAAATGACCGGCGGCGGGTGGATGATTCGGGATACCGGAAAATCTGCCTGTGCAGGACGCACCACACGATCGCACATCAACGCGGAATGCCGAGCTTCGAAAAAATGTATCACGTATACGGAATTGTTGTAGATGATAACCCGGATGGGAAGTCATAGAGTCCAGCATGGAACTGTCAACAGAGTATCTCAAAACGGTTCATGTTTTATACGTCACAACAAAAAAGGCGGCTGGCTGGAGCCGCCGGAAAGGGGCAGAGATGCCGATTAACAGCAAACAGAAAGGGAAGCGCTTCGAGCTGGAGCTTTCCAGAAAGTTCCGGGAATATGGCTACACGGAGTCACGCCGGACCGCGCAATACTGCGGAAATACCGGTGACGCATCCGATGTTGTAGGTCTCCCTGGAATACACGTAGAAGCCAAGCATCAGGAGAGAATGCAGCTCTATGATTGGATGGATCAGGCGAAGCACGACGCGAAAGAAAGCAAAAAAGACGTTCTTCCGGCCGTATTCCATAAACGGAACAATCATAAGATCCTTGTCACAATGGAGTTAGACGACTGGATGGTCATATACCGAGAATATGAAGCCGGAATGAGCTTGGAAGCAGGTGGAAACGATGGGAGAGGTTAAGTGGGTTAAGATGTCTATCGACATGTTCGATAATCGGAAAATCAAGTATCTTCGCGGCCTGCCGGAGGGTAACAACATCGTTCTTATCTGGGTTATGTTGCTGACACTGGCTGGGCGTTGCAATTCAAACGGGTATATTTTCTTGACCGAAAACATCCCATACACTCCGGCGATGCTCGCGAATGAGCTTGGCTTTCCGGAAAGCACGATTCTGGTAGCCATGAAAGCACTGGAAAGCATGGGAATGATTAGCTGGAGCGAAGAAAACGCGCTGATGATCCCGGGATGGGAAGAGCATCAGAACGTAGCCGCGTTGGAGCAGATCAGGGAGAACAACCGAAAACGGCAGGCACGGTACAGGGAACAGGCAAAAATAGAAGCTGTGGAGCAGGAAACACCGCCGCCGGTAGAAGAAAAGAAAGAGGAGCAGGAAGAACCGAAGCCGTCGAAAAAGGCGGAGGAAACCAAAGAAGCGAAGATTCTTTTTGAACGTCTGTGGAGCCTGTATCCGAACAAAAAAGGCAAGGGGCAGGTAAGTGATGCAGCAAAGAAAAAACTGCTTAGAATCGGGAAGGAAGAGCTTGAGAGAGCGATTCAGCGGTATAAGACGGAGCTGGAAAAAGAAGACTGGAGAAAGCCGCAGTACGGCAGTACCTTTTTCAATTCTGGTTACGTGGACTATCTCGACGCGAATTATGAGCCGGGAAAAAGAGAGCCGACGAAGCAGCAGAAAGGAAACAAATTCAACAATTTCAACCAGCGGGACTACGATTTCACGGCGCTGGAGCGGGCATTGACAGGAGGTTAAGCATGGTATCAGTAATCAAAACAGCAATTATCTGCGCAACAGTAGCGTTTTGCTTCTGCCAGATGATGAAACACTAAAAAAATAGGGGAGGTGTCTATGAGCAACAAGCTTAAGAAAAAGCCGTCAACTAAGTTAAGCCCTGAGACGATGACAGCCGCAGAGGTAAGCGGGATCACAGGCGTAAAGCTCGAGATCCTGCGGAAATGGGTGGACAGGATGCAGAGAAACCTGTCCGAAGCCTACCAGAAAGAAGCACAGGAAAAGCTGCTGAAAGCAGAGGACTGCATCAGCGCGGCGAACGTCGTGTGCTCGGCACTGGCGATCTATGAGACCTGGGGGTACAAAAAGGCGCTTGACCGGTACATGGACAACTACACTACGGCAGTACGGAAGATGAACAGTGTAGGTCTGGCTAAGATGTACGAGGAACTGCACGAAAAGACCGGCGCAACGCTGGAATTTGAGGATATGGATCTTTCAAAAGAGTTTGGCTTTGGAGGGGCGGAAGAATGAAAGAAACGAAATACGATAAAAACAATTTCCCGGATGCTCTTCTGAAAGAGTGGGATAAAACGAGAAAACAGATTCTCGGAAAGGCAGGAAAAGAGAATGGAAATAATCGGAATCATTCTGTTCTGCGCGGTGATTCTCGCGTCAGCAAAACTAATGCTTGACCCGCCGGATCGGAAAAAAGATCCGAAAGAGGATGAGGAGCAAATTGAATTTCTGAACGAGTGGAACAAGAAACATAAAAAATAACAAACACAAAGAAAGGAGCCAGCCTCCGGCCGGGGTAAGGGTATACCGGGCTTCTGAATGAAAAACATATGAATTTATTCGACAAGGTAAAATGCAAAGGCTTTTATAAAAAATTTAACGACGGAAAATGGTTGCGACTCGACAGAAAAACTTTAACTGCTGATGCAATGGACAATAATCTTGTGAGCATGGGCAATGATGGAACTACCGAAAAAGACGTTGAGTATATCGAAAAAACCTATTTCAAACATGTTGACAAGAATTTCATCGGAGTAATTGTTGGATATAGAGATGTTATTGTAAAAGGTTGTCTTGATGCAGAGTATCAAGAGGAATGTGATGTAGGTGTCGGAGTTATTCCGGAAGCGTTTTATGTATCCAAAAGAGCGAAAGAAACTGTAAAATGTGCTGTTGTCTACTATGCGAATAACATGAAACACTATGTCCCTTTGGAAGATATTATGGAGGTAATTCTATGAAAAAGAATCTTATCGTTGACTGTTTTGCTGGCGGGGGCGGCGCCTCCGTCGGCATCGAGATGGCACTGGGGAGACCGGTAGATATTGCGATTAATCACGATCCGGATGCCATCCTGATGCACAAAACGAATCATCCGAACACGCTGCATCTAACAGAAGATATTTTTAAGGTTGACTTGAAGAAATATGTAAAAGGCCGGCACGTGGCTCTGATGTGGGCGTCGCCGGACTGTACAAGCCATAGCAAGGCAAAAGGCGGTAAACCACGGGAGAAAGGATTGAGAATTCTTCCGTGGGCTGTTTACAAACACGCTAAAGCAATTCTGCCGGACGTGATCCTGATGGAAAACGTAGAGGAAATACAACAGTGGGGGCCGCTTGACAGTAATGGTCATCCGATTAAGGAACGTCGTGGAGAGGACTATCGAAAATTTATTATGGCAATGAAATCTCTTGGATATATGTTTGAGTGCAGAGAACTGATAGCAGCAGACTACGGAGCACCCACGACACGGAAACGCTGGTACGCAATCTTCCGGAGAGACGGACGTGAGATTGTATGGCCGGCACCGACTCACTTCAAGGATCGAGAGCCACGGTGGAAAGCCTGTGGCGACTACATAGACTGGTCAGATTTTGGACGATCCATATTTGATAGGCCAAAGCCTCTGGCGGACGCGACTATGAAGCGTATCGCGAATGGAATCCGGAAATATATCGTGGAAAATCCGAATCCATATATCGTAAAAGATGGAGAAAAGCTGTTTTTGTCGTATCTGGATAAAGCATATGGTGGAAACTATAAAGGTTGTGGAAGTGACCTGCATTCTCCTTGCAGCACAATTACCACCGTAGATCACAATCGTCTGGTGACTGCTTTTCTCATCCAGTATCACGGCGAGACGAAAGCCGGAGATTCCCGGGGCCAGTTTCTAACGGAGCCGATCAAGACCATTGATACCAGTAACCGGTACGGGCTGGTGACAGCGTTTATTACCAAATATTACAAGACTGGTATCGGACAGGGTTGCGATGAGCCATTGCATACGATTACAACATCGCCGGGGCACTTCGGGCTGATATCCGCATTCCTGATTAAATATTACGGATCCGGCGGAAGCTGCCAAGGCATTGACAGGCCACTGGATACGATCACCACGAAGGATCGTTTTGGTTTGGTTAATGTGGTGCTGGATATTCAGGGAGAAAAATACATTCTGAAGGATATCTTCCTGCGAATGCTGAAACCGGAAGAACTGAAGCTGATGCAAGGATTCCCGAAAGATTATATCATTGATCGGGATTACAACTGGAAACCGTACCCGATTGCAAAGCAGGTGGCGCGGATCGGGAACAGTGTGGTGCCGATTATGGCGGAAAAGTTAGTAGAAGCCAACTGCTCGTACTTAAAAGTAGGGGAGCGGGTGCCGAATCTGAATATCGATGACAGCCAGGAACAGTTGAGATTTGCGTGAGGAAAAAGGAGAAAGAATGATAATTAAGAGTCAAAACAAAGATCTTGTGGTAGATACATACGGAAATGATTTCCGTATGTTCTGCGGACCGGACGGCCGGTATGGTATCGAGACAAGAGCAGGTGTAGTAGGAGTCTATAAAACAAAAAAGAAAGCAGAAAAGGTTCTTGATGAAATTGCTGAGCAAATTGGATGCTGCAAAGCAGATGAAATCATTTACGCGGGTAGAGGGATCGGCGGACTCCGTGTAACCGTGTATCAAGCGCTTGCACAGGAATATGTGTATCAAATGCCAGCAGAAGAGGAGGAAGAAGATGCTGATTAGAAGACAGGACAAGAAAGCAATCTTCAATATTGATACTTGCAGAGTGCTTTATGTGGCTGAGACGGTTGGAGGTTGTTTTAAAATCTGCGCAGACCAATTCGAACAGCTTGGAACTTACAAAACAGAAGAAAGAGCAATGGAAGTTTTGGACATGATCGCAACGCAGAGTGCGTTATGCAACGCAGGAGTTGCTGTGTATTTAGTGGATGAAATCGAAAAAGCTTGGTATATGGATATGCCGGAGGAGTGAAGACAGAATGACGAAAGAAGAGCTTGTGATAGGGAACAGGTATAAGATCCGCCGCCCGTCAATCGCGGATGGCAACGTAAATTCGTATCAGTGGAGTGATGCAACTTTGGTTGATATCTCTACACATATTGCGGTATTCAGTGTGGGAGAGTATTGTGTCACCTACAAATTCTGCCAGTTAAGAGATGAAGTAAAAGAAGCGTAACGCAGAAAGGAGCTGCACCATGAGCATTCGTGGCACATTTTTGAAAGATTACGGGATTTCGAAAGAACTTGGGGATAAGATCGTATCATATTGCAGAAACGCGCACGACTACGACCAGAATCTTATCTTACAGGCCGCACAGAAGACTTGCCCGGAGATATCGAGTGCCCTGTTCGCGAATCTTACGCTTGGAATTGGATATGACCGGATCAGCCAGGTGCAGTACATCCCAATGCAGCGGAAAGATTTCCAGGGGTACAGGCGGAAGACAATCGAGGAGCTGTATAGATTGCTGCTTCTGCATGGAAAGGAGCTAGAATGAAGATTGGAAACAAAAATGTTGCAGAAATCCAGATATTGAATAGAGACAATGATCTGATCGTAAGCATAGTTGATGAAAACATGATTATCGAGAAAGATTATAAGGTGGTTTTAAGACTGGAAGGAGAAGAAAAAACAGAAACATATCCAGAAGAGTAACAAAAAGGGTACAACGAAAAGCCCCCATGCCAGTACACTAAGAATAGAAGTGTATTAGTATGGGGGTGATTTTTATGCCTACAAACAAGACTTATGACAATCTCGAGAAAATGATCTTTTCCGGCGTGGGAGAGTACGGAATCCCCGAAATTATGCCGGAAGAGTACAAGCCGTGTGAGTGGATCGGATTCAACTACGCGGCCAACACAACGAAAAGAGCCGGGAAAGGCGTTCATTTCTTCCTGGATGACTACCAGTTCGAACGAGTATGGAATAATCCGGATCGTTACATTGAGGTACTGAGAGACTATGACTACGTGCTTTCACCGGATTTCAGCATGTACACGGACTTTCCGAAAGCCATGCAGATTTACAACCATTACAGAAAACACTGGTGCGCGGCATATATGCAAATGAATGGACTGCGTGTAATACCTACGATCGCATGGAGCGACGAAAGCTCGTTCGAGTGGTGCTTTGATGGCGAGCCGGTGGGAAGCGTGGTGGCAGTATCCAGTGTGGGAACGCAGAACAGCAAGGCGAAAAAGGCGGCATTCCTGCGGGGATATGAAGAAATGATGAAACGATTATCACCGGAGCGCGTGATCTTCTTCGGAAATGTTCCGGAAGAGCTGGAAGGAGACGTGGAAAAGGTCGCAGCGTTCCAGGAGAGATACAAGAAGGAGGGAACCTAAATTGGGGGGGCGCGGAAGTAGCAGCAACTTACAAAACAGAAGCACCAAGCAATCATTAGAGGAGTTTCTGGGGAAAAGAGGCCTTTCCTCTCCTATGAGTGATTACATGGTAGATAAGATGCGTATTCCTCATGGAATGACGCAGAGACAGCAGAAAAAATTCGAAAAAGATGCTGCAAAAGCAAGAGAAAAGTACGCCGCAAAGCGAGAATCAGCAATCAAGGAATACAATCAAAAAGTTGCATCTGGACAAATTACACAACCAGGTAAGTATGATAAGTTACTGAAAACCGCGAAAGGTCATTCGGATAACGAATCCGTGCAGGCAGCCAGAAGAACGCTTACAAAACGCGGCATAGACTGGAAAACAGGAAAGAAATTGAAGAGGTAAACGATATGGGCGGACGAGGGGGGCAAGCGGAATAGGCAGGAAAAGCCAATCCGCGTTGGACCCGAAAGCGAACACAAAAGATGTGACGTATAAAATCCAACATGGTATTGTGAGCTACGATGATTCCAGAGGAATTGAAAGTTACGGTATCAGATGGGACAAGGTAAGCAGTGTTTCGGGACAAGCCTACAACATACGAAGCATGTTAAAAGAAAAAGGCTTTCGGTGGGACGGTAAAACAAAGAGTTGGGTAAAGAAATAAAGCTGCAGGAAAGGGAACAGAGATGATGGAATGGCGAACGAACAAAACTTAATACCGACAAACCGGAGAAGTAAGAGCGAGGTAAGAGAGAACGCCAGAAAAGGCGGTATCAAGTCTGGACAGGTGCGCAGGCAGAAAAAGACCCTTTCCGAACTGGCTAAGATGATAGCCGAGAACCCGGCACCTGCGCAGGCGAAAAAGTCTCTCGCAAAGCTCGGAATAGACGATGAGAACGCGAGCAATAACGCGCGAATCGTAGCGTCTGTGTACAGTAAGGCCATCGAGGGAAACATGATGGCTGTGGAGAAGTGGGAGCAGCTTGTAGCGGATAAGAAAGCAGATACAGTAGCATATGAACTGCCAGCAAGGGTGATTGGAAAAGCATTCGTTGACATCAACCGTAAGATCGAGCCGAATATTGAATATGTATTCGAGGGCGGACGCGGCGGTCTGAAATCGTCCTATGTGGCGTTCAAAATCGTTGAAATTCTCAAGAATAACCCTCAAATGCACGCCTGCATCACGAGACAGGTGGCTGGAACACTGAAAGATTCCGTGTATGCCAACATGAAATGGGCGATAAATGAACTTGGGCTGATGGAAGAGTTCGAGTTTAAAGTATCGCCGCTAGAAATAAAATATATCAAGACCGGACAGACGATATACTTTCGCGGGCTGGATGACGAAACGAAACTGAAATCCATTAAGCCCGAATTTGGTTATATTGGAATCCTCTGGAAAGAGGAGAAAGACCAGATGAAAGGCGACGCACAGGAGCGTTCCGTGAATCAGTCAGTTTTGCGAGGCGGTGACATCTCCTATGATTTCTCATCCTACAACCCTCCCAAAAGCAAAAGTAACTGGGTCAACCGAATTAAGCTCGTGCCGAATCCGAAAAGAGTGATACATCACTCGTGCTATACAGACGCGCCGCCGGAATGGCTCGGAAAGAAGTTCATCGAGGACGCGGAACATCTAAAAGAAGTCAATCCGGAAGCATACGAGCATGAGTATCTCGGCATCCCGAACGGAGACGGCGGAAACGTGTTTGAATATCTGGAGATCCGAGACATCACAGAAGAAGAGATTAGCCACATGGACCGTATCTATCCAGGCGTTGACTTCGGATGGTACCCGGATCAGTATTGCTACCTGCGGACTTACTACGATTCGGCGCGGGAGAAAATCTATCTCATTGACGAACTATACGTGAATAAGTGGAGCAATGAGAAAACAGCAAAATGGATCAAAGAAAAAGGGTATGATGACTATACGATTATCTGCGATTCCGCGGAGCCTAAGTCCGTAAACGACTATAGGGATGCCGGACTCCCGGCAAGGGGAGCAATCAAAGGACCTGGAAGCATTGAATACGGATTCAAATTCCTGCAGGCACGAACTCTCGTGATTGATCCGAAGCGGACACCGCACGCTTACAAAGAAATCACGGAATACGAATACGACCGGGATAAGGACGGGAACGTTATCAGCGGATATCCAGACGGTAACGACCATGCTATCTCGGCTTTACGTTATGCGTACGAACCATTATTTAATCGAAGGGGGTATAGTGCATAATGTGCGAATTTTGCGATGAGCTGAAAAACTGGAAAACCTTAGAAAGATTCGATCAGCGTGCACGGTACGTCTATAAGTGTAAGCTGATACGCAAGACGATGGTCGAGACAAGAGCGGCGGGGAGCATCGAGGGAACGCCGCATAACGTCAATTACTGCCCGATGTGCGGCAGAAAAGTGACAGAGGGCTAGGAATGGGACTGATAACAACTATTAAGAGGTGGCTAAGCATGTTTTTTCGAAGCGAAGCGGAGCAGGCGTTTGATGTTGATGTGATCGAATCGCCGGTAATGGATACAGTCATAAAAAAGTGCGCTGCGGTTTATGCCGGCGAACCGCTGTGGAAAGATGCTAAGAACGGCATCCGAACAATCAATTTTGCAAAATCGCTAAGTTCGGAAACGGCGCGTCTTGCGACATTAGCAATTAAAATCACAATCGAGGGATCAGCACGGGCGGAATGGCTGCAGCAGCAGACGGATGCAGTGTTTTTCAGTATCCGCAAATGGGTGGAATATGGCTGTGCGTATGGCACGGTAGTCATCAAGCCGAACGGGAAGACGTTGGATGTATTCACACCAGATGAAGTGCTTATAACTGATTACGACAACCAGAATATCACCGGAATGATATTCAAAGATACGTACACGCAAGGAAAATGGTACTACACGCGGCTGGAATATCACCGATTTGCAGAAGAAAAGCAGGGCGAGGAAACAGTACGCCCTTACTATATTTCCAACCGGGCGTATCGGTCGAAATCTCCCGATTCAATCGGCGATCCGGTGGCGCTGAAAGATACGAAATGGTCTGAGCTTATGGCAGACTCCCCGCCGATTATGAAAGCGAACGGAGAAAGCCTGGATGGCCCGATGTTCGGCGTGCTCGTGACACCGCAAGCGAACAACGTGGATAAGTCAACACCGCTCGGCCTGCCGGTATATGCCGAAGCGCTGGAAGAGCTGAAAGACCTTGATATTGCATATTCACGCATGACCGGAGAAATCCACGACAGTGAACGAATCGTTCTGGCAGATGACAGGTTATTGTCTCCGGCTGGCACGCCGGTTAATAAGGTGAACCCGGGAGCTGCCGCAACGTCGAACTTGCCGAAGTACGTACGAAACGTCTACGGCGAAGGACCGGATTCTTTCTACCAGGAAATCAACCCGACACTCAACACAGAGGTAAGAGTTAATGGCATCAATGCGCTATTATCTCAGATCGGCTATAAGGCGGGCTTCTCAAACGGCTATTTTGTATTTGACCAGAAAACCGGCATGGTAACGGCAACACAGGTTGAATCCGATGACCGGCGGACGATCCAGTATATCAAAGATGTTCGGGATCAGCTCGAGAAGTGCATGGATGCCGTCTATTACGCGTTGAGCGTCTATGCGGATCTGTACGGAGAGAGTCCGGCAGGGGAATACGAAGTAACGTATGATTTCGGTGATATTACGTACAACCGCGAGGAGGATCGTGCACGCTGGTGGAGCTACGTTACTGCCGGAAAGGTACCGGCGTGGATGTATTTCGTCAAGTTCGAGGGATTCTCGGAGGAAGACGCAAAGGCAATGGTCGAAGAAGCCACTCCGAAAGAGGAAGAGCTTTTTGATAGCAAATATAAGGAGGAATGATAACATGGATATGAGTGGAGTAGCAACAGTAGTCTGCATCACAGTAGTTTGCTATCTGGTAGGCATGGTGATGAAAGCAACGGATATTAGCAACAAGTGGATTCCGTGCGCAGTAGGATTGGCGGGAGCGGTGCTTGGCGTTGTTGGTATGTACACAATCCCGGACTTTCCGGCGCATGACGTGCTTAATGCGGTAGCCGTCGGCATTGTCAGCGGATTAGCAAGCACCGGAGCAAACCAGATCATCAAACAGGCACAGAAAGAGGAATAAGACATGCTTACCCCGGAGTATCTGCAGCACGCGGCAGAGGGCGCAGAAGCCATCACAGAGGATTTACACAACCGGATCATGCGGAAGATCGTCAAGGCGATTTTAACACGCATGGAACGCGGCGAAAACTACATGCTGACGGCGGCGGACAAGTGGAGAATCGAAGCACTGCAGGAAGCTGGCTATCTGCTGGAAGATATCCAGAAAGAGATAGCAAAGGCGACCAATCAGCAGCTATCAGAGATCAAATCAGCCTGCGTTGACGCGGGAATACAGACGCTCAAGTGGGACGACGCGGTATATAAGGCGGCTGGGCTGGTACCTACGCCGCTTCTTCTTTCCCCCACACTGATGCGCGTACTGGAAAGAGACTATAAGGCGACCGCGGGCACATGGCGGAACTTCACCCGGACGACCGCAGAAGAAGCGCAGAGACTTTTTATCAACGAGCTTGACAGCGCCTATCACAGGGTTCTGAGCGGCGGAGAGTCTTACGGCGCTGTGGTGGCTGATCTGATCGAGAAAGTGTCCGAGGAGGGGCTGACAGTCAAGTACCCGACAGGATACCGGCAGAGCCTTGAATCTGCGACCATGACCATCGTACGCACCGGTATAGCGCAGGCGGCGTGCGATGTATCAGAAGCGCGGATGGAGGAGATGGACTGGGATATTATTCTTGTTTCTGCTCATGTAGGCGCACGAACGGGAGACGGCGGGCAGAACCCGGGAAATCATCTTTGGTGGCAAGGGCGATTCTATTCCCGAACCGGAAAAAACAAGAAATACCCTAATTTCTACGAGGTGACCGGATACGGCACCGGCGAGGGGCTGGGTGGCTGGAATTGCCGTCATAGCTTCGGATCGGGAGACGGAAAGAACAACCCATTTGACGCTAAGAACATCTCATACGCAGATAATCGTAAGGTTGAAGAAGCACAGAAGCGGCAACGATTGTTGGAGCGCAGAATACGAAACAGCAAAAGGCAAATTCAAACTTTGCAATATGCTATAGACAACGCAAGCGATGACGAGACGAAAAGCAAATTGCAAAGTAGAACAGAGCAAAAAGCTAATTTGCTTAGTAAGCAAAATAAAGCATATCGCAAGTTTTGCGAAGACAACAACCTGCGCCCTTATGATGAGCGATTGAAAATAGCCCATTGGGACCGAAAACAGGCAGCAAGAGCCGCAGCGGATGCACGGCGATATCAAAAACGCAAAAAGGAAAAAGCAGATGATTGAGACGATTAATCAAATCATGATTCTCTGCGGCTGGATAACTACAGTAGGTGGCGCGATTGTGGTTCTGACCGGAGCATGGAAGAAATTCAAAAAGCCCGAGAGGGATCTGGAAGAGAGGATGCAGACGATGGAGGAGGATATCAAGGATATCAAGTCAAAACTTGAGAAAGATTATACCTCTATCCGCACCCAACGAGATGATATGAATCTGATAATGAGGAGTATGTTCAACCTGATCGAAAATAAGATTACAGGGAACAACATCGAGGGCTTAAAAAAAACGAGGGAAGAACTTGTAAATGCGATGACCGACAAGAAAAATTAAGAGGGCTTATCTTGAAAGTGTATGAATTCACAGTACCGGAGCTGGAATATTTTCGCGCGTATTGTAATTTTACGCGGGACGAACGTACACTTTTTGATTATCGGAGTAGGAATATTCCGCTCGAAAAGTGTGCGGAACTAATGAACATTTCTGTTTCTACTGCCAAACGGATCAGCAGAAACGTAAACACCAAAATCATTAAAGTATGCTGATTGATACTTTTTTAAGCATTTCATGGGACTTTGACGAACTGTCAGAGTCCTTTTTTTGCGCCTAAAATATGAGTAGAAAGAGAACGGAGGAATGAATATGTATCCGTATACAACAATTGACCCACAGGCATTTGCAAATGAACAGGCGATGTTACAGCAAAGAATTAATCAGTTGGAACAGGCGAGAAACCAGCAGATGAGCATGTATGCACCACAAAGTCAGCAACAGCAGCAGGCGCCGACCAGCAACGTAAATTGGATACAGGTTGCAGGTATCGAGGGCGCAAGAAATCAGATTGTCCAGCCTGGACACACTGCCTGGATGATGGACAACAACAGCCCTGTGTTTTACGTTAAGTCTGTGGACGGCATGGGAAGCGCGACTTTCAAGGTGTTTCAGTTCGCCGAGATCTCGCCAGAAGCCCTAAACCCGGCACAGAGCCAGCCGAAAGAAGAAAGACAAGAATACGTTACGCGGCAGGAATTTGACGCTCTGCTGACGCGATTAGGCGAAAAGCCGGAGAATAAGGAGGAATCCGTATGAATCCATTAATGAGCATGATAGGCAATATGGGCGGCGGCAACAACCCGATGGGTGCGATGATGCAGGCTATGCAGATGGTCAATAAGCTCAAACAGGCGGGCAATCCGCAGGCCGCAGTAGAACAGATGGCGCAGACTAACCCGAACGTCAAGAAAGCTATGGATATGTGCAAAGGTAAGAACCCAAAGCAGGTATTCGAGGACATGTGCAGACAGAACGGGATGGACCCGGGGCAGTTCTCTGGGCTGATGAAATAAGATATTAGGGCGGTGCACAGCCTTAATAAATAGAAGGATAAGGAGAAAGAACCATGACAGATGGAACAATGGGACTTAGCGCGGCTGATGTAGCAGCCGTAACGAGAAACAATGACGATGACTGGGGCGGTGGCTGCTGGTGGATCTGGATTATTCTGCTGGCATTTCTGTTCCCGATGATGGGCGGATGGAACCGTGGCGGCGTTGAGACTGGCGTGCAGGACAATTTCATTTCTGATGAATTTGTCAAACGTGACATTTTCAATACCAATCAGAACGTTTCCAACACAGCTTGCCAGACGCAGAGAGACGTACTGGAAAACCGGTATACCAATCAGCTCGGCTTACAGCAGGTGCAGGCGGCACAGCAGAATTGTTGCTGTGAAACACAGAAAGAGATCCTGCAGAGCCGATATGATGCGGCACTCATGGCACAGAATATGCAGGCTCAGATGGCACAGTGTTGCTGTGATATCAAAGAGAGCATTCTGGCCGACGGAAACGCAACCAGACAGATGATGCAGGAAAACACCATCCAGGCACTCAGGGATAAGCTGTCAGACCGTGACCGCGATCTGCAGAACGCGTACAATCAGATTTCACAGGTTTCGCAGACCCGTACAATCATTGATGCGGTACGCCCGACACCTACACCGGCTTATCTTACATGTTCCCCGTATTTCGCGTACAACATGACCGGATACGGCGGATGTTGCGGAAATGGCGGTAACGTGCTGTGATGAGCACAAGCGAGCTGTCCGCGCTCGATCTTCTGAACCTGTTCGGTGTATTCCTGCAGGCGATGAATTATCAGAGCGACCTATCGCAGGCGAGCAATGCGGATATCGCAAAACACCTGCAGGAACAGGACAGAAAGTACCTTGACCGGATCATCGAAAATCAAAATAAAATAATCAGCATGTTGGAAGATTCCAAATCTACGAAACAGTAGTTGTGCAAAATTGCAGGGGTAGGCGTGGAGCTTGCCCCTGTTTCATTTCAAAAAGGAGAAAAATTATGTTAAATGTAATTGCCAAAGCAGAACAGACAGTAGCAGCAGGACAGAATATTGTATTCACAAATACCCGCGTAAAATCCCGTCGTTGTGGATGCTCCAGCGGATGGCTGAACCACATCGAGGGAAGCGGAATTTTCACAATCACGAACCGGACGAACCTTCCTATCGCGGTAGAATTACAGTTCAACGGAAACGTAACAGCGGCGGCAGCAGGCGCGACCGTGCTTACGCTGAAACTGAACGGAGAAGCGGTTGGAGGAACAGAGATGGACTATACCGTAGTTACGGCGAACACTTATCAGAATGTGAGCGCGGACACGCTGATCCCTGTACCGGCAGGAACAAGCCTTACTGTATCAGTCGGAAATATTTCTACAACCGAAGTACTGGTAAAAGACGCGAACCTCATCATCAAAAAAGTTGCGTAGGGGGTGACGAATCATGATTACTTTCCGAAGCAAAACAGACGTAACAGATGCGGATGCTATCTTTTCGGAAATCAACAGCCGCTTCATCGCGGCTATCATGATGCACGATCAGCTCGCGGACTATTTCGATTTTCTCGGATTGAAGGGATATAAGCGGCTTCATGAGTACCAGCACCTCGCGGAAAGCATCGAAAGAAGAAAAATATGCAAATATCGCATCGAAAGACACGGAAAACTGATTCAAAATGCGTTTTCTGGTGAAGTGAAGATGATTCCGGATAGCTGGTACTCCGCGAAAAGCATATCTGTCGGAAAAGGGACTAAGCAGAAAGCTGTAGAAGATGGATTTTCAGCGTATCGGGAATGGGAAGAGGAAACAAAAGAGGTGTATCAGATCTATGCCGCCGCGCTTCTTGAAAAAGGAAACGTGGAAGATTTCGTACTTGTAGCTTCACTGGTAGATGCTGTGGGTGATGAGCTGAAAGAAATTGACAAGATTATTCTTGATCTGATCTCAACCGGCTATGATATGGTTCATATCACTGAGTCGCAGAAAGAATTGCACGAGAAATACAAAAAACGCATGAAAGGAATCGAGGTTGAATGATGGGAAACGTGAAAGAAGTGCTGGAAAAGCAGTTGGAAAGAGAAAAAGAATCTGCGATGCAGAAACTCACGACAGATAACCTTGACGCAATGTTCAAAATCACAACCACTCTGTGTAATATGCGGAAAATGGAGTGTGAGAGCATTCCAGCGGTTATGATGGACGCATCAGAAACGCTGATTAAGAAATACAGTAACGGAAAATACGATAAGAATATTGACGCGCTGTATGACGAGTACATTGCGGCAAAAATGGCGTACCAGGAACACGGAGACGCGGCGCACAAAGACAAGCTGATGGATTCCGTCGGCCGCCTGATGGTTGAGGTGTTCGATATGTTGCAAGCGATGATTCTTGATGCGGATTTCCGCGACGAAAGACAGGCTATCATGCAGCAGATTCGAAAACTTGCTGATTCATGACAACAAGATGGGTACAACGAAAAATATCATATGTAGTACGATAGGAGCGTGAAAAGAAGTTGGGATGGGCTTGTAAGTCATTTTGATGTTCAATTCACCTCCTTTCGACGTTCTAGGGGATCCTGTTAAGAGCCTGCACAAGGCTCGGAACGTGTCTGAAATATGCCGCGTTTTCCGTTCCTCAAGCCTTTCTGAAAACGCGGCGTGTTTCTTATTATTTTATGAATTACACAATTGGGAAACAGTAATGGAAAACTGGCATCATCCCCCTTGATTCTGCCATAAGATGCTGGATCTTTGGACTGCTTGATAGGTTCGAATCCTATTTTCCCATTACCCCGGCAGAGGTTGATCTGCCTAAATCCATTACTGCCGACGGGCAGTTAAAAACAACGTTTAGGAGGATAGAAAATGCAGAATTACGAAACGATTCTTACGGAACTTGGAATCGAGATTCCGGAAGATAAAAAATCGGATCTGAAAAAGAAGATGGAGGAAAACTATCGAACAAAATCAGATTATGACAAGGTAGTTACAAAGCGTGATGAGTACAAGAACTCGCTGGACGATGTGCAGAAAGAGCTGGAGGGATTCAAAGACGTGAACGTCGAAGAATTACAGACGAAAGTTACAACCCTCACCACACAGCTCAACGAAGAGAAAGCTGGACGGGCAGCAGATGCCAGAAAGGCAGAAGTAGAAAAACAGGTAAATGATTTCTTGACGGCTACAGATGAAAAGGGAGCGAAGAAATACGAGTTTTTGAACGATATTACTGCCGACTACTACCGCGCAGAGCTTGCAAAAGCGCTGGATGCTGATTCTGCAAAAGGAAAGTCCATTTCGGATATCTTCACAGAGATGATTACCGACAAGGACGGAAAACAGAAAGCAGGGATTTTCACGGATGCCGGAGCCGAAAAGGCAAAGAACAATGCAGCCAAGTTCACACAGCCTACAACTGGCGGCAAGGGCGGCGAGCTTACGAAAGAAACTTTCCGCAAAATGAATCTTGATGAAAGACTCAAATTAAGAGAAGAAGATCCCGAGCTGTACGAAGCACTCTCGAAATAACACCGTTATCACGCGATAACGCTTGACCGCAAAAAGTTACGCGGTAGAAAGGAAACACAATGCCAAGAACTGGTACTTTTGGCGGCTTTTCGTTTGATCCGGAGGTGTTCTCCGACTACATGAGCGAGCAGCCGACCTGGAATGACCGAATCTTAGCGTCTGGAATCCTTGTACAGGATCAGACGATCATGGATCTGATCGGAACAAAAGGAAACGTTGCAACACTTCCGTTCTATGTTCCGATTGATGAAGATGAATCTCACGCTCTCAACAATGATGGTGAAACCGACAACACCCCGACAGAGATCAGCGGAAAGAAACAGACCTGTATGCTGACCCAGCGTATGAAAGCATGGAAAGCCCAGGATTTCACAAAGGAGCTGACCGGCGCTGACCCGATGACGCATGTTGCGAATTCCGTTGCTGGATTCTATCGGCAGGTAAGAACCCGTGATCTCATGGCTATTGTTGATGCGGTTCTTTCACTGGACGGGATGAAAGACCATGTTACTGATCTTTCGGCGACGGCATCTTCTGGGGTTACAACCGTAACCGATGCAAACAAAATCAATGATACAACACTGATTTTCGCGCAGCAGAAAGCAGTTGGAGACGCAGACGAGAACATGGGTCTGCTGGTCCTTAACTCTTACATCTACGCTCGTTACAAGGCTATGGGGCTGGTTGATTATAACAAGTACACGATCACCAATGCTATCGAGCGAGATGTTGAGCTTCCGACGATCGGCGGATTCATTCCAGTTGTATCTGATCGTTTCACGGTAGACACATCTACAGACGTTCCGATCTATAAGAGCTATATGATCGGATCTGGAACGGTGCTCACCTGCGATAAAACCAACTACGAGGACCCGTACTATGCAGACTACGATCCGGAAAGCAAAGCCGGTATTCGTAAGTTGTACACAAAACAGGGCTACGTGCTGCATCCGAACGGATTCTCAATCAATGCAAACAGAATCACAAAAGAATCCCCGACCAATGCGGAACTCGGAGCAAAAGCGAACTGGTCACTTGCATTCAATCACAAAAACATCCGTATGGGACTGATTAAGTCCAACGGTTGACGGAGGTATCTGGCATGGCTTATGCAGATTATGAATTTTACACAACTTCATATTTCGGCGATACCGTGCCAGAATCCGACTTTCCGCGGTACGCCGAGCGGGCAAGTGATCGAATTGATGTTTTGACATTCGACCGGCTTGCCGACGGGCTGCCGGAAAACGAACGGGCACAGAAAAAGATCAAGAAAGCGGTCTGCATACTTGCTGATGCACTCTTTCAGATTGACACCGTGAAAAAGGCCGCAATGGAAACAGTAGGAACCGTAAAAAGAGAAGATGGAACGGTCATCAATAAGGCCGTTTCTTCGATTTCTTCCGGCAGTGAAAGCATTTCCTACGTGACTGGAACTAGCGGTACAAATTCTAGCGTCTACGGACAAGCGGCGATAGACAAAAAGGTAGAAAACGTGCTCGTGACACAGATTATTCTCGAAAATCTACAGGGCGTTATGACGGATGACGGCGTTCCGGTCCTGTATGCAGGCGTGAGGTTATGATATTGGGTGGAAGAGGTAGCAACAGTGGAATGATGAAAACTGTAAACGGTAAGACGGTAAAACGTTTCAATGCCCCCCTAAAGGCTGGAAACCCGTAGAAAATGCTCTTACGAATCCCAAAGGCTATACGTGGTACTCAAATGGAAAATCACGTTTTAGCGGTCAATATGAGACGGCGCTTGTAAAGAATAAGAAGTAGGTGAAACCATGTATGATGAAACCATAACTCTTTTCAATCGGTACGAAGATCAAACCGGGAATGTATTCTGGTATCCGACCGTGCTGCAGCATGTGGATCTTATCACGGATAAGGTCGCAAATATTGTCAGGACCGGTATTGACAGCGCCGATACGGCCAGCCTGCACGTGGCGTACACGCCATATAACGGCACAATTATGGTGCAGGGAAAGAAGTGGTTATCACCGAAAGCCTGGAAAGCTCAGACGAATGAAGAACTCCCGGGAACAATCACTTTTGCTAACGAAGATTTTTTCGTGCTCGGCGATTACTGCGTCAAGAAAGAACAGGCTTATCTTATCTACCATAACGGAGCATACGTGCAGGATCACGAAAAAATGCCGATTTCCACAATTGTTGAACGGCAGATGTACGGCGTGGTGAAAGACGCGGAATACACAAGCAGAGTAGACCGCGGCTTCTATGACTACATGAACAAAAAATACGATAATGTGTTTTCCATCAGCAATGTAGGCGGTCCGTACAGGCTTATTCCTCATTTTGAGATAGGGGGAAGATGATGAGTAATACAAAGCATTTCCCCAGTTTTTCGGTTGTGAATGGACATGTTAAGGTACAGGTAGACCTTACGAGGTTCGACAAGCAGTTCCAGGAAGCGCAGTTCTGGCTTGACGGGCAGGTTATGAACGATATGATTCCGTACATGCCATTTCGAGACGGAATCATGGTAGACACCACCAGAGTGCGTAGCGCATCCATGCAAGGCACTGGAAAGGTGTGTGCAGGCGCTCCGCCGTATGGACGGTTCCTATACGAGGGAAAACTTATGGTTGATCCAGAGACGCGTTCAGCGTGGGCGAGACCTGGCGCAAAAAAAGTTGTTACTGATACACCACTGAAATTCGATAGAACCGCGCATCCGTCTGCTACGGATCACTGGTTTGATGCCGCAAAAGCGGCACACGGCAAAGAATGGGTGAAGGGAGTGAAGAAACGTGCCGGAGGAGGTTAAAAAACCTGTTACATACGATGTGGACGGATACGACATCGTAACGAAAGCGCTGGAAACCGTTCTAAACACTTTTCCCGGACTTCATCCGTCCGAAAAGATCAAGTTTTCGTCGCTCAAAGAGGATGAAGGGATTGCATTCTATCCGGTGAGTGGAGCTGTGGTTGCTTCTGAAAAGAAATACATCACAGGAATTGTGGATCAGCTTTGCAACTATCCGTTTTACATCGTGTATCGTTCAGCACCTACAACGCCGGGAATTAAGACAGAAATCAAAGAATTTCTTGACACTCTCGGAAAATGGCTGGAAAAACAGCCTGTGCAGGTGGATGGGAAGGAATATCATCTGGAATCTTACCCGACACTTACAGAAGGAAGAGTTATTGAATCTATAACCCGCCTTACGCCATCTTATCTTGATACGGTAGCAGAAAACAAAGTGGAGGACTGGGTTATCAGCATGTCATTAAAATATCGAAAGAAATTCAAAAAATAATCATACCGGCACCGATTCGGCAGCCGCTGACCGCGAAAAGTTACGCGGTAGAAAGGAAAAAACATGTCTAAACTTGAGCGTGAAGCAATGGCCACTTACCTTGATTCGACATTCAAGAGAGTCGTAGCATCCGCAAGCTGGGTGCTGGTAGGTGACGACATCGAGGATATGTCCGTAGAGCTTAACCCGGACACCGAAACAACCAAAAATATTCTCGGCCAGACCAAAACGAGAGACAACGGATATGAGCCGTCTATGGACGCTGATCCGTTCTATGCTGACCCGGATAACAAACTGTATCCGGTACTGCGAGATATCGCCCTTGAACGTAAAAAAGGCGATGCCTGTAAAACCCTTATGCTGGAGGTCATCGTGGAGGACACAGCGGCGACCAATCATCTTGCGTACGTGCGTGAGGTCATCGTAAAACCGCAGTCTTACGGCGGCGATACTGCAGGTCTCAATATCCCGTTCGCTGTTTCTGAGGATGGCAAATTCACAAAAGGATACGTAAGCGCAGCTTCTCTGAAAACCGGAACTCCGGAATTTAATGAGGGCGCAGTGCCAGCTTCCGATAAAAGCACATCCCTGGCGTAAGATCACACACGAATAGAAAGGAGCTTTCCAATGAGCAACAAACTCGTAAAACCGCAGAGTAACGATATCATTATTGATGATGGCTTAAAAACTTATTACATCAAAAATAAGCAGGGTCATGTATACGGGAAATTTGATTTTCGACCGTCCGACACCAATTTTATCTCACGATATGATGAGGTTGTAGAACATCTGAACAGCTTTTCAGTGCCGGAAAACGAACCGGCGGACATTAAAAAGGTTGAAAGCATGGTTGCTGATGAGCTTTCCTATCTGATCGGATCGGATTCGAAAGAATCATTTTTCAGCATCTTAGGCCCATTCTCTCCGCTTGCTTCTGGAAAGCTGTTTTTCGAAGAAGTTGTTGACGCTATCGGCCGCGTGATCGAAACTGAGACCGAACACAGGGCAAAAAAAGTTCGAACACGTATGAACAAGTACGTTACAAAATATCGTAAATAATGGACGCGTGGAGCCTTCCGACATCGCTCAACGTTGCTGGAAAAGAATATCCAATACGCTCAGATTATCGAGTGGTATTGGATATTTTGCAATGTATGAACGATCCAGAGATTTTCGAACCAGATATGACCGAGGACGAAAAGAGGGCGGAACAGGTCATAAGCATGTTAGCTATCCTCTATATTGATTTTGACGATATGAAACCCGCCGAATGGGAAGAAGCTGCGGAAAAAGCATGTGAATTTATTGACTGCGGGTTTTCGGAGGATACAAAGCGGAAAAGGCCAAAATTAATGGACTGGATACAGGATGCAACCATTATTATTCCGTCTATCAATAAGGTTGCCGGAAAAGATGTGCGCGGTCAGAAGTATCTGCACTGGTGGACTTTTTTTTCATTATATATGGAGATCGGGGAAGGCACGTTCGCAACTGTGGTGAGCATCCGGGACAAAAAAGCCAAAGGAAAGAAGCTGGACAAGTGGGAACAGGAATATTACAGGGATAATAAGGCTATCATCGATCTCAAATCGGCAAGCGGCCAGAGAAGCGAAGAAGAAAAAGCAGCTCTTAGAGAGCTTTTCGGAATATCAAAATAACTGCCGGAGCATACGAAGCTCCGGCACAAACCGTTAAAAGTTACACGGTAGGAAGGAAAAACGCATGGCGGGACAGGCTGACGGCTATATCATCATTGATACGGAGATTGACACAAACGGCGCAAAAGCTGGAAGTAAGGAGCTGGAAGCGAATGTGCGGCAGTGTATCTCGTCTATTAATGGTCTTGGAGACAAGGCCAAAGCATCACTCAACAAACAGGCGAATGCGTTCTCAAAGCTGAACGATCAGTACAGAGAGCAGGAAAAAAGAGTCGAACAGCTCAAAGAAAAGGTTGCTGAACTCGGAAAACAGCAGATACCGACTGACGAATACAAAGAGATCCAGGCGCAGATAGAGTCTGCTAAGACGCAGATGGACAAACTCATCTATGCGCAGGAAAAATTTGTGGCACTTGGCGGAAGCGAGGACAGCAAAAAGTATAAGAGCTATCAGTATGATATTGACCAGCTCGCAAAAACAATTGATGATGCAAACAAAGAATTACAAGAATTGGAGCAAAACGGAGAAGCGTTTTCTTCTGCGTTGGGCGGTGAAACTCCGACTTACAAATACAAAGAACTTGAATCTGAGCTTGAGTCATTAAGTCAAGAAATTGATGTGACAAAAGCAAAATGGGACGAATTGCGTGCGTCAAATACTGGTGGAATTAATGATGAAGAAATTAAAAGCACCTTAGAAAATCTCGATCTTCTGTACGAAAAATATAGTGCAGTAGAAGCGAAAATGCGCGAAAAGGAAAAATTTGGTACTGATGTAATCAAAACCGAGCCAGTAAAAGAAGCAGCTGCAGCAATGGAAAAGTTGGCGCAGCAAGAAGAAAAGCTGGCCAGTATCAATGACCGGTTAAAAACCTCTTATGATGACGTAAAAGACAGCCTTGACAGCTATTCAAACTCGGCGAATAATTCAGCGACTAAAAACGCATCAGACAACGCGTCAAAGTTGGCAAAATCCAATGAAAAGGTTGCTGACAGCGGAAAGAAAGCCGCAAATTCAATGAAAGAAACCGGAAGCGCGGCGGGAAATGCCAAAAACGGAATTATGACGTTGTTAAAATACGGTCTCGGCATCCGTTCATTATTCGTTCTTTTCAATAAGCTGAGAAGCGTGGTTGTGGCTGGAATGTCAAATTTGGCGCAGGAATCCGGCTCAACCAACTCGGCTATCTCTATGTTGTGGGGCAGCTTGGAACGGCTCAAAAACAGTCTTGCGACAGCATTTGCGCCGATTCTTACAGCGATTGCACCGATTCTGTCAAAATTCATCGACATGCTTAGCACCGCGGCAACTTACGTAAGCATGTTCTTTTCGATGCTGTCTGGTAAGAAAACATATACTCGAGCATTAGCTGTTCAGAAGGATTACGCGGCATCTCTAAGCGATACGGCATCGAGTGCGGAAGATGTAGCGGACGCAACCAACGACGCGGCAGATGCGGCAGATGCGGCCGCAGAAGCAACGGAAAAATACCTTTCCCCTCTCGATGATCTGAACAAGATGGATTCGAAAAGCGACAGCGGTTCCGGCAGCGGCGGTGGCGGCAAATCCCCGGGAGCTGGCGGCGGTGGAGGAGGAACAGGCAGTGCACCGATGTTCACGGAAGAGCAGATCCCTAACGCTTTTCTGGATAATCTGCAGAAAGTTTTTGATTTACTGAAAAAGATTAAAGACCTGTTTATGTCCGGTTTCTGGGATGGCCTTGGAGATTACAAACCGCAGCTTGCAGAGCTAAAAAAGGATTTTGCATCCATCAAAAAGAATCTTGCGGAGATCTTCACGGACCCAGAAGTAGTAGGAGCCGCAAAACGCTTTGCAGAATCTGTAATCTATAATCTCGGGGTCGTGGCCGGATCAATAGCAAGCGTAGGCCTTACACTGGCTGTTAATCTTGTAGGCGGTTTTGAAAGCTATCTAAGCAGAAATAAGGATAGAGTCAAGAAATTCTTGGTTGATATTTTTAACGTCGGCACAGAAATGGCAGATCAGTTTGGTCTTATTGCAAAAACCATAGCCGAAGTGTTTGCAAACACGTTTGGAACACAGACGGCACAGGATCTGACTGGAAATATTATTGGAATTTTTGCAACTTTGGGAGGTCTGGCCGTAGAAATTTTTTCACGCTACGAACGGGATAAGATGTATCTTATTTCACAGCCGTGGATTGACAACAAGGATAAGATAACAGAAGCAATTAATAATACAATTGCTCCGATACAACATCTCGCGCAGGTTATCGAGGACTTTTTAAACGATACATCCGACAAAATTATTGCATTTTATGATGAGAGTGTTAAGCCCTTTATTGATGATATCGAATCAGGCTGTGCGTCTATTTTGGCAACATTGCTTGATCTTTACAATAGTTATGTAGTGCCTATCATCGATGAATGGGGAACGCGGCTCGAAGATTTGATTAATGGACCTCTTACAGATTTTGTCGATAAATTCCTTGATGTGTGCGCAAAAATCATTGATGCGCTACAGCAAATTTGGAATAACGTTCTTGTTCCCCTTATTAATTGGATTCTTCAAAATGTAATTCCGTTATTGGCTCCTGTTGTACAATGGCTAGGCGACGCGGCTATTGATTTATTGGGCGCTGCGGTAGAAATGGCGAACGGAATTCTGGATATGCTCGGCGGTTTGATCGATTTCCTTGTTGGTGTGTTTACGGGCGACTGGAAAAAAGCTTTTTCCGGTGCAGGACAAATAGCACAGGGATTTGCGGATACATGCGGCGCTGTAATTGAATGGATTGGAGACTATATTTTAACTCCATTTATGTCACTGGTGAAAAAATTATTCTCTGTTGACTGGGTAAAATATTTTGGCGTAGCTGGCATTGCTCCGCAGGTGCTTTGCGATTTGATTAAGTCAATATTCAAAACTATGAAAAACGTATTTATTGGGATTATGAATTTTATTAAATACGCGTTTACTGGTGACTGGCGGAATGCTTGGCAGAGCGTCAAAAATATCTTTTCGAGTATCATGAGCGGAATTGGTGATGTTGTGCGTGCTCCGATTAATGGGATCATCAGCATGGTTAATCAGGCAATCGGAGCGATCAATAATCTGATCCGCGGCGTGAATAGAATTCCGCATGTAAATATTCCAACTATCGGAAGAATCCCACATCTGGCATCCGGTGCGGTCATCCCACCAAACCAGGAGTTTCTGGCAATGCTCGGAGATCAGAAAAGCGGAAACAATATCGAAGCACCAGAGGGGCTTATCCGTAAGATTGTCCGGGAAGAGTCTGGAAAAGGCAATGGAAATTATACTTTCGTTGCACAGTTGGACAGAAAAGTCCTGTTTAAGGAAACAATCAGCGAAGCAAAGCTGCAGCAGATACAGGGTGGAAATAACCCATTCGAGCTGTCTACGACATAAGGAGGATATACATGGCACAAAATCATTTACAGTTTGATGGCTACGCGCCGCCAGACGTTGACGAAGATGGTTACACTATTGCTTTTGCAGCAACATCTTCGGACGATTCCGGGCGGCTTATGAACGGCAAAATTGTCAACACAAGGTTATTCACCGTTGAAGCATATAACCTTAAATGGACCGATATTACCCTTGAAGCAGCAGCGGAAATCCTTTCAAAGACTGTTTTCAAGTCTCAGTTCGATTTCCATTATTTCAATATCAAAACCGCAAAATGGGAGACACATGCATTCTATGTTGCAAACGTGGACACAGCGATGTATTCCCTCAAAGAGGGCGAGGAAAAATGCACAAGTCTTAGCTTTCAGGTAACGAGGATTGACCCATCATGAAAAATGTAAGCACAGAATTTAGGGAAAAAGTAGAAAACGGTTCGGCATGTTATGCGTACGCGAACGTGGTTTTACGGAACGGCACAAAATTGACCCTGGATCCGTCCAAAGATTTTCGAATTGACGGTAACAGCATCACCACCAATGGGGGAAGTTCATTCCCCCTCGGTGTGGCGCTTTCAAGAACAATAGATCTTAATTTGGATAACTACGACGGAAGATTTGATGCCATTGACTTTTACGGCGCAGAAATCACGCTTTTTACGGGAATGACGTTGGATGATGGAAGCGTAGAAAAAATCAAAGAGGGAATCTTTTCTGTAGTTGAGCCGACCACGCCGGGATCCACAATTACGCTTGTTGCTGCAGATTACATGGCGAAAACATCCGATAGTTACGTTGCAAATACGACGTTTCCGGCGACTATATTTAATATCTATCTGGATGTCTGCATTCAGTGTAATCTTGTTGCTGGCAGCGCGAAATTCACAAATGGTGATTTCGTGGTAGATGCAATTTCTGAAAATGTTACATGCAGGGAGATGCTCGGATATATCGCTATGATTGCTGGCGGAAATGCCATGTGCGATTCCAACGGTTCTGTTATTATTAAGAGCTATGATTTTTCCGGCCTTAAAAAGTCAGATGGCACGTATGATTACACGAAAGCACAGAATTTTTCTGGATTTCAGAAGAATCCGAGCATTTCGACAGATATGATTCGGATAACCGGAGTTAAGGCGGAGAACGACGATGGAGATGAAAAGCAATCTTATATTGTAGGTTCGGAAGATTACTGCTTCTTGATCGAAAATCCATTGATTTCCGGCAAAGAAGCACAGGCACTGCAGCTAATCGGAAATGTTATTGTCGGGCTGGAATTTTACACATTCAGCGGAGATCACATTTCAAACCCGCTTGCTGAGTTTATGGACCCGTGTTTCGTGCAGGATATGAAAGGAAATCTTTTCTTTTCGGTTCTGAGCAATATTACTTACACGTACCTTGGCAGTACGTCTATTTCCTGCGATACAGACAGCCCAGAAACCGTAAAGTCGCAAAAGGCGACATCTGGCTCGAAAGTATACCAGAATCTCAAAAAGCAGCAGCAGGTTATTAAAAAAGAATTTGAAAAACAGATGGACGCTCTCGAAAAACAGGTTTCCAACGCACCTGGAACCTATATTTCGAGCGAAGTGCAGCCGGATGGCAGCAGCATCTACTATCTGCACGATAAGCCTACACTTGCGGAATCCAAAAGTGTTTTCAAAATAACGGCTGATACAATCACAGCATCGACCGACGGCGGAAAGACTTGGAACGGTGGATTTACTGTAGATGGAGTCATGATAGCTAAGATCATGACTACTATTGGTATTAATTTCGATTGGGGAGTTGGCGGCACCCTTATCATCCAGGACAGAAACGGAAAACAGACCGTCTACATGGATGCTGAAACGGGAGAAGTCCGGCTTAGCGTGGTTTCTCTTTCCATTCAGGGCGAAACGGTGGCAGATATTGCCGAAAAAAAAGCGGAATCTTCTCTGAACGACTTTGCAAGCAATATATACAACCCTATGATTTCCAGCCTGCAAAAGCAGATTGACGGACAGATCGAAACGTTCTATTACGATTACGAGCCTACGCTAAACAACGTTCCGGCGAAAGAATGGGATACTGAGGAGAAAAAGACGGCTCATGAGGGAGACTTATTCTATTGGAAATCGAAAGGCTATGCGTACCGCTTCCAGAAAGACGGATCGGCGTGGAGTTGGCAGCTAGTACAGGATACCGATATCACGCTTGCCATGCAGAAAGCCGCAGAAGCGAAAGACACCGCAGATTCAAAACGCCGCGTTTTTACAGCTACGCCGTATCCTCCGTACGATGTAGGTGACCTGTGGGTGGGAAATGATACTTCCGACCTTATGAGATGTCAGCGCTCACGACAGTCTGGTGCCTATGATTCTTCTGACTGGATCAAGGCGGTTAAGTATACAGACGATTCTGAACTTAACAATTTCATCTACACCGATTATGCCGAAGCACTTGTCGAAATCTCCAAATCGATCGACAAGAAAGCCGAAACGTGGTTCCAGGCAACAGATCCGGCGCTCCAATGGACAGATAATAGCACCTCTGAACCATTGCAGGACCATACCGGCGCAAATATCACAGACAGCACCGGTGCAAACATTCTGACCGTATGGGAGCGCGAAAAAGCGGCTCATAACGGCGACTTGTGGCATAACACAACCAATAACGTCGAGTACATCTATAAGGATGGAACCTGGCACGAAATGAGCGTTCCAGACGATGTTTTTGACAAAATCGATGGCAAGGCGCAGATTTTTGTTGGCGAACCGATTCCCCCTTATGACGTAGGCGATACATGGTTCACCGGAACAACTATCCTTGTCTGCGTAGTTAAGCGCACATCTGGAAAGTATAATGCGTCCGACTGGGCTAAAAAAGATACTTATACAGACGATACCGCGCTTGAAAACTTCCTTTCTGGCGACTACAAAGAGACTATTGCAGACTTGTCTGCTCAGATTGACGGTAAGGCGGAAACGTGGCGGCAGAGCACTGATCCGGCGGCCAATTGGACAACGGATGAGCTGAAAGCCCAGCATAAGGGCGACTTGTGGAACAACACAGAGAACCAGAAAACTTATATCTATAATGGCTCAACATGGCAGGAAATGACATCAACGCCGCCACAAGCCGTATTTGACGCGATTGATGGCAAGGCTCAGATTTTCGTTAAGCAGCCAACTACGCCGTATGATGTGGGTGACTTATGGTTCGATTCTTCCAGTGCAGATATTATGACCTGTACGACTGCGAGAGAGAGCGGAAATTTTAATGCTGCAGACTGGGAAAAAAGAAATAAATATACTGATGATTCCTCTCTTAACAACTGGATCAAGGGAGACTATGCAAAAACGCTTAAGGATGTGCAGACGCAGATAGACGGAAAAGCGGAAACGTGGAGACAGAGCACAGACCCGTCTAAGTCGTGGACAACAGATGCACTGAAAAAACAGCATAAGGGAGACTTGTGGTACAACACGACCGAGCAGAAATCCTATTTCTACAGCGGTAGCGCGTGGGAACAGATGAAAGCAGAGCCGCCGAGCGGTGTCTACGATGCCATCGACGGAAAGGCTCAGATCTTCGTTTCCGAGCCGAAACCGCCGTACTCTGTAGGCGACCTCTGGTTTGACTCGACGAGTGCCGATATCATGACCTGCGTTGTGGCTCGTGAGTCTGGATCGTACGTGGCATCCGATTGGCAGAAGAGAAATAAGTATACGGATGACTCCGCCGTAAAAGCAGTCAGCAAGGAGCTGGGCGATTTCATCACCGCGTATGACGACAAAATAGAAAAAATATCCAATTCGATCGACAAAAAAGCCGAAACATGGTATCAGACAACCGACCCATCCTTACAGTGGACGGGAACGACCGCAGAAGCGTTGCTGGATCACACCGGAGCGACCGTTACGGACAGCACCGGCGCGGCAATCATGACCGTGATTGAAAGTGAAAAGATGGTTCACGATGGCGATCTCTGGAAAAACCCATCGACCAATAAGGAATACATCTATCAAGCCGGAATCTGGAAGGAAATGAGCATCCCGAACGATGTTTTCGACATCATCGACGGAAAGGCTCAGATCTTCGTTTCCGAGCCGAAACCGCCGTACTCTGTAGGCGACCTCTGGTTTGACTCGACGAGTGCCGATATCATGACCTGCGTAACCGCACGGGAGAGCGGAGATTTTGCGGCTGCGGACTGGCAGAAGCGGAATAAATACACGGACAACTCCGCGGTAGATGCACTGGACAAGGCCTTAACACAGCTTGAAATTTTTAACAGACTCACCAATAACGGCGCTGCACAGGGCATTTTCTTGAAAGATGGAAAACTGTACCTCAATTTCTCGTACGCACAAGGCGGAACCTTAAAACTTGGCGGAGTCAACAACGGCAACGGTCAAGCGGAAGTGTATGATTCTAGCGGAAATAAGATCGGAAGCTGGAACAAAGACGGTTTTAATTTGCAGAAAGGTTCCATATATGGTACTCAGATCCACCTTGAGTCACAAAATGACTATATACAAGGCACGGTCAACGGAAATGAAGCTGTCAAAATCTCCACAGGCGGCGTAAAAGTTGACAGTACGGCTAACTGGGGATTTAGCGTTACTCAGAAAGAATATATTTTTGAAATGAATCCGTACGTATTCCCTGGCGTTCGATTGCTTGATCAATCAACGGGAGCTGGAATTGGTAGCACGTGGACAAGCGGACACTTCGGAATGTGTTACACAGACGATCTTTCCGGATATTCCTCTGTCACTGATTCACTCTCGAATTATGGCGTATACATGAAAGCCGGAAAAGAGGATGCAAACGGCGGCTTCTATGTAATAGGAAATGGACTTGGAAAAGGTTCACATGTAACCGCAGAGGGAATCTATACTTCTGGAACCAAAAATAGAATTGTAGATACCGAAAACTACGGTCAGCGTCTCCAGTATTGCTATGAGATGCCAAGCCCGTTCTTCGGAGACATCGGAGAAGCGGAAACGGACGAAAACGGCCTGTGCTACGTTCAGATTGACGATATTTTCGGCGAAACAGTGCTGAGAAATGACAAGTATAACGTGTTCTTGCAAAAAGAGGGATGTGGTGACCTGTGGATCGAGGAAAAAACGGCAGACTACTTTTTGGTCAAAGGAACACCAAATCTTAGCTTTTCATGGGAGCTGAAAGCTAAACAGGCAGATTACACGCTAGAAAGACTGGAAAAGAACGAAACTCCATATGAAAAAGAGCCGGAATTGGACTACAGCGAAATCGGCTATCAGACGTATATTGATTATGTAGAATCGAAAATTATAGCATGAAAGGAGAAACAATGAAAGTCTTAACAAGTTTTACGAAATTAGTAACCGGCGAGGGCATCCGGATCGCTTACACCTATTCAGAGGTGGACGATTCCGGCGACCTTATCAGTCAGAATAACCGCGGCAATTTTGTCGCGGTTAACCCGGAATTGAAAAAGCATATCGCCGCAATTGATGAATATATTGAAAATAATCATCTCAATAAGGAGGAAAACTAATATGGCAAAATTCACAGATTACACCGAAAAAACAGAACCGGTAGACACTGACCTTGCTCTTATCTACGACACCCCAGCCAAAGTGAATAAAAAGTTTACTTTCGGAAATCTGTGGAAATGGATTGCTAAGAAAATCGTGTCTGAGGGTATCTCTCAGCTCGATACGACTAATAAGACAATCCCGGGAGCCATTAACGAATTAAATAGTAACCTACTTAAAATCCAAACTGGACCCAACGAAAGATCCATAGTAGTAAATGTGTTCGATGGTGATTACATCGGTGGCTCATTTTTGCTCTTTGGAAGATCTAACCCAAATGACCTTACGGCTGCTGTGTTTACATGCTTTCGCAGCAAAAAAAGCGACGATGTGAAAGCGAAAATACTGGCGCTTGACGGGGCAACTTATAATACAGTCGCTGATAATAAATCCGTCACTATAACTGGATCAAGAATCGCTCCGTATTCAAAATTTGCTTTATTATCCGCAGACGCTTTTTCACAAACATTTATTCAAATAAAATAGTAAGAAAGCGATTTGCACCACTGGTTGGGAAAACGGTAATGCAAAATCTATTTTTGAAATATTTTCGCCAACTTCTCCAAATGGTATTTATAGTTATTATAATATTAAAGATATTCCAATTTATAATTCTCCTTCAAGTACCTATGTAACAATAATAAAAGGATGTGAGTTAATTATTGTTTTTGCTGAACATAATATTCTTATAACAGGAAGTTCAAACAATGCATGGAAAAAGGAATGGCATTCTATCAATCTTGGTATCCTATCTTAAATAGTAAGATGTTTTCAAATAATACAACCTCGGTCAATACTGGGGATAACATAGATGACCTTAAAATAGGTATATATTTTTTTAATGGTATAACGATATTAGGTACAGATAGATATGGTATACTCCTAAATTTTAGTTCCATAAATGGAGCAGTGCGATGTCAAATAATATATACTACTAAAAATATTAGAATTACTAGAAGCTATGGTGGTAGCACAGGCTGGACGGATTGGGAGACAAAATAGTAAAATAATTTCTGGAGTAATTAATAAAAACCAGGATAATACTATTGTATTTCCCAAAACGTCTGGTTGTTTATTGTTGTTGTATCATCCATATTGGAATAATGGAATTTATACTTTTTCTCCGTATCCAAATTCTGATGTTACTTCCGTACAAACAGTTATAAAAGCAGACATTGCGTCTATCACTCTGAAAGGACTTACTTTAACAATTAGTGCAAACGAATGTCAATATTCGTATTTCGCGATCTGTTGTGATTTTTATAATTAATAGACTGCGGATTTAATTTATTAAAAATCTTGCTTAAATCTTGCTTTTTTGAAAAAAGACTTCCTATTTTCAAACAACGTGGTATAATGTAAGCACAACTAAAAAAGGAACCGGGCTATCCGACCAAAGACACACCCGGTTCCAAACTGCACCACAAAGGGTACGTGTATTATTATATCACAATACCCTCCCTTTGTGAACCACAAAAGGAGGTTTTTTTATGGCAGATTTTGCGACCGAGTTTATTACAAAGTTGAACGGCAAGCTCACACCGGAGCAGATGAAAGTTGTGCTTAACGAATTGGAGATCTTTTCGGACGATTACAACATTGAAAAGAAGTGCAGGGATGTAGCGGTTCCTGACGATCTTTTACCAGCGTGCTATAAGGTCTACATAGTATCGAAAAAGATTGAGGGCATGAGTCCGCAGTCGCTTATAACTTACAAATGTTATCTGGAACAGTTTTTGTACGCCGTCGGCAAGCCAGTTGAGAAAATCACGGCAAACGATATCCGCTTATATTTGTACGGGCTGGTTGGGAAGAACTCGGATCATACCATTGACACTAAGCGCATCGTTATCAATACGTTTCTTGACTGGTGTTGTCTGGAATATTACATTCCGGAGAACCCATGTGCGAAAATCCACGCCATTAAGTACGAGGAGAAGCCGCGAGAGCCACTTGATGGCATCGAGATGGAAATGGTACGGGATGCGTGCGTTGATCTTCGAGAAAGAGCAATGATCGAGTTTTTCTACAGTACCGGATGCCGTGTTTCGGAAATGGCGATCCTCAAAAAAGAAGATATTGATTTCTCCACGAAAGAAGTCAGATTGTTCGGAAAAGGCCGCAAACACCGAGTCTCTTATCTTAACGCCCGCGCAGAATACACTCTGCAGAAGTATTGGGCTACCAGAAAAGACGATACAGATGCCGTTTTCTGTACAATACGTAAGCCTTACCATGCTCTGCAAAAGCAAGCTGTAGAGCAGGTCATCCACAACATCGGCGTGCGATCCGGCATCGGGAGACCGCTATTTCCTCATCTGATCCGGCACACCACAGCTACAAATGCGATAGACCACGGCATGGACGTGACAGATCTGCAGAAACTCCTCGGTCATACGCGGATCAGTACCACGATGATCTACGCAAAAGTAACGCAGGAAAACGTAAGATACAGCCATCACCGATACGTAGTCTAACAAGCCTACAAAGAGCCGTGAGAAAAAGAGTACAATGTTCCTAAGAAACGAAATTTCGGGAAAAGGAGCATCGACAAATGAGAATTGACAGATCATACATCAGCAGCCAGAACACCTATTCGTACAACAACCCACAGTGTATTGTTGTACATAACACAGACAATTTTGAGCCAACTGCCAATGCCCGCGCTCATGCCAGAGCACAGCATGACGGGAATTTTTCTGGCATGTCGGCTCATTATTACGTGGATGACAGCGACACTGCCTATCAGGCCGCGCCGCACAACCTCGGATGCTGGCACGTTGGCATCAACTACGGAAACGGCAACCTGTTCGGCTCTTATGGCAACCGGAACAGCATCGGTGTGGAAATGTGCGTGCAGGGCGGATACAATTACGAAAAAGCGTTTCATCATACCGTGGAGCTGGTGAAATATCTTATGAAAGAAACAGGTATTCCAGTGTCAAGAGTCTATCGGCATCTTGATATCTGCAGCAAAAACTGCCCATCGCAGATTAATGCAAGAGGTGATTGGACGAGATTTAAAAAGTTGATTCGTAACGGAAACTCCGATTCTTCCGGAAGCGGCAATGTATCCGGAGAGAAAACCTACAAGCCAGGAATCTATCGAGTCAATACTGATCTGAATATCCGGGAGAAACCGGATGCAGACAGCCGACGCGTCGGAACGATCAAAGACCGCGGCAGCTACACCGTGACAGAAATTCAGAATGGAAGCTGGGGACGGCTGCTCTCCGGTGCGGGCTGGATCAACTGCCATGCAAAATTTTGCACTTATGGCGGCGCGGCCAAAGAATCCACCTCAAAAGCGATCGCAGTCGATGGCGTATGGGGTCATGAGCTGACCAAACGCTTGCAGGAGATTTTTAAAACCGGAGTAGACGGCGTGATCAGCAATCAGCCAACCGCCAATAAAAAATACTGTGCTGGCATCGCGGCGGCTGAATGGTCTGGTAAACTGTCCGGCGGCTCCGATCTGATCAAGGCCATGCAGAAATGGGCAGGAGTGACCGCAGACGGCTACCTCGGACCGCAGACCATCCGTGCGCTCCAGAAAAAACTCGGCACACCGGTAGACGGCGTGATCAGCTACCCTTCTGCGATGGTCAAAGCTTTGCAGGAGTGGTGTAACCGCCAGTAAAAAATATAAAAGATATCAAGAGGCGTGGGGATTTTCCCTACGCCTTTTTTTATTGCCATTTTTTAAGGCAAAATTAAAATAAATATATTACGTAAAATGTATTGACATATTGCGCAATATGTGATATATTATAACCATAGAAACGAAATAATAATTGATGAAAGAAATATTTACTCGGAAGAGGTGATAATAAAATGGTAAAATTAAAAGTTGGTAGAAATATACTTGAACTTGATGAAAAAGATCTAATTTTAGATAACGGAGCTTGTTATCAAATTGTTACTAAAAAAGTTGGAGGATTTGGTTGGTATTATCCGATAATGAGTAAAAAATTGTTTCATGATTTAAAAAAATTTGAATTAATTTTCACAAGTGAAGAATTAAAACAAGATGCTATAAAGAAATATGGTACATCGGTAATAACTTATTGGAAATTTAACATTGAAAGAATGCAAAAACTTGGATATTAAATCGATGTAAAGGCGGTAATTATGAGAGAAACAAAAGAATTTAATCAAATTGAATACATCAACAATTACATAAAGGAGAAATACGATCGGATAAATTTGGTTGTACCGGCGGGAAGCAAACAAGTTATTAAAAGTAGGGCTGCACAAAAAGGAAAAAGCGTTAATCAGTATATAAATGAACTGATCGACAATGACTTAAAAAATAGTAAAGAAAAAAAAGGAGATAAGAAAATGAAAAAATTTGAAATCGTAAAAACAACAGCAGAAATCAGCTGGAAAGAAAGGGATGAAATCAAGGAAGGATGCACGATGTACGATGTGGATCCGGAAAAAATTGCTTCATTCGGAACCAAAGAGGAAGCCGAAAAGGAATTGAAAAAATACAAAACGGATGTGCAAACATCCGGAAGCCTCTTCACGGTAGAAGAGTTTTCGATCCAGGAAAACGAATACGACGAAGATGACGAATGGATCGGAGGCGGTGATATTTGGAAATTCACTCCAATGGAAATTTTTGTAGTCGACAAAGAAACGCGGAAAACGATAGCAAAAGTCGAAACTTACGAAGAGGCGGAGGAGGCCGCAGAAGAGTATGAGGGCGATGCGGGCGCCGATATCGTGTTTTACGAATAAAAAAAGAGTCGTGTCGAAATGGAACGGCTTTTTTTATTTGACACACTGGTCACTGTGTGTTAATATCAAATGTGTCATTTTCGTGTCAGGGGATCGTTGGAAAATGGCGTATTTGCGGGCATTTTAGGAGGTAAGGAAACTTGACTTTTAATCAAGTTGTCCGGGGTTCGAATCCCCGATGCTTCACTATGTGGAACCCTTTCGAGGGTTCTTTTTTTGTTCTGCATATCCCAAATTGGTCCACCGGACCAATTTTGATTATGTTTATCTTAAGGTTACGGCGAAAATCTTGCAAAAGAGCAGGAAATGTACTATGCTTTGAAAGAATAAAAAAGAACGGAGGAATCTGTTTATGGCACAAAAAAAGAAAAACAAAAGACGAAGACGCCAGTTTCAGCAGAAAGTGATTTTAAGTGTTCTGCTTGTTATCATTATCGGATTGATTGGCGTGCTTGGATATCAGATGCAGAAGAACGAGAAAAAACAGACGGATGGAAACGCAAGTGCATCCTCTTCGGTTTCGTCATCCTCTCTTGTTGGGGACAGTTCAGAGCCGATATCGGATTCCAGCCCGGAGGAGGAGATTACACCGACGCCTGAGCCGGTACAGCAGATTTCGTCAGATGGTCTGAACAGTCAGCATGCCCTGCTGGTGCGGGAAAGCGATCTGGCTGAGATGATGAATCTGGGCGGAGATGAGAGAATTTATCCGGCGTCGATGACAAAGATTATGACAGCGCTGCTTACCATTGAAAATCTTCCGGATCTGAACGAGACGATTACGGTTCCGGAGGACATCTTCGAGGAACTGACGGCACAGGATGCGTCGGTAGCGGGATTTAATCCGTACGAACAGCCGACGGTTCGTGATCTTCTCTATGGTGTGCTGCTGCCATCCGGCGCAGATGCCTGTGAGACATTGGCGAGAGCAGTCGGCGGATCGGAAGAAGGTTTTGTGGCTATGATGAACCAGAAAGCAGAAGAACTGGGACTTACCAATACGCATTTTGAGAACTGCACGGGACTACATAACGACAACCATTATTCTACCTGCCGTGATATTGCGGTGCTGATGAGTGAGTGTCTGAAGAGTGATACGTTTCGCGAGATCGTGACGAGGGAGGTTTACACAACGGAGGCTACCGCATCACACCCGGAGGGAATTACGCTGTATGATACGATGCTCCACCGGTTTACCAGCTATGAGATGAGTACGACACTGGAGAACGGGGCAGTCATTGAAGGCGGAAAGACCGGATTTACCGATGAGGCGGGTCAGTGCCTGGTCAGCTTTGCAGAATATGGAGGCGAAGAGTACATACTTGTTACGGCAGAGGCCATGACGGATTCGGGATCTGCGGTGGACAGCATCGCGGATGCGAGTACGGTGTATGGAAGATTACAGTAAATACAGGTGAAAGCGAGAGCTGGAAACGGGAGAAAATTCCCGGTTCCGGCTCTTTTTTTTACGTGAAGCAAGTCGAGAAAATAAGGTGTGGATAACATTGGGGATGTTTTGCACGGAATGCGCAGAAAAGAATTATGTTTTCCACAAAAGAAAGAAGCGCAGGGGAAAAATTGTGGATAACGGAAAGGAAAAATCCAGTTTTTGTGTATAGATCGCGCCGGATGGGAAATACTGCTTACTGTAGAAAAGCAGGAGGAGAGCGAGAAATCGAAAAACGCCTCTGAAATGCTTAAAAAGATATCAGCAGAGGTGGTAAGAATATGAAAAGAGACAAGTTGAGAATCGGCGTGATCACAGCGGCACTGGCAATGATGATTGCAGGCGGAGTGCTGACCTGGCAGCAGGATGCGAGAAACGGTAAGGCAGATCAGGCGAAACAGGGAGAGACGGCACAGCTTACAGAGGACGAAAGCACCGGAACTACAGAACAGCAGACGGAGGAGACGGCGGGAGATGCAGACGGAACGCGTGCCGTACAGGATCAGGCAGATGATGTGGAAAACAGTCTGGAACAGGTGCCGGAAATGGAAGCGGCGTGTGAAGAAGAGGCGGCGGGAAATCCAGAAGCAGATGCAGAGACGGCTCAGAATACACCGGAAGAATCAGATGGGAATACAGAAAGACAGGACGCGCAGGCGGTAAACGGAACAGCGGCGGATCAGAACGGAGAAACAGGATCAGGAGAAACAGCGGCGAATGAAGAAACGAGTGCAGCATCCGGAACTGTGGATTCTGCAGAAAATCAGGAAACGGCAGTTGAGACAGCAGGGGCTGCACAGGATCTGATGTTCAGCGAAGCGACAATCATGGAACTGCCGGTTACTGGAACAGTTCTGATTCCGTATAACATGGAAAATACCGTTTATTTCCCGACACTGGATCTTTACCAGTGCAATCCAGGCGTTGTTTTCTCGGCGGCAGAAGGAACTCCGGTTCTGGCGGCAGCGGACGGAGAAGTTGTGAGTGTGGAAAATGATGCAAGAACCGGCCTCACCGTCACCATGAATCTTGGAAATGGATACGAAGCCATCTACGGACAGCTCACAGACGTTTCCCTCGAGGCAGGCCAGAAAGTTCAGAAAGCAGCACGGATCGGAGCAGTTGCAGCACCGACGAAATATTATGTAAAAGAGGGAAGCAATCTTTTCTTTGAGATGAAAAAAGATGGAAAAGCCATTGATCCTATGGTATATCTCCCGGCAATTTCGGAATAAAAAAGAGGACCTGCACGAAATGGGATGCGGGAAAGTATTATAAAGTGTAGGATTCGCAATCGAATCTTTTTTACAGGTTTTGAATACAAAAAAGGCGGCGCAGACCGCGGATGGTAAAATACCGTTTTTCGATTGCTTTTTATAAAAAAGGCTGGCTGAAAACAGTCAGCTTTACATATAACAAACAGGATTGTTTTGATATAGAAAAAGGGCGGAATAAAAGGAAAGTAACCGGTTACAGAAAATGTGAAAGTTTGTCATTTTAGGGGTTTCGTTTTTGAATGTTATCGGTTAAAATAGATGTAGTGGACAGATCCTGAAAACAAGGAGGATTAGAAAAATATGGAGCTTTTATTTATGGACCCGGTGTTCAAAGAAGCAATCTGGGGTGGAACAAAGTTAAGAGACGTATTTGATTACGAAATTCCGAGCGATACAACCGGCGAGTGCTGGGCGATCAGCGGACATGCCAACGGAATGAGCCATGTGGCAGGCGGAAGATTTGATGGAAAAACATTAGGTGAGCTCTGGAAAGAGGAGCCGGAAATTTTCGGAAATTACCCGGGAAGCCAGGTTCCGCTGCTGATCAAGATCATTGATGCAAAAAATGATCTGAGCATCCAGGTTCATCCAGATGATGCTTATGCAGGAGAGCATGAGAATGGATCTCTTGGAAAGACCGAGTGCTGGTACGTGCTGGACTGCGAACCGGGTACAGAAATTGTTATCGGACACAATGCAAAAGACAAGGCAGAAGTGGAGAAAATGATCCGCAATCATGAGTGGAGCGATTTCATCCGCAAAGTGCCGGTACATAAGGGAGATTTCTTCCAGATCAATCCGGGATGCGTACATGCCATCAAAGGCGGCACACTGATTCTGGAGACACAGCAGAGCAGCGATATCACCTATCGTGTATACGATTATGACAGACTGCAGAACGGCAAACCGAGACAGCTTCATGTAGAGCAGAGTATCGATGTTATCGAGGCTCCGTTTAAAACGGCAGATATCGATACCTTTACAGAGGAAATCCCGGGCGCGGTACATACCCATTTTGTAACATGCAAGTTCTACTCTGTAGATAAATACGACATCGACGGTGTATTCACCTTAGATGCGAAAAAATATTATACTAATGTAAGTGTAATCGCCGGAGAGGGTACTGTAAACGGTATTCCGGTTAAGAAAGGTACTCACTTTATTATACCGGCTAATTTTAATGGATGCAGATTTGAAGGAAAACTTTCTGTAATCTGCTCAAATCCAGAAGCATAAGAGAGGAGAAAAACACAATGAGACTTGGAGCATTAGAAGCAGGCGGAACAAAGATGGTCTGCGCAATTGGAAACGCAAATGGAGAAATTTATGAGAGAATTTCTATCCCGACCGAGACACCGGAAATTACCGTTCCGAAAATGATTGAGTATTTCAAAGAGAAGGACATTCAGGCACTGGGAATCGGTTGCTTTGGACCGATCGACCTGAACAGAAAATCCGAAACATATGGTTACATTACCACAACTCCCAAATTAGCATGGAAGAACTACAACATCGTAGGCGCTTTCGCAGATGCACTGGACATCCCGGTTGGATTTGATACCGATGTAAACGGTTCTGCACTGGGTGAGGCTACCTGGGGAATCACAAAAGGTCTGGACAACAGCATTTACATCACCATCGGAACGGGCGTTGGAATGGGAATTATTTCCAATGGCAAGCTGTTGCACGGCATGCTTCATCCGGAAGGCGGACACGTTCTGCTGACCAGACATCCGAAAGATACTTACGGCGGAAAATGCCCGTATCACAGCAACTGCCTGGAAGGCCTTGCTGCAGGTCCTGCCATTGAAGCACGCTGGGGCAAAAAAGGTATTGAGCTGGCAGACAAAAAAGAGGTATGGGAGCTTGAGGCTTACTATATCGGACAGGCACTTGTAGACTGCATCATGCTGCTCTCCCCGCAGAGAATCGTTTTGGGCGGAGGCGTTATGCATCAGGAGCATATGATGCCGCTCGTAAGAGAAGAAGTAAAGAAACAGCTGAACGGATATCTTGTAACAAAAGAACTCGAGGATCTCGACAGCTACATTGTACTTCCAAGTCTGAACGACAATCAGGGTATCATGGGTGCGCTGAAACTGGCTGTAGATGAGCTGGCAATGCAGTAAGGTGCAGGAACATCCGAAAAATTTCACTTACATCGTGGAATGCAGCGATGGAACACTTTACACCGGCTGGACCAACAATCTTGAGCACCGCGTCGAGGCACACAATGTGGGAAAAGGTGCCAAATACACCAAAAGCCGGAGACCGGTAAAACTGGTGTATTTTGAAACGTATTCCTCCAAAGAAGAGGCGATGCGGCGGGAGTGGGAGATTAAACAGCTTTCGCGGACAGAGAAATGGAAGCTGATCAAGGCGAAATAAGAATCAAAAACAGACTTTTCGAACAGACACAACAATGTGTGGATGCGGAAAGTCTGTTTTTTTGTGAAAATGTGTCGAACGATTCCGGAAGAAACCAGATATTTTGACTTGCAAAATAATTTCATCCTGTTATAATAAAAGAAACGGCAACAAGTAGTAATAAAAACCATGTGATACAGTAATTGAAATAAAACAACGTTTCTGACAGGAAAGGAGTGGGCAGAATGAAGTATATCAGAAAAAATGGAATCAAGGATCCTGGCAGTGCGATTACACATGGGACTGCGCTGATCCTAGCGGTGGTGGGAACGCTGCCGTTGCTTTTGAAGGCGGCGCGGGAGCCGGATCATCTGCATGTGGTCGCAATGGCAGTGTTTATGCTGAGTATGATTTTGCTGTATCTGGCGAGCACCGTGTATCACACGTTTGATGTAAACGGGAAGGTGAACCGTCGACTGAAAAAGTTTGATCATATGATGATTTCAGTGCTGATTGCGGGAAGCTACACACCGATCTGCCTGATTGCACTGCATGGACGGACGGGAATTGCACTCTGTGCACTGGTGTGGGCGGCAGCGATTGGCGGGATTCTCGTCAAGGCATTCTGGATCAACTGTCCGAAGTGGTTTTCTTCGGTGCTGTATATCGCAATGGGCTGGCTGTGCGTTCTGGCGTTTCATCCGCTGTTTCTGGCCCTCTCGCGGCCGGCGTTTGGATGGCTGCTGGCCGGCGGAATTATTTATACAGTCGGCGGGGTGATTTACTCCTTAAAAATGCCGGTGTTTAATGCAAAACATAAAAAGTTCGGAACACATGAAATTTTTCATCTGTTTGTGATGGGTGGCAGCTTCTGTCATTTTGTTGTGATGTATTATTTTGTGGCGGCGATGCCGGTATAAAAACTTGTTTGAAGATAAAACAGTAATGCAAAAATAAAATACTGCGGAACGTATTTTCGTTATACCCGGGTATTAACATTTATTTGGGAAAACTTTACGCTCCGCAGTACTATTTTTGCATTATTTTTTCTTTTGACGGTATTCACTCGGAGAAATTCCGTAGACTTTTTTGAATACCTGTGTAAAATAAGAAAAATTCGTGTAGCCGATATTCGTTGCAATTACACTGACCGGGAGATTGGTTCCCTCAAGCAGGGAAATCGCAATTTTCAGTTTTTCCTGCACGATATAGTCAGAAAGTGAAATTCCTTTTACCTTTTTGAAAAGCCGGGAGAGGTATTCCGGGTTCATGTATACCTGATGTGCGATTTCGGTGCGGGTAACATTCTGGTGAATATTTTTCTGAATAAAATTTACCACCTGGTCGATCTGTGAAACACCTGGTTCTGCGCTAATTTGAAGGCTTTTTAGATAATCAACGGAAAAATCAAGCAGTTTATGCATCTCTTCTATGGAATGACAGGAGTTGTTCAGGGCGTGAATATCGTATTCTTTTTCAAAAACACCGTGTGCACCGATGTGGTGATGGTTCAGAATCTGATAGAAGAGCTGAAGAAAATCCTGTAAAAAGAGACTGAGCATTTTCTGGTTTACATGACCGGATTCTTTTTGGCGGAGCAGATAATCATGCATGTCTGCACGGACGGCATCGTAATAACCAGAGGAGAGCATGACATTCCAGTGGACAAAATCCGGAGGGGTGTAGGGAACCTGGGAAATACTGGATTTCTGATAAAAAATACCGCTATAGTTTGCCACATTTTCACTGCGCTGTTCCAAAAGCTGCTGTATTTTATCTGGTAGCAGAAGAAAATTTGCAGAATGAGCACAGTAGCATGCTATTTTAAAGTGGAGATACTGTGAAGCGGCTTCCACAAAAGTATGCAAATAAATTTGCACCTGATCTTTTGTAAAATTATCGGTTTCGTATAAAATAAGGGCAAAAACCTGTTCGTGGACATGGCAGAAAAGCAGTTTTTTAGTGAACGGCTTAAACAGCTCGGAAATGACATTCTGCAGGATAGAGCGGAGGAGAGAAAGGTCACGAACTGGATGTGGCGTGTCCTGTTCGAGAATATCAATCAAAGTCAGAACACAGGAACGGCCGGGATCGAGTTTTATGGAGATCGTGTCCAGAAAACTCAGGATATTCTGCGGTTCTGCAGGCTGTTTCTGCAAAAATTCATTTAAAAGCACATCAAGAAGATCCATTTCGCGTTTGCTGAAATAGTTTCCATATTCACTGTAAAATTTTTCCTTTTTTTCCTTTTGAATTTGCAGGACTGCTTTCTGAATGGAAACCTCAATTGCACTGTAGGGAGCGGGCTGAATCAGATAATCGAATCCGCCGAGTTGCAGTGCTTTTTGTGCATAGGAAAAATCTTCATGTGAGGTGAGAAAAATACATTTGATTTCTGGAAAATGCTCCGCAACCCATTCATAAAGTTCAAGACCGCTGCCGAGCGGCATTTCGATATCGCAGAGCATGATATCCACGGAATTGTTTGAAAGAATTTCACGCGCACGGATAATGTCGTTAGCACAGAAAACCTGTCGGATGGAAAGCGCATCCCAGTTGATGCCGGAATGAATACCGGCGACAACATCGGGTTGGTCATCAATAATCAATACATTCATTCGGGATTCCTCCTCTTTCTAGGATAATGAAAACAAATTTTCGTTTGAGAGTAAGCTACTTTTAGTTTCTGAACTGGTATTTGGTTCTTCCTGGATGGGCAGGATAATTTCTGTCAGGGCGCCGGAGGAATTGTTCATACAGATCAGTCCGGCCTGATCACCGTAAAGTAAGGTAAGTCGTTGACGGAGATTGTGTATACCGATGTGCTGTCCGGTTACTGCATCTTCTGTATGTTGCAGAAAGGACTGCAGAAATTCGTCCGGAAATCCGGTTCCGTTATCCTGAATACTGATATTTAAATAATTTCCTTCTTCAGTCTCTGTCAGCTGTACGGAAATGTGTACATTGAGCGGCTGGCTGGAGATTCGCCCATGCTTAAAAGAATTTTCGACGAATGTCTGAATGCAGAGCATGGGAACCGGAAACTTTGAAACAGCGGGATCGGCAGAAATGGTCAGCTCAGAAGAATCTCTTGTGTTTAGCTTCTGAAGTTTATAATAATTCTGTACCTGATTCAGTTCCGTCTGCAGTGGCACAAGACTGCTGTTGTCGCGGAAGGTATAGCGGATATACTGGGAAACATATAAAATCATTTGCTGTGCATCGTTTCCTTTATTCTGTTGAATCATACCGTAAAGAGTTTTCAGGCAGTTCAGATAAAAATGAGGCTTCAACTGAATTTGAAAATATTGCAGCTGAGATTTTTGAATGATCAGCTTATTTTCATAAGTGCGGATTTTCAGATTGTGAATTTCATCCATCATTCGGTTAAAAGTGGAATTAAAGACGGAAAATTCACGGATAAACTGTGTTTCCTGCAGTTTTGAGTTCAATTTACCGTTTCGAATATTCTCCATGGTAGCGATTGCATCTCTTAATGGAGAAAAGTAAATTTTGATGGCCAAAAAACACATGAACGGAATCAAAAGCAGTGCCAGCACAGAGGCAATGATGGCAAACATCTGTGTCGCATTTAAATAAAACTGGCTTCCCTGGTAAGGGGAAAGGTAAAGCATGGTAATATCAGCATATTTTAAGCGATCCTGTACAACAAAAAAGTTTTCTTTTTGTCCTTTTTTGATGTGGTTATTGTCTTCAGGCGAAAAGGTCAGTTTATTTTCTGTAATGGTTTTAGAAGGATTTAATACGGTTCCGTCGTTGGAAAGATAGACGAGTGAACTAGTTTTATGCGTCTGTGTGGCGAGGCGAGATGGAGCCATGACCAGATCAAAATCTACGAGAGAAACACTGTAGGCATTGGAAAAACCGATAAGGCGAACCAAAAAGTATTTATCACCGACTTTATCGTAAAACCAGGATTTGGGAGTTGATTCAAAATCAAGGGATTTTACGTAATTCTGCATTGTTATTAATTCTTTATAGGAATAGCAGTCCTGATAGGCACAGCGGCAGACATCATTGGGAGCAGAATAAATATAGACAGCACCGAGACATTCTGTCAGAGCAAGCTGTTCCCGTGCTTTATTCACAATGGAGAGTGTATTTAAATGAACATCGAGCGGATCAAGTTTATATTTTAGTTTCTGATAATTCCAGTTCGTAGCCCAGTTCTGTGCCATTGAGGTTTCTATCTGGGAAAGATCTGCTTCTAACTGTTCCTGATAGAGAAACAGAGCATTTCGATTTGCAGAAGCGATTTCGCGGTTCAGCAGGCGAAGCGAGTAGAAATCAAAAAATATCGTCAGAAATGTAAGCGGAATAAGCATGATAAGGCTTATAAGGGTGAAAAAAATTTTTGATGAGATGTAAAAATTTTTACGAGATAACATAAGAACCTCCCAAAATATAACAATATAAGAAAAATCGTGTGAGCGTTCCAACTGTTGGAACATGCCATTTATTCTAATATAGATGTCGTGTGTTTTCAAGAAATAAGTATACAGATTCGTTAAAATAACGAAAGTTACAGTGGTATGTCACAATATATAAAGAGAAAGTCACAGATTTTATAGAGAAAGAGATACTTCTTTGATAGGATATAGCTATTCGTAAAACAAAGAAAAGAACAAAGGAGAGAAATGTAATGAATAAGAAAAAAGCAATGGCATTTTTACTTGTTTCTGTTATGGCGGGAAGTATGCTGGCAGGCTGCGGAAGCGATGCAAGCTCTGCACAGGGTTCATCTTCTAAGAGCGCAGAAAGTAGCAATAATGACAGCTATACAGTAAAAATTCTGGCACCTGGTGATGCAAGTACAGATGACTGCGCAAAAATTTCTGAAGCAGCGAGCAAAATCACAGAGGAAAAATTTAATACAAAAATTGAAGTAACAAGAGTTGGCTTTGGAAGCTATGATCAGCAGGTAAACCTGACATTGGCATCTTCTGAAAAATTGGATCTGATGTATGAGTACTGTGGAAATGTAACATCTGCAATCAGCAGCGGACAGATCCTTCCGATTACGGATTATCTGGACAGCTATGGCAGCGATATGAAATCTGAAATCAGTGAATCCGACTGGAAATGTGTAACCTTTAACGGCAATATTTATGGTGTTCCGTCCAATAAAGAGAAAGCAACGGGATGGGGATTTGCTATGAATAAAGAGATGGCAGATGCAACCGGAATTGACTATAGTTCTATTAAAACAGAAGAGGAGTTGGAGCCGCTCCTTGAAAAAGTAAAAGAAATGTATCCAGATGTATATCCCATTGTTTCTCATGTGGGTTCCATGAGCCTTATGACAAACCCAGATGACCTTGGTGGAGATATCGGATCTTTAGAAAGTGTATCTTCTGACAGCACAGAAGTTATTAATTACTACGCAACAGATAAATATATGAACGAAATGAAACTTCGCTATGACTGGGCGCAGAAAGGTCTGATCATGCCGGATGCTTCCACTTCTACTGAAATGGCAAATAGTCTGATTGGTTCTGGTAAAGGTTTTGGACGTTTTACAAATACAAAACCAGGTATCGAGCAGGAGATCGAAAAAGAGTCCGGAAAAGAAATCGTTGTTTTGGATCTGGTAGAACCATATACTACCACAACACGTGTTGACATTGTATGGTATGTTCCGCATAACAGTGATAAACCGGAAAGAGCTGTACAGGTATTAAACGAAATCTACACAAACCCGGATTTGGCAAATATTCTTATCAATGGTCTGGAAGGAACTCATTATGAGTTTACAGACAAAGACAACGGTGTCATCAACTACCCAGACGGTGTAACAGCAAGTAACACAGGTTATACCAGTCTTCCATGGGCTTGGCCGAATGAGGCAATTTCCTATGTATGGGAAGGAAATGATCCGGACATCTGGGATCAGACCCAGGAGTTCAACAACAATGCGGTTGTTTCTCCGGCCAAAGGTTTTGCATGGGACAACACAGATGTACAGAACGAAGTAACTGCATGCGCAAACGTAACTGCCAAATATGGTCCTGCACTGGAGTGCGGTTCCCTGGATCCAGAAACTACCATTCCGAAATTCCTGGATGAGTTGAAAGCAGCAGGAGCAGATACCATCATCGCTGAGAAGCAGAGACAGTTAGATGATTGGCTGGAAGCCAACAAATAATGGAGGCTGGGAAGATGAAAAGAAATTGGGGTAAAATTCGCAGATTTATTCCCATGTATCTGATGCTGCTTCCGGGGCTTGTATACTTATTTATCAATAACTATATGCCTATGGCTGGAATTATCATTGCATTCAAGAAATATAATTACAGTCTGGGAATCTTCAAAAGCCCGTTTACAGGTCTTAAAAACTTTGAGTTTTTGTTTAAGACAAAAGATGCTTGGACAATTACAAGAAATACACTGGGATATAACATTATTTTTATCGTGCTTGGAACAGTCCTTGCAATTGCAGTAGCAATTCTGCTGAATGAGATCCGTTCCACGATGGGAAAGAAAGTATACCAGACCCTAATTCTGGTACCGTTTCTGATTTCTATCGTCGTTGTCAGCTATTTGGTATATGGATTCCTGAGTACAGATGCGGGATTTATTAACAACAGTATTCTGAAACCGATGGGAAAAGAGGCAATTGGATGGTATTCCAATGCGAAATATTGGCCATTCATTTTGATTTTTGTCAATATATGGAAAAACCTGGGATATAACTGCATTATCTATTATGCAACGGTAGTAGGATTGGATGCCAGTCTTTACGAGTCTGCATCTATCGACGGTGCAAACCGCTGGCAGAGAATTGTACATATCACACTACCGGGATTGAAAACAACCATTATCACCTTGACGCTGATGAGTGTAGGACGTATTTTCTATTCAGATTTCGGACTGTTCTATCAGGTACCAATGAACAGCGGACCGTTGATCGATGTGACTAACACCATCGATACTTACGTATATCGTGGATTGATGGAGCTGAATAACATTGGTATGGCATCTGCCGCAGGTCTTTATCAATCACTGGTAGGATTTGCACTGGTACTGATTGCAAACCTGATTGTTCGAAGACTGGACGAAAACAGTGCATTATTCTAAGCGAAGGGAGAGTATGAAAAATGGTTGAAAGAAATAAAAGCTTTCAGATTGCAGCTAATGTGATTATGATCTTACTGTCCGTTATGTGTATCGTCCCGTTTATTCTGCTGATTATGTCATCAATCACCAAAGAGAACATTCTATTAAAATATGGATATTCTTTCTGGCCGCGTGAAATCAGTTTTGATGCATACAAAACACTGCTGGTAGATTCAGGCAGTATTGTAAGAGGTTATATCATTTCCGCACTGGTAACGGTAGTCGGAACCGTGGCAAACCTGACTCTGACAACATTGTTTGCCTATCCACTGTCAAGAAAAGAGCTTCCGGGAAAAGCATTTTTCTCCTTTGTGATTTTCTTTACGATGTTGTTCAACGGTGGCTTGGTACCGTCCTATATGATGTGGACTGGAATCTTTCATATTAAAAATACCATCTGGGCACTGATTGTTCCAAATCTTCTGATGGGAGCTTTCTATGTCATCATGATGAGAACGTATTTCACCACCAACATTCCTGATGCGGTCATCGAGGCTGCAAGAATTGACGGAGCAGGTGAGTGGAGAATTCTGGCAAAAATTGTTCTTCCGATGTCTACGCCGATTATTGCTACACTGGCACTTCTGGTCGGCCTCGGATACTGGAATGACTGGTTGAATGGTCTGTACTATATCAACAACGATAAACTGTACAGTATTCAGGTTCTGCTGAATAAGATGCTTCTGGATGTGCAGTATCTAATGAGCGGTGCTTCAGGAGGAGCATTGACACAAAGCATTACACTTCCGGCAACTGGTATCAAAATGGCCGTTGCAGTTATGGGAGCACTTCCAATTCTGGTTGTGTATCCATTCTTCCAGAAATACTTTGTGAAAGGTATTGTGATTGGAGCTGTAAAGGGCTAATAGAATTCTTATAATAGAAAGCAGACTTTCCAGATACACGCAGGAATGCGTGAGAATGGAAAGTCTGTTTTTTGATGCAACTTTAGTTCAGCTTAATATTTTTAAACAGCGATCCCAGTGTCGTTGTCACTTCCTCTGTCTCCGGGAGTTCGATGGTTTCTTCCTGAATTTCTTCGGCGGCAACATCGTCGAGTGCCTTCATGGAGAGACTGAGTTTGCCGTCTTTGATGGCAATGACTTTTACTTTGACTTTATCGCCGACTGCCAGAACTGCGGACGGATGTTTGATGCGTTTGGCGCAGATCTGGGAGATGTGGACGAGGCCGGAGAGGCCGTTTCCGAGGCTGATGAAGGCGCCGTATGGCTGCAGGCTCTCAACGGTTCCTTCGGTGACGAGGCCGACTTCTACGTTGGAGATTTTCTCTTTGCGCTCTTCGTCTGCTTTCTCGCGGAGAATTTCGCGGGCGGAGAGGATCAGGCGGTCTTTTTCTTTGTCGAGGTCAAAAACCTGTACCTGAATGTCTTTGTTTAAGTATTCATTCAGATCTTCCACGTAGTTCAGGGAGAGTTTGGAAGCCGGGATGAAGCCGCGGATTCCTTCGACGTAAGCGATAACACCGGCGTTTACGATTCCTTTGACTTTTACATCCAGTACGGTTTTCTCTTCTTTGTACTGTGCGAGTTTTTCCCATGCGAGGATATCGTTTGCCTCTGCGCGGGAGAGAAGAATGTTGCCGTGGCCGTCGTCTTTGCGGATCACGGTTGCGGTGATTTCGTCACCGACCTGAACAGCGTCTTTTAAGGAGAAGCCAGGCTCGTTGCTGAAGTCCTCGGCGCGGATGACGCCCTCTGCGTAGTATTTCAGATCGAGAATCACCTCTTTTTCATCTACGGAGATGACGGTTCCGGTGAGCATGTCGCCTTCCTCAATTTTTTTGAAGGAAGCTTCCAGCTCTGCGGAGAAGTCATCCATGGTTAATTTTTCTTCTGACATAATGAAACACCCCTTTTTCGTAAGAATAACAGGAAAACGAGAGGAAAATTGTGGATTTATGAAAAAATCGGGTTCAATTTTGCACGTTTTTCTATCTGCGTTTATCTTAACATAAAAGATTTTCTTTGACCAGATGAAAAAAGGATGGTAATATGTGTGTAGTCGTTACCAAAATTACTGAGACGCGCACTTGCTGCGCGGCTGCAGGAGAAAGTGATTCAGGTGGCCGCCCGGAACTTCGCGGAGCGAATTTGCATGTGCAGGGCGGCGGTTACTGGTCACGAAGTGAGCAGTAACTGTAGTCGTTACAAAAAAAGAAGTAAAACTACCGGGACGAACTTACTGTATACCACAAACATACAGAAGGGAGGAGTACTATTATGAAATCAAATTCAAGAGTTTATGTAATTGGACATAAAAATCCGGATACGGATTCGATCTGTTCGGCGATTGCCTATGCGGATATCAAGAACAGGACAGATAAAACCAAAACCTACATGGCGCGGCGTGCCGGTCAGATCAATGAGGAGACCGAGTATGTACTGAAGCGCTTTGGCGTGCGCGCACCGGGGTATCTGCCGAATGCGGGAACGCAGGTAAAGGAAATTGAAATCCATGAGGTGCCGAGCGTACCGGGCACGATTTCCGTGAAGAAAGCGTATTCCATGATGAAAAACAACAACGTGGTCACACTGCCGATTACTTCGCCGGACAATGATCTGCAGGGCGTGATTACGGTCAGTGATATCGCAGAATCCTATATGGATTCTTATGACAGCCATGTCATGTCACTGGCAAGGACGCAATACCGCAGTATCGCGGATACGTTGGATGGTTCGGTTATTGTCGGAAATGAACATGGTTATTTTATCCGCGGAAAAGTCGTTGTCGGCGCATTCCATCCGGATACGATGGAGAACTACATCGAAAAAGATGACCTTGTCATTCTCGGAAACCGTGCGGAGGACCAGCTCTGTGCAATCGAGATGGATGCAAGCTGCATTATCGTCGGACTTGGCGCAAAGGTGACGAAAACGATTCAGAAATTTGCAGAGGAAAAATGCTGTGTGATCATCAGCAGTCCGCATGACACGTATACGATTGCGCGTCTGATTAACCAGAGTATTCCGGTCAAATATCTGATGCGCAGAAGCAATCTGATCACGTTCAACACCGAAGATTTCCTCGATGATATCAAAGAAGTTATGAAAAATCAGAGACACCGCGATTTCCCGATTCTGAACAAGAAAGGAAAATATGTGGGAACGATTTCCCGTCGGAACCTGATCGGAAATGCAGGAAAGAAACTGATTCTCGTCGATCACAATGAGGAATCACAGGCGGTCGATAACGTCAAAGAGGCGGAGATTCTCGAGATCATCGACCATCATCGTCTGGGATCACTTGAGACGATGGCGCCGGTTATGTTCCGCAATGAGCCGGTGGGCTGCACGGGAACGATTATGTATGAAATTTATAAGGAAAAAGAGCTGGAGATCGCGCCGAACATCGCAGGACTGCTCTGCGCAGCCATCATTTCCGATACGCTGATGTTCCGGTCGCCGACGTGTACGTTTCTTGACAAAGCGGCAGCAGAGGCACTGGCGGACATTGCAGGCATCAGCATTCCGGAGTTTGCATCCGAAATGTTCCGTGCAGGAAGCAACCTGAAAGATAAATCACCGGAAGAAATTTTCTACCAGGATTTCAAAAAATTCATCATGGGCGATGTTACGTTTGGTGTCGGCCAGATTACATCCCTCGATGCGGGCGAGCTGGAATCCATCAAGGAACAGCTTCTGCCGCAGATGGAAAGCGAGTGCGGAAAACACGGCATCGAGATGGTATTCTTTATGCTGACCAATATTATAGAAGAATCTACAGAGCTTCTGTATTATGGAAGCGGGGCAAAGGAAGTCATCGAAAAAGCTTTTGAAGATCTTCCGGTCAACGAGGTCAGCTGCGAGCTGAAGGGTGTTGTATCGAGAAAGAAACAGCTGATTCCGGCATTTATGATGGCGCTGCAGAATCAGTAAAAACAGAAAAAATAAAAAAGCGTGGTTCCGGGCCTGAAAACAGATCCGGGGCACGCTTTTTTCGGTCATAAAAGAGTGAAAAAGAGGAAAGGAAAGAAATAAGAATGGGAAAACAGACATGGAAAGCGGGAAATATGCTGTATCCGCTGCCGGCGGTCATGGTGTCGGTGCGCGGAAAGAACGGGGAGGACAACATCATCACCGTTGCCTGGGCCGGCACGGTGTGTACGAATCCTCCGATGGTATCGATCTCGGTGCGGCCGGAACGCTACAGCTATCAGATGATCAAAGAGAGCGGTGCGTTCGTCATCAACCTGACGACGGAGGACCTCTGCTATGCGACCGACTACTGCGGCGTGCGCTCGGGAAGAGATGTGGATAAGTTCAAAGAGATGAAACTGACGAAAGTCGAGGCGGAGGAGATTTCCGCACCGATGATCGGGGAGTCGCCGGTTAATATCGAGTGTAAAGTGGAGCAGGTGCTCGAACTGGGCTCGCATCACATGTTTCTTGCAAAAGTTGTGGCTGTCCATGCGGATGAGGCATACATGGATGAGCGCGGCCGCTTCGATCTGAACCGCGCGAAACCGATTGTGTATTCCCACGGAGAGTACTTTGGAATCGGGAAAAAGCAGGGAACCTTTGGCTGGAGCGTGAAGAAAAAATCGAAAACACCTAATATAAAAACAAAAAACCGCAGCTAATCTTTATTTTCTAAAGAATCAGCACGCGAAATTTTATAGTACTTTCGGTAAAAATATACAAAATCGACAAAAATACTGGGTAAATATTAGAAAACGCTACAAAATCATGATTTATTAGGAATTTTTTGCGTGAAATATTGCAAAAACCGGATATTTTATGCTATAATATCAACCAATCGTTGACCTTATAAAATTAAGTGTTCCGGAGGACGGGAGAATCCACCGGAGACGCGAGAGAGTGCGGAAATGATTTTCTCCACGCTTTAAGGCTGATGAGAACCGCAGATGGATCTTTTAAAGAAATCTTTCTGCACTACATTAAGGGAGAAATTTCAAGGAGGAAACTAACATGTCATACGTAGATGAGGTTATTGAGTCCGTAGTTGCAAAAAACCCAGCTGAGCCGGAATTCCATCAGGCAGTCAAAGAGGTTCTGGAATCTCTTCGCCCTGTTATTGAAGCAAACGAGGAAAAATACAGAAAAGTCGCTCTTCTGGAGAGAATGGTAGAGCCAGAGCGTCAGATCAAATTCCGTGTGCCGTGGGTAGACGATAAAGGACAGGCTCATGTAAACACCGGATATCGTGTACAGTTTAACAGTGCAATCGGACCTTACAAAGGAGGAATCCGTCTGCATCCTTCTGTAAATATTGGTATTATCAAATTCCTGGGATTCGAGCAGGTATTCAAAAACTCACTGACCAGCCTTCCGATCGGCGGAGGTAAAGGTGGTTCTGACTTCGATCCGAAAGGAAAATCTGACAGAGAGATCATGGCATTCTGCCAGAGCTTTATGACAGAGCTTTGCAAATATATCGGCGCAGACACCGACGTACCGGCTGGTGACATCGGAACAGGCGCAAGAGAGATCGGCTTCATGTTCGGACAGTACAAGAGAATCCGCGGCGTATACGAAGGCGTTCTGACTGGTAAAGGTTTAAGCTACGGCGGATCTTTAGCAAGAACAGAGGCTACCGGATACGGACTGCTGTACCTGACCCAGGAGCTGCTGAAACTGAACGGCATCGACATCGCAGGCAAGACCGCTTGTGTATCCGGTTCCGGAAACGTTGCAATCTATGCAATCGAGAAAGCTACTCAGCTTGGTGTGAAAGTTCTCACCTGCTCTGACTCCAACGGATGGGTTTACGATCCAGACGGAATCGATGTAGCTGCATTAAAAGAGATCAAAGAAGTAAATCGTGCCCGTCTGACCGAGTACAAGAAATATCGTCCAAACTCTGAGTACCACGAAGGACGCGGCGTATGGGTTGTAAAAGCAGACCTTGCTCTTCCTTGCGCAACTCAGAACGAGCTGCTGCTTGAGGATGCAAAAGCACTTGTTGAGAACGGATGCACTGCAGTATGCGAGGGCGCTAACATGCCTACTACTCTGGAAGCAACCAAATATCTGCAGGAGCACGGCGTAATCTTCGCACCTGGAAAAGCTGCAAACGCAGGTGGTGTTGCAACATCCGCACTCGAGATGTCCCAGAACTCCGAGCGTCTGTCCTGGACCTTCGATGAAGTTGATGCAAAACTGAAAAATATCATGATCAACATCACACACAACATGGTTGATGCTGCAAAACGTTACGGCCATGAGGGCGACTATGTTATGGGCGCTAACATCGCAGGCTTTGAGAAAGTAGCTGACGCTATGATGGCTCAGGGAATCTGCTAATCTGATTTTGAGAAATCCAAAGGGATCTCCGGTTAAGACCGGGGGTCCCTTTTTGCATAAAAGATAGAAGAAACACAGAAAAATAACGAAAATTACAGTGTACAAAAAACATTACATTTTGCAACGAGACTAGACAGAAGAAATAGACTTTCACGCGGTACCGTGTGAATAAAACGACAGAATATGCGAGTAAGTTGTATTATTATGCATGAATGCAATATACAGGTAAGATAAAAACGTAAGAAAAACGTAAGAAAAAAGATGTTTTATGTTCAGAACTATAAATGAGCAAATATCGAATTTTGCACAAACTTATCCCACAAACTTAAAAG
>OLVZ01000206.1_pt1 | contig 63197 bp, 78 predicted proteins | sample 1673341 | NCBI WGS metagenome assembly OLVZ01 (sample SAMEA3178944, study PRJEB25190) | human gut metagenome | biome: human gut; feature: human-associated habitat; material: faeces | place: Austria | collected 2013 | reverse complement strand
AAGGACATAGCACCAAAAAGGGAAGGACATAGCACCAAAAAGGGAAGGACATAGCACCAAAAAGGGAAGGACATAGCACCAAAAAAGGAATTTAACCCATAAAAGGTAAAAAGTCTTTGACATTTTACCTTTTATAATTTAATATATATTACATAATGATATATTAATAAAGTGAGAGGTATAATATGAGTGAGAATAATAAAGTTGTTAAAGGAACTGGCTTAACATTTAGGACTAAAGATATAATAGAAGCTAGATATTCTCTTAAAGGAAAAGAAGAAGATGTATTTGATATGGTATTAAGTAAATTAGAGAATGATACTAATTTACGTTATTGTATTGAAGTAAAGGAATTTAAAAAATATTATATCAATAGCTCAAACATATATAGAGAAATTAGAAAAACAGTTAAAAACATGGAGGGGGTAGGGGTTCATATTTATGATGAAGATACTGGAATTGAAACTTTCTATCCTTGGTTTTCTAAAATAAGATATATTGATAATGAAGGGTGGATAGAGGTAGATATGCACCCAGAAATGAAAGAGATATTATTAGAAACAAAGAAAAAAATCTATATGAAGATGAAGTATAAATTTAGATTGTCGAATGATTATTCAAAGAGAAGATATGAGATGGTAAAATCTTTTGAACATACTGGGTGGAGAATTGATACAGTTGCAGAGCTTGGGAAAAAATTAAAAGTTCCTAAAAGTTATTCTGAAAAATATTCTTTGTTTAAGAAGAATGTAATCCAAAAAACAGAAGAAGAAATTAATAGGTTAACAGATTTTAACATAGTATCTATAGAAGAAAAAGAAAGAAATAAGGTAGTTAGAATAAAGACTATAATAACAAAAAAAACAGAAGAAGAAATGGCAAAGTTAGAAAAAGAATTAGAATTGCAATTTAAAAAGAATTATATAAATCCCAATGAGGTTAAATGTGATGAACCAGTACGTTTACAAATAGAAGTTTTAACAAAAAAGTTCGATAAAATTGACCTAAAGGCGAAACAGGAATTGGCAGAGCATTTTAATTTGTCTATAAAATCAATAGAGAGATATATTCTTATTAACACAAAATTAATAAAAGAGTTAAAAGAATTATTGGATTTGAACTTTTTAAGCATTTCTACTTGTTGCAAGTATGCAAAAGAATTAAGTGAAGAGCAACAACTAAGGGAAGTTAATTTAATAAAAAGAAGAGTGAACAGATTTAAAATGAAATTAATACCACAATTAAGCGAAGCAGTTGAGCAATTTAAAATAACTTATGTTCAAGCTGAAAAATATAGTGAAAAGAATACAGAAGAGCAGTTGAAGTTTTATGAAAGAAAATTAGGAGATAAGAAAAGTAAAAAGAAAAAAAATCAAATAGAAGCAATAGATGTTGAATATAAGGAGATTGTTGAAAAAGATGAAAAATCTTTATCTATCAATGAAGAACTAAGCTTAGATAGTATTGATGAACCTAGTGTTGACGAACCTAGTGTTGATGAACCAAAAGAAGAAGAATATATAGATTCATCTATATATGAAATAAATCCCATAAAGAAAATCAAAGAAATATTATATGGAATTAATGTTACAGATGACCAAGCTGAAAAAATATATAATAATTCAAATAAGAATTTAGATTATATAGAATATATATATTATGAGCTAACTGGACAAAAAAATAATATTGCAAATGCAGTTGGTTGGATTATGGAAATGGTTAAACCTAATGTTTACAACAAGCCACTTACTGTTAAAAAGGGGCAAGGGATAAATCCTTTGAAGTTTAATAATTTCAAGGGTAGAGATTATGATTATGATAAACTTGAAAGACAATTATTAGGTTGGGATAAAGATGATGATGAAGAGAAAGCAGAAAGTAATTATACAAGCAATAACAGTAAAAGACTTGGAAATGTAAAACTTTCAAATGAAAGAAAAAAAGAAATTTCAGAGCATGAAAAACAATTATTAGAGCTTCAATTTGGAATTAATGTTGATGAAGAAATTCTTGAAGAAGAAATTCTTGAAGAAGATAATAATAAAGATATAAATATTGAGTATGAAGAAATTGAAAAAACTTTAGAAATGTTGGAGCATGATTTAATTAAGCCAACTGAATATAAAATTTGGATTAAATCGGGAATAAAAAATGCGAATATTTCTAATAAAACTTTATATTTAATATGCAAAAATAAAGTAACAGTAGATGTTATAAATCAAAGGTTTAAAGAGTTGATAAATGAAATAGTAATAGGAGTATATCCAGAAATTGAAAACATAGAATATATAGTTGAGTAAAAATGGGGTTTATGCCCCGTTTTTTTTATTTATCTTTTCTAAAAAAGTATTGACAACAAGGTACAAAAGGTATATAATAAGTACATAAGATAAAGTTAATCATATTTACTGAATTTAACCCTAAATCTTGGAAGGTAAATATAAAGTTTAATTAATTAAAAAAGAAATTTTGGGGGTGAGCTTATAGAGAAATTTTAATATAAATAAATACAAAATATCCAAAAATATTACATTATTTTATTGACAACAAGGTAAAGGGGTGATAAAATAAAAATTGTTCAAAACTGGTAAAAACAGATTTTTTTTAACGAAATTCATTGACAACAAGGTAGTTAAAGGAGGTATAAAATTGTTATTTAATAAAAAGCAACAATCAAAATTTCAACCTAACAAAGAAACTAAATTTGATGAACCAAAAGCAAATGTAGATGTTGAAATTAAACCAAAGTCAATAGAAGTGCCTCAAAATATCTCTGAACAAAGAGTGCAAATTGATAAAGAAGAAGCAAACAATATGCTTGATGAAGTATTGCAACATTTTATCAATAATAAGCCAAAGAGCTTAATGAATGTTCAAAGAGGTATTGAAAGTAAAGAAAGTTTATTAAATGAAGTAGAGAGGTTCTTAAAAGGAAAAAGAGTTAGAGAAGAATTAGTTGAAGATGTTAAAGAAAGATTTGGTAAGTACATTTGGGGTTATCATATTTTAGAAGATTTAATAAATGACCCAGAAATATCTGATATTAAAATAATTGGAGAAAAAAATATCAGAATTAAAAGATTGGGTAAGAGAATGACTTCTAATGTCAAGTTTAGCAGTAATGCAGAACTTAAAAGATTTATAAGTGTAGTAGCAATAAAAAATAAGACTAACATTTCCGACATAAATGCTATTCAAACATTTACTGATAAAGAGAGTAATAAAGATTTTATATTAAGATTTAACATAGCAACAGAGTATGTTAATTCAGTAAATAACTCTTATTTACACATAAGAAAAATTCCCAAAGATAAATATTCAAAAGAAAAATTAGTTGAATTAGGATTAGCTACTCCAGAGCAAATGAATTATTTAGTTAATGAAGTTAGAAATGGAAACGGAGTAATTTTTACTGGAAAAGGAGCTTCTGGAAAGACAACCTTAATGAATGTTCTTTTAGATGAAATTCCACATGATAAATCTGGTTTAGTCATACAAGAAAATGAAGAATTGTTCTCCAAAACTCACCCAGATTTAATGTTCCAAAGAGTTAGAACATCAAGGGGAGAAGGGAAGATACAGTACACCTTAAAAGATTTAGCTATAAATGGTCTATTGACTGATTTAGATTACTTTGTAATTGGGGAAATTAAAGGTGGAGAAGCTTTATACTTCTTAAATGCTTCATATACTGGTCATAAAGTAATGGCTTCCGTTCATGGTAACAATTCAACAGAAGCAGTAAACAAACTTGTTGACTATATGAAATATGAAAGTGATTATAGCAGAACTGATTTATTAAAAATGGTTAAATCAATTGGAACTGTAGTTTTTATGAAAGACTTTAAAATTCAAGAAATATCAGAAATTGTAGGATTTAATGATAGCAAACAAGAGCTTGAATACAATATGGTATTTAAAGGTCGTGAAAAAATTAATCCTTCTTTACGAGAAAAACAATAGGTTAAGGAAAAGGAGGTCGAGTAATGGGAACATATACATTGATAATAAAGGTGATATTATTAATAGTTCTAACTTACTTAATATACAACACTATAAAGTATATACAACAAAGTAAATCAATAGAAAAGTCTGTAGTAAAAATGTTTAGTGCAACAGAACATAGTTATAAGGCAAGAAAAGAAATGGAAGAAGCTCGAAGGTTAGAAGATGGAAACCAAGAGAAAAAATCATTTATATATAAACTGGATTTGATGATTGAAAGAAGTGGATTGAGAAAGAAAGTACATTTTCTTAATACAGAGGTTTATATAGGATTAACAATAGTTATCGCTAGTTTAGGATTTATATTGGTTAGCTCAATTACTGGTATCTGGTTGTTAGGAGCAGTAATTGTTATGGCTACGGTCATAGGAGCATATGCAATTATATATATATTATCTGGAATAGCGTATGAAAAAGTTGATGAAACAATACTTCCGTTTGTAAACATCTTGGAAAATTATTCTGGCACAAATGATGATATAGTATCAATTTTAGGAAAAACATATCCTTACTTAGAAAATCCGTTAAGAGAACATATTGAGGATTTTTACAACGAAGTAAATTCAAGTGGTGATGTAACAAGAGCTTTTAGAAATCTTGAAGTTAAAATTGAAAATGAAAGATTTAAAGAAATAATAAGAAACCTTGAAATATGTTCTAGGCATGAAGCTAATTATCAAGAAATAATAAAAGATACAAGAGTTACATTAATGGATTATCTTGAAGCAAAGCAAAAAAGAAAAGCAATAATAAAACAAGGAAGAATAGAAATATTGATGTCAATAGGATTATGTTCTGTGATGATAAGTATGTTTACTGGGTTTGTACCGAATTTATTTAATATATTGATAAATTCTCCAGTTGGAAATGCTATATTACTATATTGCATTATTGTTTTAGGAATATGCTTGTGGAATATAATTTCGTTTGATAAGAAGGGGTGATAAGTATGGAAAGAGCATTGAATATAGCAAAACTTATATTACCTTTAATATCCTCAATATTGGCTTATAAACTTGTAAGAATATCTTTTAAGGAAAATAAAGTTAAAAAATTTTCTAAAATGACAAGTGGCATTATGGAAGTAGGATTAAAGAAAAGCAATACTGGATATTTTTCATATAAAAGAATTGAAAGTTATCTTCAAAAAATGGGTGTAAATGATATGTTTGAAGGTAAAGTTACACCATCAAGCTTTATGTTAGTTAAAATCTTTATGGGATTAATTCTAGCATTAATAGGTATTAAAGAGCAGATTTTATTATTAACTATTGGACTAGCTTTACTAGGATTTTTCTTACCAGATATATTTATAAATCTCTCAAACAATGAGGATAACGATAAAATCTTAGTAGATTTAAAAAGAGTTTACGATACTCTTAGGATTCAAACAAAAGCAGGTGTTTTCTTAACAAGTTCAATAGCAGAGTGCTATCTAGTAGCTGAAAATAAAAGACTTAAAAAGGCTTTACTAGAATTAAACAATAAAATTATTGCCAAAAATGATATTGAAAGTGCAATAGAAGATTTTAATTCAAAGTTTAAAAATCCTTATATTGATACATTTTGTATAGTTATCAAGCAAAGCTTAGAAAGTGGTAAAACAGTACAGATTTTAGAGGATTTATCAGCTCAAATTAAAGATATACAACAAGCTATCTCGATTAGAGAAGCCGAAAGAGTTAAGTATAAACTCGAAGGTTTACAGTTTTTAGTTTATGTAGGGGTAATAGCAATTGTAGCCTATGGAATATTTACAGAGTTAATAACATCATTAATGAATTTCTAATATGAAACAATCAGTAAGGGAAGGAGAAATTATAAATGTTAAGAGCAAAAATGATGATGAACATTTTAAAAGCGAAGGTTTTAAAGAAAAAAAGAGGAAGCAAGGAGCTAATGATTGAATTAGGATTAGCTATAGTTGGAGTTGTTTTATTAATAGTATTCAGAGAGCAAATATCAACTTTACTGCAAACATTAGGAGAATTTGTAACTGAAAAAATCAAAGGTTTATTTATTGGTTCATAATCAATAGGGCATATGCCCTAATTAAATAAAGATTAATTATGGAGGGAAAAGAAATGGCAAGAGCAATGGTTATGATGAATTTATTAAAAGCGAAAGCTTTAAAGAAAAAAAGAGGAAGTAAGGAGCTAATGATTGAATTAGGATTAGCTATAGTTGGAGTTGTTTTATTAATAGTATTTAGAGAACAAATATCAACTCTACTACAAACATTAGGAACATTTGTAACTGAAAAAATCAAAGGTTTATTTAGTGGTATGTAATTAAATATAGGGCATATGCCCTAATGAAATATATGAAAATAAAACTGTAAAAATTTAATTTTGGAGGAAAAAGAAATGGTAAGAGCAATGGTTATGATGAATATGTTAAAGGCGAAGGTTTTAAAGAAAAAAAGAGGAAGCAAGGAGCTAATGATTGAATTAGGATTAGCTATAGTTGGAGTTGTTTTATTAATAGTATTTAGAGAACAAATATCAACTCTACTACAAACATTAGGAGCATTTGTAACTGAAAAAATCAAAGGTTTATTTAGTGGTATGTAATTAAATATAAAAATGAGAAAGGGAATAAAGTTTATTATACAAACTTAAAAGTTGATGTAGTAGATTGAATTTTTGATGGCTGCTAAATGTACTGCGAAGCAGATCACAGTTAGCTGACATACAAAATTCAACTCTACTACCTAAATAAAATGATGGAGGAAAAGAAATGGCAAGAGCAATGGTTATGATGAATATGTTAAAGGCGAAGGTTTTAAAGAAAAAAAGAGGAAGCAAGGAGCTAATGATTGAATTAGGATTAGCTATAGTTGGAGTTGTTTTATTAATAGTATTTAGAGAACAAATATCAACTCTACTACAAACATTAGGAACATTTGTAACTGAAAAAATCAAAGGTTTATTTAGTGGTATGTAATTAGAATATGGGGCGTATGCCCCATGTTGGTAAAGGAGGAAAGCTATGAAACTTAAAAAGAAGAAAGGTAGCATATCTAAATTTGGAATACCTTTATTTACAATAGTTGCAGTTTTCTCAATCATAGTTATGTTTATTACTTATTTAAATGATTTTGATAAAAAAGATAATGTAGGTATAATTGCTAGAGAATATCTGTTAAGAATGGAAACAGAGGGGTATCTAAATTCAACTGACGAAGCAGAGTTAATAAAAGATTTAACTGAATGTGGAGTTAAAAATATATCTTTAAGTGGTACTACTAAAAATAAAGTTGGATATGGAAATAAAATAACATTAATCATAAAAGGTGAGATGGAAATAACTAATTATGAAATAGATAATATGTTTAGAATTACCAAAGTGCCAGAATTAGCAAATGTTAACGAGAATAAAAGTTCAACTGCAAAATATTAAGGGGGAATAAAGCATGAAGTTGAAAAAGAAAAAAGGTTCAATAGAAATGTTTATTAGCTCTATGATATTTATAATTGTTGCTTTAGTAATCGTAATGATGATGAGATTAAAAGTAGTAAAGGTAACTAAAAATTTTGTGGAAGATGGTTTGGTAGCTTCAAATCTAGCTTCTGCAACCATAGATTTAAGAGAGTATGGAACAACTAATAAAATTGTAAATAGTGATTTTGAAAAAAGTTTTAATGACTATTGTGTAGCATTAAAAGATAATCTTAATTTGAATAATGATTTTACACCTAAAAGCAGTACGTTAATAAATAGTAAAGTCGATATTCATAATTTTACAATTTACAATGTTGTTGATAATAATATAGAAATGATTAGAAGAGAAGCAAATGGAAGCATAACAAGACAATCATATCCTAACAAAGTAGGAATTATGAAAGCTCCAAATGGAGCAGTAATTAATACAACAATGGTTTATAGTAAAATAGGATTTGAAATCAAAGGTTATTTAAATAATAGTCATTACGTATATAAACATAATGCAGTAGATATTACTGATAAGAATTAGGAGGGATAAAAATATGAAAAATAAAGGTGAAAAAAAATTTGGGAAAATAGCTATAAGCTTAATAATATCTATCATTCTTTTTGTTGGATTGTTGGTTCTTGAAAGTAATATAACATCACCAAACGGTAAAGTTGAAGTGGTAAAAGCCGTAAATAATATAAAGGAGGGTACTGTTATTGATGAAAATAATAAAGATTCTTTATTTGAAGTTGTAACAGTAGATGGAAGTTTAGATTTTGAAACTGCATTAAGAAACACAGATGAATTAGTAGGTGGAATAATAGATACTGAAATAAAAAAAGGTGAAATTATATCATCAGAAAGATTGATAGATAAGGATAGTGTATTAGGTAAAATAGAAAATCCAGTTGAAACATCTGTCAGAGTAACTGATATTTCACAAGTTGTTGGAGGTATATTAAGAGAGGGAGATATTATTGATATATCAGTTGTAAACTCTACAACAACAGAAAATGAAAAAGTATTAGAAGGGGTTTATGTTTCAAAAGCATTTTCAAGTGATGGAACAGAAGTTGATAGAAATTCTGAAATGTCAGTATTAACTGTAAATGTTATAGTATCACCAGAAGATGAAGCTAAATTAAACCAAGCTATAGAATTAGGTACTATAAGAGTAAGTAAAATAAAATAGTAAAATATGGCAATGAGTTATTGTGAATACAATAGCTCAAATTGTCTTTTTCAAAAAAAATTAATTAATACGTTGACAACAAGGTACAAAGAGTATATAATATAATTAAGATAAGAAATTAAATAAAAAAAGATAAAGAAAGGGTGATTGAGTGAAAAAAAGCGAACTAAAAGAAAGAATGGTAGAAAATGAGAAAAGGTTGAACAAACTGAAAGAAATGTATTATATTTCTATAAGGAGCTTTCTAAATTATGGTTTTAATATAAATTCAAAAGATATAAGAAAAAATGGTCAACACCTAGTAAGTTTATCAAATGAAATGAGAGTGTTAGAGGAAGAAATTGAAATTTTAAAAAATACAATAAATGAGGAAAGCTCATTAAATATAAAATATGCTTTATAAAAAGGAGAGAAAGAAATGGGTAAAAAATTAAAAGGATTAATAGAATTAATAAAAACAAGTACAAAGGCACAAATAATAAGTGGAGCAGTTGCAGTTGCAGTTGTAGGAACTGTAGGGGTTGGAGGTTATGCAATTTACAACAATAGTCAAAATGGAAATGCTAATAGTAATACACAAACAAGTGTAACTAAACCTCAAAAGGTTACAAATAAAGAATTATTAAAAATGCTAGAAACTAAGAAAAGTGAAGCAGATAAGTTATTAAATAATGCAGATTTAGACAATATAAATGCAATGATTGAAGAACTTGAAATGAAAATCAATACTTTAACAGTTGAAAATACAGATGAAATGTATAAAAAAGTGGTTGACTTATTTGAAGATTTATCTATAAAAATAGATGAAGTTAAAGCTAAAAATAAGGAAGAAGTAGAAAAAAAGATAGCTGATTTAAAGGTTAAGATTACAGATGAAAAAACAAAAAGTGATTTTGAAGCTCAAATCAAGGAGTGTGAAGATTTACTAAAGAAAGAAGAATATAGACAAGCATTTGAAAAAGCAAATGAAATAGAAAAAAATATAGGAACAGAAAAACCAGAAGGAGATTCATCAAGTGATAGCAATTCAAATGATGAAAACTCAAATAATGGTGGTTCATCAAATAACGGTGGTTCAACAAATAATGGAGGTTCATCAAATAATGGTGGTTCAACAAATAATGGTGGTTCATCAAATAACGGTGGTTCAACAAATAATGGTGGTTCATCAAATAATGGTGGTTCATCAAATAACGGTGGTTCAACAAATAACGGTGGCAACACAACTCCAAGTCCAGAACCAAGTCCAGAACCTTCTGAACCTCAATATGAAGCGTTTACTGGCTTTAGGTATGATTTAAATAGTGATGGAAGAATGTCTGGATATGTTGGAGGGAGTAACGATTATGCTTCAAAGTATAGTGCTTTATCTTCAAAATCTACAGTTTCATCTTTTGTCGGTGAAGTAAATAAAGCAGTACAATCATTAACACAAGGAGCATATGAAGATACTGTAAAAAGCAGATTTTTAAATAAGGTTTATAATGGGAAATACTTAATTACTGGTGTTACTATAGAAAGATATTCAGTACCGATTTTTATAGGTGATGAATTAGTTACAGACCCTTATGCAGAAATAGTTAAACAAGGAGCTGAAAACACTCCAGGAGGATTATTTGCTACGGTTGTAGGAAATTATGGATTAGTAAGCGATAGTGAAAATGATTATTTTGTTAAATTAACAGTACAATTTAAAGAACTTTAAAATTGGAGGTAGTGTAAATGAGAAGAAAAGCAATTGTAGTTGTTTTAACCTCATTACTAATGCTTGTGTTACCAGTAACAAAAGCCTTTGCAATTTCATCAAACGGAGGTACTGTTAATACTCAAATGAATAATAACATGGGAAGTATAATAGACAGTACAACAGTTGATGGTTGGCATAGTAGTGGAGGATATTGGACATTTAATTATAATGATTGGAACTCAAGTTTTAGAGTTAATGACAATGATGTAGCTAATTATTTTAGTGGAACTTCAAAAACATTCAATGAAAACTTAGTTATAAGCAGAAATTTACCACAATCAGTTAAAAACTTTATTAGGATTTATGGGAAAGATAAAGTTGGAATTAAAATTACAGTAGGTAAAGATGGGTCTATTTTAAATAATGCAGTATCATATACTTTAACAGATACAACTATAACGTTATCTTTTAGACCTATTTTGAGATATAACAGATACAATATGTGGCAATATCACAATCCTACAATTTGGGGACAAATGACTAAAAAAGTTCATACTCCAGAGGTTACAGATGGATATGGTGAGAACTATGTTTCTGTAGATGATGGAGCTGTCGGCATGAAATTAAATCCTAGCATTATGAGAAGTGCTTATAAAGCTAGTGATGGTAAATTAAGATTTACATCAACTGAATATACTGTTGATGGTAGCGGTAAGCAAGTAAGACCTGTAGATAAATACGCTCTTAACAACTTCTTTAGTGGTGGTTCTAGTGGGGTTTATTTTAGATACCCAATAAATATCGAATTTTATGATTTGAGTGTTGGTGTTAATCCATTAACTATAAATTCTTATGAATATTATAATAATGGAGTTTATTGGGTTAAATCTAATGATAGTTTCAATTTAACTGCTTCTGCAACTGCTTCGGGAAATGATAGTTTAGTTAAAGTAAATGCTAATTATTTTGCAGTTAATGAAAATGGAACTATAGGGTATATAAATGCTCGTATGAAAGAAAGTCAAACAAGCAATAATAGTATATTAGGAACTAATATCGTTAATATACTTGGAGGAACTAATTCTCGTAGTGGGAACACTTTAACTTCAAATATGATTACATCATTATCTGGTGATAAAGACATTACAGTTTATAGTTTTGGTCGTCTTATACGTTTCCCTAATTCGGGTATAGAAGATTTTGGGAATGAACAGATTTACAAGGAATCAGCAACTTCAAATACTATAACAATAAAATCCGATAGTCAAGCTCCTAATGTAAGCGAAAAACCAAGTTCAAATTGGACTAAAGATAATGTATCAATAAATTTAAATGCAACAGATTCAAGAAGTGGAGTGAAGTCTTCAACGTTATATAAAGGGGCAACACAAGTTGCTACTGGTACTGGAAATGTTAATTATACAGAAAGTAGCGAAGGGATTCATGAGTTTAAAATATCAACAAGCGATAACGTAGGAAATGTAAAGGAAGAGAAGTTTACAATAAAGATTGATAAAACTGCTCCTAGTATAACTGGAAAACCGAGTTCAGATTGGACTAAAGATAATGTATTAATAAATTTAAATGCTGATGATGGAAACGGAAGTGGAGTTAAAAGTATAACTTTATATAAGGGAACAACACAAGTTGCTACTGGTAAAACATCATTAAATTATACAGAAAGCAATGAGGGTATTCATACATATAAAGTAAGAAGTGAAGATAATGTTGGAAATGTAAAAGAAGAAACTTTTACAGTAAAAATTGATAAAACTGCTCCTAATGGTAAAGTGTCATATGATTATAATGATACTAATGCAGATTTTAAAATAACTGTAAAAGATATTGTAGAAGAAGGAAGTGGAGTAAATAGAATTTGGGTTGAGTATTCTCCTAAAAATAATCCAAATAGGGTGGTATCAGAGAATCTTGTTAGTAAAGGTTCTATATATGAAACTGAAAAAAATCTAAATGATTTATTCCCAGATAGTACAGATATAATATCTATGACAGTTAAAGCAATAGATAACGTAGGAAATGAAAGAGTTCTATCGCAAAATGAGATAGATGTATTCTTAGTATCAGCAAATATTGAAAGAGTTCTTGAACCTAATACCCCAGTATTTAAAAGTGGGGAAAAAGGAATACTGAAAATCAAATTATTCAATGGAGTTGAAAAGGTAAAAATAACTTTCCCATCAGAACTTTCAAATTTAGATGAAAGTTTAAATACGGAAATAATATTAGACCCTAAGAAAACTGATACGATTGACTATGAGTTTTTTGTTCCTTTAGATACACCAAGTAAGGCGTATAGAGTTCAAGTAATAGGTTATAAAAACGGAAAGGAAAAGGAGGTATATCCTAGTTTTGAAGTTGAAGGAAGTATATTAAATCAGATTAGAACTAGAATTAGGATAAGATAATAATATGAGAGTTGTGATTTTTACATTGATAGGGATAATTGCTTTTTTAGGAGCAGTATCATTTATAAATAAAAACGATAAAGAAAATAGAATTGATGTAAATAAGAAAGGGGTAATTGCTTTAATTATAGCCCTTTCCACAACTCTTATTTACATAAAGTATAGAGCTACTGTAGAGTTTTATGTATATTTTTATTTATCAATTTACTTGATAATAGTTGGATATATAGATTATAAAACAAAGAATGTATACTCTATTTTTAATTGGTTGACAATAATAATAGGTATTTGGTTTTTGATTTATCAAAAAAGTATAGGAATAGATATAAGTTTTACTATAGTTTGTGTTATAATATACATAATATTTGCCAAGCTCATAGGGTATTTTAATATGTTTGGTGATGGTGATACGGATATTTTCATAGCAACATCAATATTTGTTAGTAGCATTAGTTTGAATACATTTCCTCTAGTTATTTTATTATTAAATATGATATTATCTAATCTGGTACTTATAATGTTCAATATAAAGTTGTTAGATGTAAGAAAGATGAAATTTAAAGAGCAGATAGCATTTGCTCCGAGTATAGCATTATCAACATTTATATTAATATTATTGTTATGATTTCAAGGCAAATTAAAGGAAAAGGAGTAGACAAATGCAAAAGGATAGTAATATATACGTAACAATAACCAATAATGTAGCCAATTTCAAAATAAGATTGCCTTGGAATTGGTGCGAAACGATTGGAATAACAGAAGAAGAAAGAGGAATATGCATACGATATGAAAACGATAGTCTGGTAATAGAAAAACAAACAGAAATTTTATTTTCGGATTTATCGAAGGAAGAAAAAGTTCTTCAAATAAATAAATATAGAAGCTTATATCGAGCTAATTATGATAAACAGAAAGACTTTATAGGGGAAGTGGAAAAGTATTTTAAAGTAACATATAGAACTGCTTATAGATATTTAAAAGAAGAACTTTCAGAATCACACTTAGAAGATGTAGAATTAATAGGAGAACAAAACGAACATTCTAGGAATGTTCATTTGATGTTAAGGTGTGGAAGAGAAAGTGTAACAGCGACATTAACAATTCCGAGTTCCTTAGCTATTTTATTATTACATGGGAAAACTTGTGAAGAATTAAAAATCAAGAATATAATCGAAATATATAGCGAAAATGTAACTTTACCTATACAGATGAATATAGAACCAGAAAAGGGCAGAATAATAATTAAGAAAAAAGAGTTTTATGATTACCATAATTGCTTATGGAATAAACTTTAATTCTGTTAACTCTATGTTCTTTAGTTGTATATAAAAATAATACCAACTAATTGTACTGCGAAGCAGATCACATTTAGGTGGTATTATTTTTATGCTATATTTTTAAAAGGGCATATGCCCTTATTATTTTATTTAAAACATTGACAACAAGGTACAAAAGAAGTATAATGTAATTAAGAAATGATTAAATCAGATAAAAAAAGTGAATAATAGGAGTTGAAAGTAAAATGAAGAAATTCTTGAATACTAATGGCTATGAATATGAATTGATTGATTCAAAAGGAGATTATTCATTACTTAGAGCAATAAATAACCGATATACACCTTGGGTTGTGGCATGGAAGTTAAATGTGCATGATGGAAAGATTACTTGGGGTCAAGGTTATTATTATCAAACAGAGGAAGAAGCAAGAAGGAAGCTAAAGAGAGCATGATAAGGGGCATATGCCCCAATGAAAAATAATATAAAAAAAGTATTGACAACAAGGTATAAAAGATATATAATAAGATTATAGAAATTGAAAAGTAACTTTCAAAAATGAAACATATAAAACAAAATATTACATTTTTTTAATTGACAACAAGGTAAAGAATAGTATAATAAGATTAGGATTAAAAAAGGAGTGTAGATTATGAAAGTAATATCATTATTCAATCTAAAAGGGGGAGTAGCTAAAACAATCAGTAGTGTGAATATAGCGACAATCCTAGCTTTAAAAGGGAAAAAGGTTTTGTTAATAGATAATGACCCACAAGCTAACTCTTGCATTAATTTGCAAATGGCTAATGAAAAAAATAAGGGGATTTTCGAGTTATTATCAGATAAAGATTTATCAATCAAAGAAGTAATATTAAGCACTAACACTAAAAATTTAGATTTAATCCCAAGTGCTATAAGATACTTTGATATAGATAAGAAGTTAGCTCATGAATTAAATCCTTATAATATGCTAAAGAAAAAACTTAGAGAAATAGAAGGGGATTATGATTATGTAATCATAGATAATCACCCAAGCAAAAGCACAATGAGTTTAAATGGATTAGTAGCAAGTGATGAAGTATTAGTTCCTATAACGCCAGATAATTTTGCTTTAGAAGGAATAGGGTATTTATTCGATAAAATCAATGAAGTTATAGAAGAACTTAACTATGACTTAAAAATTAAGGGAGTATTCCTTACAAGATATAAAAACACTAATCTTTGTAAAGAAATAAGAAGCTATTTACAAAGTGAATTACCTACACATCTTTTTAATACTGTAATCAGAGATACTACAAAAGTTGGAGAAAGTACAACTGGTGAAGCATTAGCAACATACGATAAAAATGCTACTGCAACGAAAGATTATTACAAATTAGTCGAAGAAGTATTTGGAATTTAAGGAGGAAGGAAAATGGCTAAATTTAAATTAGACAGAAACAAAGCAACTGAAAATGTAGGGGGGAAAACTTTATCAGAAAAAGCTGAAATCTATGAGAATAAAGAAAAGTTTGATATAAGATTTATTGAAATCTCAAAGATAGTACCTAATCCTTACAATGAAAAAATATATGAGCTTTCTGGTATAGAAAGCCTTGCTGAAAATATTAAAGAGTATGGGTTAAATCAGAATTTAGAAGTAAATGAAGTTGAAGAAAATGGAGAAAAAATATACAGATTAATTGGAGGTCATAGAAGATTTAAAGCAATCCAATTATTAAGAGAACAAGGTGTGGGAGAAAATTTCGATAAGATACCTTGTAAGGTTGAAAGAAACCTTTCAGAGCTAGAAGAAAAAATAAGATTATTAAAAAGTAATAGTGATACTAGAGAGCTAACAAATGAAGAAAAAAGAAAGCAAAATGAAGAAATAACTAAGTTAGTTAAGGAATATGCAGAAGCAACTGGAAAGAAGATTAATGTTAAAAAAGAAGTTGCTAAACAAACTGGTCAAGATATTAAAACTGTTGAAAGATACGATAATATCAACAATAGACTTATTCCACAGTTACAAGAGTATTTTGATAACAAAAAAATAAGTTTTGCTGATGCCTATAAGTTTGCAGTTTTAGATGAACAAATGCAATTAGCAGTATTGGAGCTTTTACAAAGCAAAGATAAAATCACGAAAGAAGAGTTAACTGCAATAAGAAATGAAAATAAAAAGCTAGTAGAACTAGCAGAAGAAAAAGAAAAGGAGCTTGAAACAACTAGAAAAGAGTTATCTCAAAAAGAGCAAGAAGTTGAGAACTTAGAAAGTGAGAAGAATAGCTTAGAGCAAGAAGTTGAAAATAATAAGGTAGAGCAAGAAGTTATAGAAGAAGAAAGAAAGAAGTTAGAAGCTAAAATAAGAGAAGAAATATCTCTATTAACAGAAGAAGAATTAAATAAAACTAAAGAAGCTTTGAAGGAAGCAGAAGAAAAGGCTAAAGAGCTTGAAGGGAAAGAAAAAGAATTAAATAATCAGCTTAAAGCCAAGGAAAAAGAACATCAAAAAGCTTTAGAGGAATATAAGGAAAATTTATCAAAGAAAGAAGAAATTCAAGAAGAAAAAGAAGCTCCAACTCCAACTATAACTAAAGAACAAATTGAAAAAGAAGTTGCTAAAGCTAAACTTGAAGATATTAAAGTTAATGTTACTAAAGAGTTAATTGAGTTAGGGAACATAATAAAAAAGAATAGTTTAACAGATGGAGCTGAAACAATAGTAGCTGAAATGGAAAAAGCATTAGAAGTTTTAAAAAATAAAATAGCTAATGCAAACAAAAAGCAATCATCAAAATAATATAGACCCCCATTATTAAAGGAGGGGCATATGCCCCTCAATTAAAAGAAGGTGAGAAATTGGCGAATATAGATAAGCAAAAAAGTAAATATAAAAAAATTAGAGCAATAGCAATGCTAATATTACTGGATATAGCAATAGCTCCTATGTTGGTTTATGTAGTACATTGCTTTATCAAATACAACTTAGGAGCTAGTACAGTAATTCTTGAAACATTAAAAAATCCTTTGGAAATATATAAAGTAGTTTTTACTGAAAAGAGAAATATAGGGTTATTCCTTATCCTTCAAGGGTTTCCGTTAGTTGTAATATTCAATTATATTTTGTTCCCTAATAAGGTTGATTTAAAAGATACTACTGAAACTATGAAGGTTGCAAATTTTGAGATACCTAAAGCAGTAGGAAAAGGTCAAATGGGTACTAGCAGATTCACTACAGAGGAAGAAAAGAAAGAAATATTTCCAGTATGGAAAGAGGGAGAAAAGCTTAGTAGTGGAGGAATGATTTTAGGGGTAGAGCAGAAAGGGAAAGATACATACTTTTATTATGATACAGATGATGTAAATACTTTAATAATAGGAACTACTAGAAGTGGTAAATCAAGAAGAGAGTATTTACCAAGTATCTATTTGTTAGCTAATAGTGGGGAAAGTATGTTTCTTTCTGACCCTAAAGGGGAATTATACCTTTATACGTATCCCTATTTAAAAGAAAAGGGATACAAAGTATATACAGTTGATTATAAAAACCCAGAGAAAAGCATTAAGTATAATTACTTGAAATATATACTCCAAGCATTAAAAGAAGGTAACAAAAATAAGGCTATACAAAAAACTTGGGATTTAGTATCTATTTTTGTGCCAGAAAATCCAAATGGAGAAGCTATATGGACTAATGGAGAAGCTTCAGTAATAGCAAGTGCAATATTATATATTTGTTTAGAAGCTCCAGAAGAAAAATATAAAAATTTAACTAATGCGTATTATTTCATAAGAGAAATGTGTATAGCAGATGAAGAAGGAAAAATGCCGATTACTGATATTATGAAAAAACTACCAGTAACACACCCAGCTAGAAGTATATTTGGGGTAGCAGAAATTGCACCAGAGAGAACTAGAGGGAGCTTTTTTACATCAATGTTAGCTACTCTAAAGTTATTTACTGATACTAATATAGCTGACATGACAAGTACAGATAAAGATACAGAAATAAATATAGTTAGAGAATTAGGAACAGAAAAGGTTGCTATATTCTGTATTGCACCAGATGAAAAGACTACATATTATCCATTAGTAAAAGCTTTGGTTGACCAAACTTATATGGAACTTGTAGCAGTATCAGATGAATTTGGAGGAAGATTACCTAATAGAGTTAATATGTTACTAGATGAATTTGGGAACTTTCCTAAAATTAATGCTTTTGAAACTAAGCTTACAGTATGTCTAGGTAGAGGAATTAGATTTATATTAGCAGTTCAAGGAGTGGCTCAATTAAATAATGTATATGGAGATAAAGTTGCAAGAATAATAACATCAAACTGCCATGATTGGATTTATTTGCTTACATCTGAACCAGAAACGGCAGAATTAATAAGTAAAAAAACTGGAACGTACACAGTTCAAACAAAGTCAGTTTCCAGTAGTACAAGCTTAGGAACAAAGGTTAATAGTAATGTAAATTACTCTTCATCAGCACAAGTAAGCAAAAGAAATTTACTTATGCCAGATGAAATTGAAAGGTTAGCAATGCCATATTCATTAGTATTTAAAGCGAGAGAATTACCTTCAATATTTAACTTGCCAGATTTAAGTAAACTTAAAGCAAATAAAAAATTCGGCATGGGAGATAAAGAGCATAACATAAAACTTACATTAAGTAGACAAGCTCAAAGAGAGGTAAGAAATGTTAGTGAAGATATAGATGTATGGATTCCAATGTTGGAGAAAATGATTAACAAGGATATTGATAACTCGAATGAGTTTGAAAATATAGATGATATTAACTTTAGTGGTAGTTCTGACACTAATGTTAATGAATTAGATTTTATAGGATAATAGGAGGAATGGAATTATGCCAAGTATAATTAGTGGAACAATATCATTATTAAACGCAGCGGCGGGGTGGATTACAGTAATTGCCCCAATCGTAGGAGGACTATTCGGAGGGTATCATGCTATTATGAAATCAAAAGCCGATGATGAAATGGAAATTGCAAAACATCAAAAGATGATAAAAAATGCAGTTGTAGGAACAGTAATAGCTATGACAATTACAGGTACAATAACATTTGTTACTAGCTTCTATTAAAGATATAAGGTGATAGTTTCAGTAGGAGCTATCACCTTAATTTTAAAAGATAATGCAGTAGTTTAGGATTTAAGTAATAAATGTACTGCGAAGCAGATCACAGTTATTACTTAAAAACTAAATCTACTGCCTAAGTAAAAATAGAAAGGAGAATTAATTAAATGTGGATTTTAGAAATAATTCAAAAAGCATTTCTAGGATTTATAACAGATTGGATAAGTGGTGTAATAGATAGTTTTACTTCATTCTTAGATAATGTGTTTATTGTATCAAGTCAAGTTGTAAAAGGAGATTTTGTTACAAGGGTAACAAGTTATTCTTTAAAATTAGGTGTTGCAATTTTGGTATTCTTAGCAATATCACAAATTATAAAGCTTTATATATTAAATGAAAGTGGAGAGCCAGAGGAAGATTTTTTAGGGTTTTTCATAAGACTTGGGAAAAGTGCTATATTAATGTCTTTCTCAACAGTTATATGTTCAATGATAATTAATTTTTCAGAATTTGTTGCAAATGATGTTAAATCTATACTTGGGGGAACAATTTCAACAAGTGCAGTAATGAAGAAAGATTTACTACAGATAGCTACAATGGGATTCGGAACTGCTTTAACAAGTATAATAGTTCTTTTAGTAGTAATAATATCTCTATTCATAATAGGAATACAAGCAGGGATTAGAGGGGTAAACTTAGCAGTATTACAAATGACAGCACCAGTATTTGCTTGTAATTATGTAACTACAGATAAAGGCTTATGGAAAAAGTGGTTGCAAAATATGATGTCAGTATCACTCACCTATGTAATGCAAATAGCTTTATTAAATATAGCTTTGAAATATCTAGCCTATGGAATTGTTGGAAATTTAATAAATTCATTGATAGGTATAGCTTGGTTGATAGTATGTATTCAATCACCTAAGTTCTTGAAAGAATTAGCTTATTCTACTGGTGTAGGAGAAGGCATTTCTAGGGGAGCTAGTTCAGTATCACAAGTTGCTATGTCAATAAGTAGATTTGTTAAATAGGAGTGATAATATGTCAGCAGTTAATTATTTAAATACAATATCATCAGCGTTAATAGGAATGATAACTTTGAGTGGGATATTTGTATGTGGGTATCATGCTATAAAAATGATACAAGCAGAAGATGAATACGGAATGGTAAGAGCTAAAAAGAATATAAAGAAAACAATAATAGGAGTTGTTTTAGGTCTAACTGTAACTGGATTAATAAATTATATATTCAGAGTTATATAAGGAAGGAGCATATATGATGAATAATGATGAAATGAAAATTCCAGAGCATTGTTCTAGTAAAGGAGAAATAGTTGAAGGTTTTGGGAAAGTTGAATTATTAAGAACCTCAATATTCTCAATAGTAGGAATAGTAATAGGGTTAATAATAACTATATTCACCCAAAATATCATGACAGTTATGCTATCTCTAGTTGGAGGAAGTTTTTGTGGCTATATATTTTGTAAGAAGGATAGATATTCAAGAACAAGTATTGTAGATAGTTTAATAGATATGAGAAATTTTAATAAATCTCAAAAGAGATATGAATATAGGAGGAAAAATAATGTTTGGTAAAAAGAAAAAAGAAAAGCTAAGTAAAGAGCAACAAGCAAAGGTTATAAAGGAAAAAAGAGTTCAAGATTTAATAAATGTAAGAGATATAGAAGGTGGAAAATTATACACAAAGGACAATTATATTCAAGGATATATAAGAGTATTACCAGTTAATATAAGCCTTTTATCAAATGCTGAAAAGAAGAGAAAAAGAGATATGATAAAAGAAGTGTTAAATGGTGAAAGAAATTTTGAATTTTTAAAATTATCAAAATCAATTGATTTATCAGAACAGATAAATTATTTACAAAATCTAGCTAAAGAATGTGATAATCATTTAAAGAAAATGGCATTATTAGAAAGCATAAGAGCAACATCTAAGTATAGTCAACAAGGAGAAATGGTAGAAAACCAATATTATTATATGTTCAGAGTTAAGAACAAAGACAATCATTCTGAAAAAGAATTAGAAGATAAATTGCATGATTTTGTAAATAGGTTGGCTGAATGTGAAGTTAAAGGATATATATTAAATGATATGGAGATTACACAAGTTTGTAACTTGTTCTGTAACCCTACTGCATATGATGATGAATTTGAATTAAATGAATATGTAACATCATTTATTGATTAAGGAGGAAGGTTTATATGGCAAAAAAAGTTGTTAATGAAGAGTTAGAAGTTAATAATCATATTATAGATTTAATATCACCAATGGGAGTGGAATTTGAAAAAAATTGTTTATTGTTAGGGGATATATTTTGTAAAGTTATAACAATAACTCATTTCCCAAGTAAAGTTGTAGATGGGTGGGAAGCTAAAATATGTAATATAGAAGGTGTAATATATAAAACAGGACATATTAAGGCTGACCCTACTGATTTAATACAAAATATTAATACTCAAATTAAAGTTCATAAAGGAAGAATGTTAGCTACAAGTGAAACTGTTGTTCAAGAGAGAAGTAAAAAAGCAATAGATGATTATGAGAAGATGATTAGAAAAGTTGACCAAGAGCAAGAAGCAGTATTTAATAAATCAATTCTTATAATGGTTACTGCTAGAAGTAAAGAGGATTTAGATAAAAAAGTTAGCAGAGTTATAGGAAAATTGTCAGCAATGGGAATGAAAGCTAAAGTTTTAATATTTAAGCAAAAAGAAGGATTTAAAGGAGTTTCCCCTTTTAATTTCATATCAGAAGAAATTAATGAAAGAATAGAAAGAAATATGTTAGTATCAACTATATCTGGTGGCTTCCCTTTTGCTAGTTCTGGATTAAATGATGGAAAAGGAACACTATTAGGAGAAGATATTACAAGGGGTGCAGTGATTCTTGATATTTGGAAAAGAGAAGGAGATAGAACAAATTCTAATTTTACAGTTCTTGGAAACCCTGGGGTTGGTAAGTCAGCGACAGTAAAAAAGATTATGTTCTATGAGTGGCAACAAGGTACAAAGATAATAGTAATTGACCCAGAAAGGGAATACAAAGACTTTTGTAAAAACCTTGGGGGAGAATGGTTGAATTTATCTGGTGGTAAAAATAAAATAAATCCACTTGAAATAAAAGCATTTCCAGTAGATGATGAAGATGAAGAAGAAAGATATGTAAGGCAAGATGAAAGTATAGGAGCGTTATCATTACATTTTCAAACATTGAGAACATTCTTTAATTTATATATGCAAGATATAAGTAATATACAAATGGCAAAGCTAGAAGAAATAATAGAGATTGCATATAAAGAAAAGGGTATTGATTATGATACAAAAGTTGAAGATATGAAAGAGTTCCCTTTAGTTGAAGATTTATATAATGTTGCTATTCGTTTATCAGATGAATTTGATAAAAATAAATCTTCAACTGAAATAAATGAATATAAAAATGTTGCTTCTATGTTGAGAAGTATGGCTATTGGTGCTGATAAAATTCTTTGGAATGGTAAAACAAATATAGATGTTAATTCGGATTTCGTATGTTTAGATACAAATGATTTACAAAAATCAGATGAAAGAATACAAAGAACCCAATATTTTAATATATTAACTTGGGCATGGGATAAGGTTTCGACCAATAGAGATGAAAAAATATTATTAATAGTTGATGAAGCTTACCTTATGGTTGACCCAAAAGTACCACAATCATTAATGTTTTTAAGAAATGTATCAAAAAGAATAAGAAAATATGAGGGAGGATTAGGAGTAATATCTCATTCAGTTGTAGATTTCTTACATGAAGAAATTAGAAGATATGGACAAGCATTGATGGATAATCCAACATACAAATTTATGATGGGTACAGATGGAAAGAATTTAGAAGAGTTAGCTAAATTGTACTACCTTACAGAAGCAGAGCAAGAGCTATTAAATGCTAAACGTAGAGGACACGTTCTTTTAACAGTAGGGAGTAAAAGAGTACACTCTATTGTTAAGTTAGAACCTCATGAAATTAAAAACTTTGGTAAAGGTGGAGGAAGATAATGGAATGGGTTATGGCTACTAAAATAGCCCTCCAATCTCTTTTTGATAAGAAAATAAGAAATCTCCTAATAGCATTGATATTAGGAGTAGTTATTTTCCTATTTAGCTTTTTGATGATACCTACATTAATATTTTCTTTGCCACAAATGGCATTTGCAAGTGAAACAGAAGCTAAAGATATGACCAATAAATATATAGATATATTGGTAGAGTATAAGAAAAAAATTCATGATGATGTAAGAAGTGCTAAAAAAGAATATATAAATCAAGGAAAGACAATTAGCCAGATAAAAATAAATTATCCTTCTTTATCAGTTGTTATATCTTATGAAAATGTACTGAATAAGGATAAATATAAAAAAGATAAAATACAAGCATTAAATCTTTCAAAGGAACAGATATTTAAATTTTTAGATGGTTGTATGAGCTATGTGGTTGAAGGAGAAACCTTGGTTGCAAAAGTTAAATCGGCAGAAGAAATTTCTAAAATATTTAAATCAGAAGAAGATAGAAATATGTTTATATTAGTTTATGAAACTATGAAAAAAACTGATTTAGATAGTAGTGTTCCAGATGTTCCATTTAGCGATTTTGAATATTTAGAAGGAGGTATTCAACTTCCATATATTTCTCAATATGATTCAAGGTGGGCATATGAGCCTTATGGAGATTCTACAGTAAAAGAGAGTGGTTGTGCTATTGCAAGTTTATGTATGGTTATAAATGGCTTATTACCAGATACTAATATACTTCCACCAGAATTAGCTCTTTGGAGTGCAAATAATGGTCATTATGTATCAGGGGCGGGTACTGCTTGGAGCTTTTTCGGAGCAGTAGCAAACAAATATAATTTAAACATGAAAAATTTATCAAGAAATAACCCACAAGAAATTTTAGATGAACTAGCACAAGGACACCCAGTAGTTGTAAGTATGTCGCCAGGACATTTTACTACTGGTGGGCATTTAATGGTACTTAGGGGAATAGATAAAGATGGAAAAATTTTAGTTAGCGACCCAGCGAGTGCTGATAGGTCAAATAAATCATGGGATTTTTCATTAATATTGGCTGAAAGCTCTGTTTTATCACCTAGTTGTTTTTGGGCGTACTCTACAAAATAACAGAAAATATTTTCTAATATATTAAAGGGGTGAAGATTTGGACATTAAGAAAAAAATTATTGGAGTTGGGATATTATCAGTTATAAGCTTGGTTGTTGCTCTAAGCTCACTAAATTCAAATACGAAAAGCAAAGAAGATAGCAAACCGAATATAGAGAATACAGATAAAACTATAAGTACAGAAGATGATATTATCAAAGAGGATAAATTACCTAATGAATTGGGTGAGGAAAAACAAATAATTTGGATTAAAAATTTAACTTTTCTAACAAGTAAAGATGAAACATTTGATACAATTATGACATTGAAAAGTAAATTAAATACAGAATTAAAAACATTAAATAGTGAAATTTATGAGGTAAATCTTTTAGAAGATACTTATGAAAAAACTGATAATGGATTTGAAATTGAAGCTAATGCTGATAAATTAGATGGGAAAATAATTATAGAATATAACAATCATGAGTTTATCTTTACAATAGTAGAAAGTTAAAATCTAATCATAAAAATAAATGGGGCATATGCCCTATTTATTTTTATATTTTATTGACAACAAGGTAAAAAAGATATATAATAAGTATAGATAAAGAATTTATGGAACGACAGAAATTACAACAATAGAAAGGGGCATATGCCCATAGATATATGGAAAGTAAATAAGAGGAATTTAATTAATGGAGGGAGAAAAATGTTAATTTATATTACTGGAACTGAAAATCAAAAAAGGATTGAAAATGCGATTTATGAAATTCAAATGGAGCATACATTGTCGATTGGAGAACCTATAAAATCTAACAATATAAATTTACTACAAGAAGTTAAATCTACTTTATGTAAAAATAAAGATATAACTACATTAATAATTGATTTATCTGTAATAACAAATGATGATGATGAAATATTAAAGGCTATACAGACATTAAGATTTTACAATAATGAATGTAGATTTATAATAGTTGCTACTGAAAGAAATATAGGTGATACATTATTAAGTGAATTAGTTAATATGGGTGTTTACAATATAGTAATAGATGAAGATGATATGATTAGTAAAATAACTCACTATACATTAAATGAAGCTACTTACAAAGAAGCAAGTGTATTTCAAGTAAAAGAAATAGAAGAAGCTCCAACTAAAAAGAAGAAAATTAAAACTAAAGGAGAAAAGCTTTCTAAACAAGCTAATACAAGTAAATCTAAAGTTATTTTAAAACCATTAAAGCAGAAAATAGTTATATCTTTAATTGGTACACAAAAAAGAATAGGAGTTACTCATACAAGTATAACTTTAGCTTATAGTTTGATGAAAAAAGGTTATAAAGTAGCAGTTGTTGAATTAAATGAAAATGATGTTTTTAAGTTTTTCTCTAATTGTTATGAACATACTATATATAACAATGAAGCTTCAAGATTTATTAAAATATATCAAATAGATTTATACCCTAAAATAGATATAGACACTCTATATAAAATTCAAGGGTTGAACTATGATTATATTATTATAGATAATGGAGATATAGAAAATTGCAACATTTCTGAACATAATAAGGCAGATGTAAAATTAGTTTGTTTTGGAGCTAAAGCTTGGGAGCAACATAATTTAAATTCTATATTTGAACTAGGAGAAAATGTTACAGAAAGTTATAGATTTGTTACTTTATGTGATGAAAAAATAAAAGAAGAAATAGTTGAAGAATTACAACCGAATAAAGTATATTTCCCTAAACATAGTCCAGAACCATTTTCAGAAGATGAAGAACTATTAAAGAGTATTGAAGGTTATTTATATGAGGAAGAAGAAACTCCAAGAAAGAAGGGTATATTTAGTTTTTTTGGTAAGTAGTTAATAGTTTTAAAATAAAAAAAATCTAAGTAATATCATTTTGGAAACATTGAATTTTGAAAAATTTAATGTTTCCAAAATGGAAAAGTTAAAGGTGATAAAATGGATAAAAAAATGACATTGGTGTTTAAAAATTTTGATAATAAATACATAATAGAAAAAACTATTACACTTAAATTTGATGAAGAAAAATATCGAGAGTTGATAGAAATAGCAATTGAAATAGATGATACAGTAGAAGAAGTAATACGTTGTATTGTAGAGTATAACTTATTAAATAAATTAGACAGTAAAGATTTAAAACAATTAGTCATGGATAGGTATTATAATGAATTTCTTTTATAAATAATAAGGAAATATTTATGATAAAATTATATAAAGTATTTAAATAGGCAAAAGGAGAAGTTATGTTTGATTGGATTTTACCACTTGCATTTATTTATATAGTTTTAAAAGAAATAAATAATTTTATAAATAAAAGAATATATGTAAAAGTTGAAGTGAATAACAGTATAAATAAAAATGGTGATGTTTATATAAATCTATATGATTATAAGAAAAAAAATGAAATATTACCTAGAGCTATAGTAAGGACTTCTGATTTAGAAGAGTTTAAATTGAATAAAAATTTAGTAACATCAATAAATTATAAAGAAAAAATAAAGTATAAATATTTTAATTTTTGATAATAAGGAGAATGGAATATGAGATTGTTTTATGAAGTTGTTAATGTGGAAAATTGGGATTTTTTCAAGGAGATTAAATCAGTAGGTGATATTGATAATTTCTTTTATGTGAATGGAATGAATATAGGTGATAAGGTAATAATTCATGTTGCCAGAAGTGAAAATAACAATATCAATGGTGTATATGCTTGGGGAACTATTATTGGAAATCCTAAGATAGAGAAAAATAAAGAAAATTATTGTTATGGCAAAAAAGCAGTAGATGTTAGAATTGAAAAGTTCTCACATGATAAACCTTTATTAAATTTTGAAGGGTGCAAAAAATATATTAATAACTTTAGAAGCACTCATGAAATTTCAGAAGAATCAGCAGAAAAGATAATATCATTATTAGGAATTGAATAAATAGGGATAACCCTATTTATTTTTATATAAAATTGATAACAAGGTATAAAAATGATATAATAATATATGTATTGAAAACTATATTAAATATGAAGTTGAGGTTTGAAATGAGAAAGAAATTAAATAAAGAAGAAGTTTTAAAAGATTATTTAGATGAAGAGTTTAATGAAGAAAAATCTAAATATGAAGTTTTAACATTAGAAGAGTTTGAAAATCGTTTTAGAAAAGAATGGAATTATGATAATGAAAGTGAATTTTATAAAGGGTATATAATATGTTTTCAATTATCAGATAATAAAATATATGAGTAAAATAAAAGGTGGAGTTAGTGATTATGTTTAATTTTAATAATAGTTATTTATTAAAGTTGGAAAAAGAAAATAAAGAGTTAAAAGAAAGAATAAAAGAATTAGAAGCAATAAAAGAAAAAGAATTTACAATTGATACAAACCGTACTTATTTAAAAAGATTAGCAAGAGCTTACAATAATAAAGGACTTTGTTTACTTGATTTAGGAAGATATGCAGAAGCTAAGGAAATGATTTTAATAGCTATAGGATTAGAAAAATCTACTGGATTAAATCCATATAAATATTATGATAATTTAGGAATAATTTTATCAGAAATGAAAAACAATGAAGAAGCTTTGGAAATATTTGATGAAGTAATTATTGGATTAAAAAATATATTAGGAAGTGAAGAAAAGGTATTAGAAATACTTAATGAAGTAATTATTGAAGTAGAAAGTCAATCTCATAAATCAGAATTATATAGAAATGAGTATATAGACCTTGAAAATATTTATTTAGATTTTGAAAATATTAAAAAATAAAAGTAATAATAAGAATTGATATAGGTGTCATAACTTAAAGGTATTGATACCTTATTTTTTTTGTAGTAAAATCAATGTATATAAAGGTGTCAAAACTTATGGTCAGAATAGGAGCGAAAAATGGGAGCAATAGGTTACTGTAGAGTGTCTACAAAAAATCAATTAGATGGGAATAGTATAGAGCAACAGATTGGAGAAATATCACTAGCATATCCAGAAGCAATAATATATGAGGAAAGTTTTAGTGGAGCAAAAGAAAGACCAATATTTAACAAATTAATAAAAACTTTGTCTAAAGGGGATATATTGATTGTAACTAAATTAGATAGATTTTGTAGAACTACAAAGGAAGGATTGCAATATATTGATGAATTATTAGATAAAGGAGTAAAAATACATATATTAAATATGGGACTAATAGAGAATACCCCTATGGGAAAAATGATTGTTACTAACTTATTAGCTTTTGCAGAATTCGAAAGAGCTATGATAATAGAAAGAACTCAAAGTGGAAAAGCTATAGCAAAATCAAAAGAAAACTTCAAAGAAGGTAGACCTAAGTTATATACTAAAAAGCAGTTAGATTATGCTTTAAGTTTATTAAATATTAATAATGGAGGACATAGTTATAATGAGGTTGCTGAAATAATAGGTATAAGCAAAAGTACATTAATTAGAGAGGTAAGGAAAAGAAAAGAAGAAAAAAGCTAGGGCATATGCCCCACTTTTTACAAAAATATATTGACAACAAGGTGCAAAAGATATATAATAAATATATAAGATAAATAAAGGAGAAGATAATTCATGAGAGGAAAAAAACCAACAAGACAACAAAAAAAGATAATGAAGGAAAGAAGATTAAATCCCGATAATTGGCTAGTTACAAAAAATCCTAGCAACGAATTGCATATACAACATAGAGAAAGTAATAAAGTTAGAATAATAAAATTATAATTGAAAAGTAACTTTCAAAAAGAGATTATAGTTAAATATGTAAATCATAAAGCAAATATTGTAGAAATAGAAAGTTTATATGACTTATAATTCGCCGAGTGATGGGTCGGCTTTTAAATCATCAAAATATAATAAGGGTACTGTTAAGGTCATATAAACTTGTACCCTTATAAATAGAAAAGTATAATAATAAAATAGCTAAACAAAGGAGATTTTAAAATATGAAAAAGTTAAATGCAAGTTTTACTATTGAAGATGGGAAAGAATTAATTTTAAGAATGAAATGCAAAGATACTAAAGAATTTGCTGAAAATTGGTTAATTATTTATAATACTGCCAGAGAAAATAAAAAAAGTTTTTTAAATTGCAAATTATTTTTTAATAGTGATATAGTTGTTTTAACAACTGTAAATGACGAAAAAAATGTCAAGGAATGGTTATCAAGATTTGGTGATGTTTATATAAAAGATGTTAAATATAGACTACTGGACTTTGATGGTGATTATGAGTATGATACAGAATACGATATTATTGATAATTAAAATAGAGAGAGGTTTTTATGGATATTTTAAATGAAGATGAATTAAAAGTAGTAAAACATTCCTTAGAGGTTCACTTGAAAGATTGCGAAGCATTTAAGCGAGGACATTACGGAAAATTCACAGATGAAGAAGAAAAGAAAATTAACAAGAAGATAACTACTATCAAGAGAATATTAACTAAGCTAGATATTTAAAATTATTACGGATTAATTAAGGAGAAAAGGTACTTATGAATATAATTGAAAAAAATGAGTTAAAAACAATAGCTTATGAATATTTATTTAATTATTTTGGTGGTGATGTTTTTAATGGAAGAATTATTACTGGTGCAAGTATACAACTTGCAATAAGAGCTTATAAAGATGGTAAAGAGGTAAAATTTAAAGAAGAGCCTAATAAAGATGGATATTATTACAATGAAAACTTTAAAGTTTCTTTTGATAAAGATAAATTATTTATAGTTAAGAAAGATATTAAAGTAAATAATTTTTATCGTATTGTTTACGGGTGGGATAAAATTGAATATGAAATAGTAGGCTATTGTTTGGATTATTTAGACAAAGCTCCAGAGGATTTCATTGAAAAACTTCCAGTTGAATTTAGAAATTTACCTTTTTCAACTTCAATGGAAGTTTCAAAGGAAGAGTTTGAAACATTTTTAAAAACACATATTGATGATTTTAATATTAGTGATAATATTAACGCACAAGTTCCAAGTTTTATTTTCATTTAACTTTTTATAAAATATTAAAAGCTTTAAAGTAAAATAAGATGGAATTATATAAAAAAACAATATTAGCTTGTAGTATCTAATATTGTTTTTTTATACCATTTTATTGACAACAAGGTATAAATATGTTAAAATTTTCTTAGAAATATAAATTCAAGAACCAAATGAGAGGGTGTGAGATATGTACGATAGAAGCAAGTTAGATGAAATTAAGCTAGAGGATATATGCAATTTATATGGAGTTGAAGTAAAGAGAAATGGAAAAAACTTAGTAGGAAGATTAAGGAATGAAAAAACACCTTCATTTTGCATATATGAAAATAATAATATATGGGTTGATTTTGGAACAAATGAGAAAGGAGGAAGCATTAAATTAGTACAAAAATTAGAAGGGGTTGGGTGGAATGAAGCAATAAAAATACTTGCTGATAGATTTAACATTAGCAAAATCACAAGTAAATTTTCTCTTCCAACTAAGCGACAGTTTGAATTAATAGGGATAAATTCAGATAGAGCAATAGCAAACTTTATAATAGATTTAAATAAACATTCTTTAGAAAAGGTTGAGGAATGGGAAGAAAAATACTCTATGAGTATGTATGAATTATCTAAAAAAAATACATATATGTATCACAAATTACTTGATAGTAGAGCATTACCTATAATCTACAAAGAAAGAAATTACTTTAAACATCTTCAAGAAAAATATCCAACACTTGAAAATGAAATTGAAAGGGGATTATTTAAAGATAAGCTAAATGAATTAGAAAAAAGTATAAATTATAAAGTTGATATATACAACAAAGCTAGACTAGATAAAATGAAAAAATATTATCTAAAGGTTAAATTTAAAACTTTATAGAGGAAGTGGAGATTTATAAATGAATAATATCCAAAAAAATTTTAAAAAGGAAATAAAAGAGTTTGAAAAAAAAGAAAAAAAGCATTGGAGAAAAGAAATTGCAAGAGATATTTATACTGGTGAAAAAATAATAAATTATTATAAGCCTAATTCTTCAATATTAATAAAAACAGAAAAATATATATCTCCATTTTCTAAACTAATTAAATGTATAAGGAAAATAATATTTTTCTTATTAAAATTAATTATCTGGATAACACTTTCATTATTTTTTATTAATCATATAATTAAGTATTTGTATGAAAATGGAATATCTAACCTTTAATAAAAGTTAATGTAGTAGAGTTAATTTTTTATGGCTGCTAACTGTACTGTGAAGCAGATCACAGTTGGCCGACATAAAAAATTCATTCTACTACCTAAAATAAAATTTTAAAAAGAGAGGTATAAAATATGAATAGAGTTCTTTTATATGGACGAACTACCAAAGAGCATAATTTAAGATATGCTCCCCAAAGTGGAGTAGCTTATTTATTTAATTCTCTAGCAGTAGAGAATTATAGCAAGAAAAAACAAAAGGTAATAACAGATTTTTTTAAAATTGTTGTAAGTGGAAAAAATGCAGAAAATCTAGCTACTTATACAGAAAAGGGTGGAAGAATATTTATAGAAGGTTATTTAAGAAATAACAGTTATGAAGTTAATGGAGAAAAACGATACTCTACAGAAATTGTTGTTGAAAAATTAAAAATAATTGACTTCATAAAGAAAGATTCTAAAGAAAATTTCATTAGTAATGATATGGAGCTAGTAGAAGAAGATGTTCCAGAAGTATTTGCTGAAGAGCTTGATTTTTTGAGAAGATAATATATTTAGAAAGTGTAGTTATTAAAGAAAGTGAGGTAAATATGATTAAAAAAGAAAAAAGTATTCCAACAATTTATGAACAACAAATTATATTAGCTTGTAAAGGGTATGGGGAGCTAAATCCTATATATAGCACTCGTATAGCATATTCTTTAATGAGAGGATTACCGATTGATGAACTGATTAGCACGTACAACAATTCATATGATGTTATAAGCTATGGAGATTGTTTTAATGAATACTATGAATTTATGCAATCTTTAGTTCAAAAATATGTAGATAATCCATTTAATAAAATAATAAATGAAAAACTCTCAATAAAATTTGATGATGATTTTATTGATTTGGAAGATAATAAGCTAAAACCATTTATAAAATTATTATCAACAGTAGATGAAAAAAAATATGGACTTTCACCAGATTATAAAATATTAAATTACATGGCAAAAGAAATTTTAAATGATGAAATATTAGAATTACAATATCATATAACAAGTGCTGAAAAAAGAATTGAAAATCTGAAAAAATGTATAGAAAAAATAGAAAAAGGGGGTGTTTAAATGAAAAATTTAATAATAGCTGAAAAGCCTAGTCTAGCTATGACTATAAAAAATTCCATTAGAGAAAATTTCGAGAAATTTGATGGATATTTTGAAAGTGAGAATTATATTGTTTCATTTGTATTCGGACATATATTTGAACCTTGGAGCATTGAAGATTATTTGAATAAACCAGAGGGTACACCTTGGAATTTAGAAGATATTCCTTTTATTCCAGATGAATTTAAGTGGAAATTAAAAAAGGATAGTCCAGAAAATATTAAAAAAAATAAAATTGATGGATATAAGAAGCAATATACAGTATTAGAAAATTTAATAAATAGAGCTGATGTTGATGTAATATTCAATGGGGGTGATAGTGATAGAGAAGGTTGTGTTATTGTGAATAACACAATTAATGAAGCGTTAAAAGATACTTCAAAAACTATTAAAAGATTATGGCTTCCAGAACAAACAGAAGATACAATAAGACAAGCTTTAAAAAATGCCAAACCTAATTCTTATTATGACAATTTATACAATGAAGGAAAATTAAGAACTATTCAAGATTATTTAATAGGTATTCAACTTAGCAGATATGTAAGCTTATTAGCTAAAAAGAAGCTTCCAGTAGGAAGAGTTTTAGGAGTAGTTGTAAAAGCTATTTATGATAGAGATTTAGAAATTAAAAACTTTGTATCTCAACAATTTTATAATATTAAGGGTATATCAGAAGATAAATCTATAACATATACAGTATTAAAAACTGATAAAAACCTTCCATTATCAGCTCAAAAATCAGAAGCAGAAAATATAATAAAAATGCTATATGATGAAGCAGAAGTAATTGATGTAAAAGAAAAAGAAGCAGTTAAAAATCCTAAAAAATTATTCTCACTAGATACTTTACAAAATAAAATGTCAAAGGAGCATAAGCTATCTCCAACAACTACCTTAAATATATTACAAAGCTTATATCAAAAGGGATTTACTACATATCCTAGAACTAATACAGAGTATCTAAGCAAAAATGAGAAATCAAGGATAGAGAAAATATTAGAGCTACTTAAAGATAATCACAGAGTAGAAATAAATGATAAAAAGTCTATTTTTGATGATAGTAAGGTGGAAAGTCATAGTGGTGCGAAACGTTGCTATATGAAAAGTATAGCCTAACCTTTTATTAGGTTAAGAACTAATAGCATGAGAAATCAAATGAAAGAGTAACGTCTGGAAGGGTTTCCCTTAATACTCCGAATTGCTTTTGAATAGATAAATATTCAATGGTAATAAGCTCGGTGAAGTCGGCTGAGAGTACACCCTAATGTTAATCATTCGATTAGACAAGGAAATGCGAACTAGAGGTAGTCGAGTGTATGATAGGTCGGAGGTCTATAAAATATCCATGGTAAGAATGTATGAAACAAAGCATACTGACGAAGTTCCGAATGTAAGGGTCTATAGGCTTAATGTACAGAAATGTATATATCACAAAACGTGATGTTAATGAGGTAAAGTAAGATTCGCTGTTATGAAATACCTTATAGTGTTACAGGCACTATATATTAACAGGCTCAGAGGAACTACCTAAAGGTATATGAACAGATAATGCTATTGGAACGTTGAAAGCTGATAACATGGAGGCTTTATCGCCAATGAAGTGTTGACAAGGAAAATGCTATAAACATATAACTTGTCTTAATATCAGTGAGAGTGGTGGCACAGTACCTGTGAAATCATGATAACAAGTGATGGAGGGATAGCCACTAGTTAGTATATATAGTAAAAGAATATATTTCAAAAGAATGTTAGGTTCGAGTATGACTAAAAGAGGCGAAATCTTAAATATAGGAGATTAACCAACTAACACGAGATATGATAGAGAAGCGACAACTACTTAGAAATAACGAGTACTACGATATTCAAGAAATTTTCGATAACCTTTATAGTAAAAGCAAACATAACTATAAATTTAAAAATTTATTTAATTACATTATTGACGATAGAAACATAGAATTAGCATATAGAAATATCAAGAAAAATAAAGGAAGTACCACAAGTGGAGTAGATGGAAAGAATATTAATGACCTCAAAAACATTACCAATAAAGAAATTACATTATATGTAAAACGAAGACTAGAAAATTATACTCCACAAAAAGTTCGAAGGGTTGAAATACCAAAACCAAATGGAAAGTTAAGACCCTTAGGAATACCAACAATTGGTGATAGAATCATTCAACAATGTATTAAGCAAGTATTAGAACCAATATGTGAAGCTAAATTCTATAAACACAGTTACGGGTTTAGACCTAACAGAAGCACTGAACATGCAGTAAGTAGAAGCGTTACTCTTGCTAATAGGAAGTTCCATCACGTAGTTGATATTGACATAGAAGGATTCTTTGATAATGTAAATCATGGTAAATTATTAAAACAAATTTGGACACTTGGAATACGGGATAAAAAATTAATCTCAATAATAAGTAAAATTTTAAAATCTCCAATTGAAGGTATTGGAGTTCCGAAGAAAGGAACTCCGCAAGGCGGAATACTTAGCCCTTTACTTTCCAATATAGTTTTAAACGAACTAGACTGGTGGATTGCAAATCAATGGGAGAGTATTAAAACTAGACACAAGTATACTAAATGCAATAAATATACTGCACTCAAAAAAACCAAATTGAAAGAAATGTTTATAGTTAGATATGCAGATGACTTTAAAATATTCTGTAAAAACAGAAATACTGCAAAAAAAGCCTTTATAGCCACTAATATGTGGTTGAAGGAACGATTAAACTTACAAATAAGTAAGGATAAGTCTAAGGTGGTTAATCTAAATAAAAACTACTCAGAATTTCTTGGATTTAAAATGAAAGTCAGAAATAAAGGGAAAAAGAAAGTAGTAACATCCCATATAAGCGAAAAAGCTAAAGAAAAAATAAAATCAAAATTAAAAAAACAGATTGTCAAAATACAAAAAGACAATAATTCAAATAATGTAAATAGGTATAATGCTATAGTACTTGGTGTTCATAACTATTATAGAATTGCAACTAATGCACATTCTAACTTTAATAAAATCGCTTATATTTTAGGGAAAAGCATACACAATCGAACCAAGAACATACGAAGCAAAATAGGGAAAAAGACTAAAGCATATTGCAAACTGTATGGTGAATACAAATCCAAAGCAACATTTATTAGTGGAATTGCTCTATTCCCGATTGGGGGAATAAAAACTCGACCACCAATAAATTTTACACAAGAAATTTGTAACTATACAATTAAAGGTAGAAATTTAATACACTCTAAGCTTAGGAACATGGATTATAAAGTTCTAAAGTATATGTTAGAAAATCCAATATCCTCTGAAAATATCGAATTCAACGATAATAGAATTTCACTATATATAGGTCAAAACTGCAAATGTGCAGTTACTAAGAAGTTTCTTGAAATTGGTGAAATGGAAGTGCATCATATTATACCTAAACAATTTGATGGAGATGATAAATATGACAATTTAATATTTGTTACCAGCAATGTCCACAAATTGATACATGCAACTAATAAAGATACAATCAATAAATACTTGGATATGCTAAAGTTAAATCCCAAACAACTCTCAAAAATTAATGAGCTTCGTGTCATGTCGAGAAATTTTGAAATATTATAAATAGATATATACTGATGGAACGCGTGGTGAGGTGAAAATCTCACGCCACGTGTGAATGGGGGGAAAACCAAGAGATTACATCAAATGGTTACCTATCCATATCAATTACTATTACAACTAAATTCCCTAAAGATAATGAACTTTCAGCAGATGAACAACTTATTTATAATACTATTAAGAATAGATTTATAAGTAATTTCCTAATAGATAAAACTATTGTAATGGAAACTGTTATTATTCTTGAAGTTGGAGAAAACTTAACAGTAGAAATTAAAGGGAAAGCAGTAAAGCAAAAGGGATATTTAATCTATGAAAATGATATGAAAGATACTGTATTACCTAACTTAAAAATAGGGGATAAGGTAAATATTAATTACTCTTTAGAGCTTTCTAAAACAAGTCCTAAAGCTCACATGAGTACAGAAGAATTAAATAACTATTTGAAAAATCCATTTAAAAAGGAAACAGATACAGAAGATGAAGAATATAAGAATATCTTAGATGGACTTGAAATAGGAACTGTAGCTACTAGAGGTTCAATTATAGATAATGCTATTAAATATGGCTATATATCTTTAAATAAGGATAGATACTTAATAACAGATATAGGGGTTAAGTATATAGAGCTATTAGATTCATTAAGAATAGATTTGTATAAAGAAAAAACAGTTGAATTTAGTAAGATGTTAAAGAAAGTATATAAAGGTGAAGAAAGTGTTGATAGTGGAGTAGAACAAATAAAGGAGCTACTTGAAGAATATATAAGAAAAGATGTAAAGGTGGAAGTCGATATGTCAGTAGAAAAAGAAATAATAGGTAAATGTCCTAGATGTAAAAAGAATGTTTACGAAGGAACTAAAAATTTTTATTGTGAAGGATATAAGGACGAGCCTAAATGTGAATTTGCAATATGGAAAGAGAATAAATTCTTTTCTGAAAAAGGGAAAAAAGTAACTAAAACAGTAGCTAGTAAATTCTTAAAAGATGGAGTTGCAACTATAAAGGGATTTAAAAAGAAAGATGGCAGTAATACCTATAATGCAAAGGTAGAAATGATAGATACCATTTATAATGGTAAGAAGTATGTAAACTTTAAAATCAAGGAATTTGTTAAATAGATAAGGGGAATTTTATGGAGGAAGTATGAAAGAGTTTTTATTACTGATAATAAGCATGAGTTTATTATTGGGAGGGATTATATCATGGAGTTGTTTAATAGTAGGTTCAAGATATGAAAAAGAAATATATAAAGGAATTAATAGATAAAAAAAGGGGCATATGCCCTTTTTTTATCATATTATATTGACAACAAGGTGCAACAACAGTATAATGAATATATAAGATAAGTTAAGGGGGGTAATTTGAAATTAGTGTGAAGGAGTGAATCGAAATAAATAGAGATAAAATTAAGAAGTTATTACAAAATCAAGATTGGTATATAAAAAGATGTAACTTAAAATTCGATTTATTATTAAATATATTTAGTTAATTTGAAATTATGGCGAACTAATAAGGAGGGGAATTATGAAAAGAGAACAGTTAGAAAAACACTTAAATGAAAAGGTAAAAGTACAATTATTTAATGGTGATATCATAGAGGGATATCTTAGAAAAACAGGGGAAGATGATTTTAAAAACAATCCTAATTTGTATATTCCAAAGAACCGTTATTTTTTAACAGATGGTGGTTTAAATTGTGTATCTTGTTTATTTAGGGTATCTCATGTAGTTAAAATTCAAATAGATAAAAATATTAAATGTTGTCCTTATTGTGGGAGTGAACAATATTATATAAAGCAAAATTTTAAAGGAACTTGTTGTTATCACATTAGGTTTGATGGTAAAGAAACAGAAAATGGAGATTTGTGGGATAATGCAAGTTTTAAAAATACAAGTAAATATGCTTGGTGTTCATACTGTAATAAAAGATTATTTGAATTAGATAATTAATTCGCAATTCAAATATATTATTCCGAAGATGGGAGAATAAGTATGATATAAGAGTTTATGAATATATTATGAGGTAAATTATGAATAAATATCAGAGAAAGGTTCTAAAAATTGCTAAGAAATGGAGTATAGAAAATAAAGAATCTTTAAGATTTACTAAGATTTTAGCAAGACAATTTTTAAAAAGGAATTGGAAACAATATAGAATCCAGGAATGAAATTATTACACATTAATTAGGGAGGAAGTTTATGAGATATAAATATGTAAATGAACATAATAATTATGATTTGACTTTAGGTAAGGAATATGAAGGGCATAAACATAAAGATGGTTGGCTACTGATTAAAGATGATAATTCCAACTTAGTATTGTATAGAGAAGAGTGTTTTCAAAGGGTAGAAAATTTATTTGAAGTTATTGTCGGTAATGAAAAAGTTAAAATTATATGTAGACAAATAAATGGAGTATTTCAAGATGTAAATACTAATTGTGTTTATGGTAGTTCTGTTATTAGTTATAAGAAAATAATTAAGTAACTTAGAAGTATTTAAATTTAAGAAAAAATAATGTTAGCTAAATGTACTGCGAAGCAGATCACAGTTAGATAGCATTATTTTTTTTAAATTTCTAATAAAAATATTTCATTAATAATAACTTTATAGAAAATATATCAAGCTGAACCCCTTATTTTTACTCATTTTAATTGACAACAAGGTGCAAACATGGTAAAATATTATTAGGATATTATTCCAATACATATATAAATAATTAAGGAGGGATTAATATAACTATGTATGATATTGACAGAATGAAAGAAGAAATACGTATAAAAGATGTTTGTGATATGTTAGGAATTACACTTAGTAAAAGAAGTGGTGCTAACATATTTGGAAGTATTAGAAATGAACGTACTGGTTCATTTTCAATTAATCCAGAAAAAAATATATGGAGGGATTGGGGAACTGGTGAAGGTGGAAGCATAATTGACCTTGTTATGAAAGTTGAAAATGTGGATAAAGGAAAAGCTATTCAAAGATTAGCAGAACACTTCAATTTTCAAAACGAAACATCTTCAAATAAAAATTATAATAGTCAATTACCAACAAAAAAACAGTTTGCTGAAATTGGGATAATTTCAGATAGAGCTATCTCAAATTTTGACCTAGATTTACAAAAACAATCTTTAGAAAAACTTGAAGAATTAGAAAAAAAATATTCAATTAGTATAAGTGAACTTTCTAAAAAAAATCCTCAACTATACACTAAAGTTTTAGAGAAAAAGGCTTTACCTCTCATACTTTCTGAACGTAATCTATTAATTGATACTATAAGTAAATATCAAAAAGAAAATACACCATTAAATCGAGAGTTTATAAAATCTCAAATAAAAGAATTAGAAGAAAGTTTAAATAGTAAGATTGATATTTATAATAAAGCTAGGATTGATGATTTAAATAGAGATAACTTGAAAATAAATATTTATAACAAGCTTCCAGATGAAAGCATAACAGTAGATTTTAAAGAAGTTTATACATTTAAATATGATGTTCTTCACACAGTTAAAGACCTTTTACCATATGAATTATCTATCGGAATTGGTGATGATTATTACTCCACAAATTTGATGATAGATAAAGAGAATGGTGAAGCATTAGGACTTGAAATTACTGAGCAATATACTATGGAAGATTATTATAAAATCATAGGAACTGACAAAGAAGCTTTTATTGATAAATTTTATATAGAGCCACTTTGGGAAGAATTTTCACAAGTTGTAGTTAATGATAAATTTGAAGAAAATGGAGATTCTACATTAGCAGAAGATTTTCATATTTGGAAAGCTGAAACTAAGATTGATGATATTAAAGATTGGTTTGAAGCTCATTATAATAAGGAGCTATATCAATTAGAAGAAAGAACTCCTTTAAACTTCCTTGATAAATCAGAACTAGATGATACTCATGTAACTATTTCTTTTGATAGTAAAGGAACAGAATATCCACAAGAAATACCTAATGAAGAAATAGAAGATATGGAAGCAGTAAGAGAATGGCTTGATACATTAGATAATAATGATAGCTTATTATTAAAAGATGATATTTCCCATTATTTAATCCATAAATCTCCTAAACATGAAGATGGCTACCAAGTATCAGTATTCCAAGATGAAGCATTAACAAAGCTTAATATGGATATGCAATATCCAAGTAAATATGCCTTGGCTAAAAGCCTTGCAGTAGCCAATGATTTTGAAATCATTGATAGCTATACATTATCTCCAATAGATAATCTAACTGATAGGCAAGAAAGCCTTGATGATGAATTGCAGAAATTAGAAGATAATATTCGTAATTTAGATTTTAAAATAAATACTTATTCAAATGACTTATCAGAAAATAAGGGGAAATATCATCTTTATAGTAAAGATGATACATTAATCGGAACTACTAATACAAAGAAGGAAGCTAAAAAAGTAGCACAAGATATTTACTTGAAAACTTCTGGAAGTGTAGATGTAAAAAATCTAAAAGAAGAAATACCTAAGCTCAAAGAAGAAGTTGCTAATGCAAGAGCATTGTATGATACGAAATTAGCTGAATATAAAGGTATCTTAGAATATACTAATCCATACAATCCTAAAATAATTAATGAACCACCAATATCATCAAATATATTAACTCAAAACAATAACAATACTTCTAATAATCTTAAAGATGAATTTATTAGCAGATTAAAAGATTATGGATTTAAAGAAGAAGAATTAGAAGAATTTTTCGATAACACTTTTGATGTAAGAAAAATTAACAATGAAATTGAAAAAGCAATGTTCCAGGCAGGAACAACTGAAAAAATAGTAGAAAATATGGTATCAACTTGTGTATATGCTGATTATAGTTCTGACATTGATGGAACAACAACATATTCAGAAAGTGTTTTATGGTATAAAGAGTTAGTAAAAGATGATGTAATAAAATTAGCTGAAAATGAGAAATTAAGTTATTCAGAATTAATTGATAAACTAAATCCCAATAATAATGTAAATGAACCCCATAGGTATTATCTTACTCAAAGACCTCCAAGTATAGGTACTCACCCTAATGGTGCTTTAAAAACAGTATCTTTTGATAATAAACAAAACTTTGAAGGGGTAAACTGTTGGGGGTATGTAGAATATGAAAATCCATTAACAGAAGCACAAATTAATGACTATGAATTAACAGAAAAAAAATCATATATTTATGAAATAAATGGAGAAAATATTAATCTTGCAAATGAGAATTTGAAAGATATAGAATACTTTAAAACAACTAAAAACCTTTCTTTAGATGATGGGTCAAGAATAAGAAAAGGTACATCATTCATAGTTGAAGATGGTAATGATAATGGCTACGAAGTAAGATTTGAAATAAATGATAAAAATAGATATTCAAATGATACTGCTGAATATGTATTTACTAAAGATGATATTCTAAGCCTTTCTGAACCAGAAATAGAGCTAGTTAACCAGAAGTATTCTGAAACTGATAAAAATGAAATTTTATCAAAAGAAATTAATGAAATTGAAGAAAATATTTTGACACAAAATTATATTGATAAAGAAATAGGTGATTTTATGGAAGAAATCAAACAAGCTCCTTTAATAGATATGAAGGTAGATAAAGATGTAGATGTAAGTGAAATTCTTGATAATCTTAAAAATGGTGTTGGAAACATATTCAACAATGAAAGTTTTATTCAGTATTTAAATTTCCAATCACAATTTCATAATTATTCACCAAGTAACAATATGTTAATAGCAATTCAAAATCCACAAGCTACAAATGTTGCTTCCTTTACAAAGTGGAAATCTATGGGAAGAACAGTTAATAAGGGCGAAAAAGGGATAATGATATTAGCTCCTAACGTTGTGAAAAATGGAAGTAAAGAAATATTTGCAAGACTTGACAAATACGGTAAAACAAATGTAAATAGATATACTTTTACTAAGACTAATAATAGCTATAATATATCTATTACTAGCAATGGAAAAATAGTTAAAAATGGATTAAGTAAAAATGAGCTTGATAACTTTATAAAAGTAAATAAATTAAATCAAACATCTATTAGAGGATTTAGAAAGACTTATGTTTTTGATATAAGTCAAACATCTGGTCAACCAGTTCCTCAATTCAAGCTTAATAAGTTAAATGATAATGATTTATTAGATAATAACGGTTTTTATAAAAATCCATTAATCAATGTTAATATATCAGAAGGTGGTATATTTGAGGAAAATCAAACTTTAACATTTAAACAAGCAAATGAAATATATGAGCGTAAAGAAAAAGAAATAAGAGCTTTAAAACAAGAATATGAAGCTAAAGGAGAATACTATCCTTATTTAAAGCAAAAGTTTGATGTTATATTAAAACCTAATGCCCCTTTAGATGGTGTTTCTAGGGATATTAGAGCTGATATAGGTGATGGTGAGTACAATAACCTACTTGAAGCATTAAAGGGCGAAATGAAGGGGTATCCACAAGTATTTGACACCTTAGAAAAAACACTCGCTTCAAATGAGAATACTATGGAAACTATATTAGCCATTAAAAATCAATTAGAAAATACCGTTAACAGTAAAAATATAGATTTAGAATATACAACTGCAACTGGTAAAGCTAATGGATATTTTGCTCCAATGGAAAATAAAATCTGTGTTAATAGTGAAATGAGCTTATCACAAACAACTAAAACTCTTTTACATGAGTATGTTCATAGTCAGCTACACAAAGATGGCATAGAAGCAAAGGATAACCTTGTAGGTAGACAAACTGCTGAAATAGAAGCAGAAGCAACTACTTATGTTGTATCTAAGCATTTTGGTTTTGATACTTCTGAATATTCATTTGATTATGTTTCAACTTGGGCAAGAGGAAAAGATGTAGCAGAGCTAGGACAAACATTAAAGACAATAAAGGAAGCTTCTGAAAAAATAATCAATGAAATAAAAGCTCCACTTGAACTTGAATTATATAATAATAGAGAAAATATAGAAGAAATATTAAAAAGCCAAAATGTTAAACCAAATGATAAAATCATAAATAATATGATTGATATTAATAAGGAAACTGGTAAGATTAATACAATATCAGATTTATCTAATGCAGAAAAATTCAAGAGCTATGATAATCAAGAGCTTAATAACAAAATATCAGATACAAATAAAGAAATAGCTACTAATACAGTAAAAGTTGAAGTTAAAACTGTTACTGTTGGAATAGAAAGATAGAAATAATAATTAATATAGAAAGGATTGATACTATGTTTAAAACAGAATTAAGTTGTGAAGAAGAAAGCTTATTACTTCAATTACTAGATGGAAAAAAATTAACTAGAAGGGAGTTACTATTAGAAATAAATTACTGCTCCCAAAATACAGAAGCAGAAGAAGAAGGACTTAAAGTAGCTAAGTCATTATTTGCTAAGATAAAGAATACATCAGACTTTGAATTTGATGAATATGTATCTCTTTTATTAGAAAAGATTTAATAGTATATCATAAAAGAATATGCAATAAAAATAAGGTTGGATTTTGAAATTTTTTTATGGCTGCTAAATGTACTGCGAAGCAGATCACAGTTAGCATACATAAAAAATCGAGAAAGACTTCCTTATTTTTTTTGCCTAAGTTAAATTATTTTAAACTATGCTTTAAATATCTTTTGCATTTTATTGACAACAAGGTGCAAAAAATATATAATAAGTACATAAGATAAGTTGGAGGTAATAATAGTGAACACAATTACAATTTTTTATTTTGGAAACTCAAATAGTTCAGTTTATAAATCTAAAACAATGACTACTAAAAAATTTAAAGATTTAGTATCAAAAGGACATAAAGATACTAAAGATATTGCCTTTATATTGAAGGGAGTTCATACAGATAAATCTTCACATGAATTATCTTCATATTTAAAAAAATATAGCTTAGAAAAATTAAATAAATGGGATATAAAATAAATATAAAAGTGCTATTTTCTTATAATACTTTTATTTATGAGAGTATTATATTAAAATAAATTATATAGGGATAGAATATATCCCTCCTTTAAGCTGGGTGTACTTAATAATGGCACAAAAGGAGGGAGATAGTTATGACCGAGTTCGTTCAATGCTTACTCATTTTATGTGTATTTTTTGGATTTATTTTTTCGGTATATATATCATATAAACTGAAAATTAAACTTTACAATTCAAAGATTACAGATGAAATATCAAAAGAAATAAGTGTAGATATGAATTTAGAAAAAAAAGAATAGGCTAACTCGCAATTAACCTATTCTTGTAACTATTGACATTTGATAAGCTAAGTGTCAAAGTACACCTTAGCTTCCCTATATATATATTATATCATAATTCAAAATAAAATATACATTTAATTTACATAAAGGAATTATTAATATGAATATTGGTGAAAAAATTAAATATTTTAGACAACAGAGAAATATTTCAAGAGAAGTCCTATCAAATTTATTAAAAATATCAATTCATACCCTTTCTAAATACGAACAAGGACAAAGAGAACCAAGTTATGAAACACTAATAAAAATTTGTGAAATATTAAACGTAAGTATAAACGATATTCTTGAAGAAAATATATCATTAAATAGTAAAAAAGATTCTGAAATTTCAATAATAATAGGGATAAACATTAAACTTTATAGAGAAAAATCAAATCTATCACAAGAAGAATTTGCTGATAAAATAGGTATATCTAGACGTGCATTAATTAACTATGAAAAAGGGGAAAGAACCCCTTCAATAGAAATTCTATATAAAATTTCTATTGAATGTAATATTCCTTTAAGGTGTTTGTTAGGTGATTTAGATAATACATTTTCAATAAAAAACTTTAGCGATAATGAGCTTTTAGAAGAAATTCAAAGAAGATTAAATAAAAGAAAATAGAAGGAGATAAATATGAATAGCCAAAAATACAATCTTTTATTAAGAAAAAGTAATAATGCTCCATTAGAACCAATAACTATAATTGGTAATTTGCTTGAAGAAGTATATAAGCTAATAAATTGCTCACATATAACTGCTATTCCATTAAGAAGTGATGTATCAGTATTAATTGATGAAGAAATTATGTTAAAAAATGGTTATATGAATAAAACTAACTTTTGGTATGACAGTATATTTACAAATGGAAACTTTGCTCCAATACTAAATCCACAATGGATATTTGGAGATGTTGTTTTTGTTGGAATTGATAAAAATAACGATTTTGTAAGTTTAAATTCTGAACAAAAAGAATTTATAAATAAATACTTATTTGATTAGGGCATATGCCCTAATTTATTTCTTTTATTTGTTGACAACAAGGTGCAAAATTGATATAATAAATATATAAACTGGTTCGGAGGTAAAAATATGAATAATATTGATTATTTAAAACACGAAGCTAATAAGTTAGTTAAAGAGAGAGAGTTACAAGAAAAAGAACTAATCAAACTTTCAAATGATATTTTATTAAAATATCAAGATATAATAATTCAATCATTAGAAAGCAGAATAATAGAAGCTATTTCAAAGCAAGAAAAAAATATCTCTTTTACTATTTATGATGATGTAGAAAATTGCTTAGAAGAAGAATACGGAAAAGATTATTACCACATATTAACTGAAAAGTTTCATGCTTTAGATTTACCAACGTCTATTTTAGATGATGAGATTAAGTGGGGAATTTATAAACTTTTAATATCTAAAGGTTATTATATTACTAAGGCAAAAATGAAATATAATGATGAATATTATACTTATATATATTGGGATAAAAAACCTTACTTACTAGCTAAATCTAAATACACTATTTTAAAAACACTTACAAAGTTAATTCCATAGTTTTATAATAGGGCATATGCCCTGTTTATTTTTAAAACATTATTGACAACAAGGTAAAATTGATTTGTTATAAAATAATAAAATAGGAGAGTGTTGCAAATGAAAATATTATTTGAAGGTGAAAACTTAACTGATATAGAAGCACAAGAAATATTAGACAATATTATTACAGAAGATTTTTCTTTATTAGAAAATGTAGAAGATATTAATTGTGAATATGCGATATTTTCTAATAAAAAATCATTACTTAAAGCTGAAACAAAATACAATCCAGAAACTAATTTAAATTATCTTAGAATTTTAGATTTACAAGAAAATAATGTAGATGAAGAATTGTTAAAGTTTAAAGTTTTAACAACAAAACAAGGTGAAGATTTAATTGTTACTCATAATCAAATCATAACAATAATTGAAGCCTTAGAAGTATATAAAGATTCTTTATCTGATATAAAAACATCTTCTGTATTAGTAAGAGCTAGAGCAAATTTTGAGCTTAATAAGGTTGATATAATAAAGCAATATTTTGAAGAAATTACGGACTACAATCATCAAACTGCTTGTGAAAATTGTTATAAAGGTCGTTTAAAGAAAGATAATATGATGGGATTAGGTGAAAGTGGTTTTGAGCAATCAGCAAAAAAAAGAAAATAATATTAAAAATTATTTGGAGCATAATTTCATTAAGAAATATGCTTCTTTTTAATATTACTATATTGACAACAAGGTGCATTAATGTTATACTTATACTATAATTATTTAAAATATGTTATCATGAAGTTATTGTAATTACATAAATTTTTTAGAAATTTGTATAAAGAGGGGTTGAGGACTATGTTCCAAAAAAATAAATTTAAACTTATTGTTGCTTGTGGTGTATTTTCTATAACATATGATTTGACTAAAACATTCTCCCAAAGTGTACCATTTTCTTTAGGTTATAGTCTAGTATCAGCAGTAGTATTAGGCTTCTTAATTGGTGGAATTTTCGATTATAAGAGTAATAAAAGAAGGGAAGTTCGAGAATTAAACCAAAATATTAAAGAACTTAAAAACTCTACTTTTTATAACAATGAAGATGTTATAAGTAAATTAGAAAGAATTAATAAATTAAGAAAAGATAACTCTATATCGGAAGAAGAATACTTAAAACTAAAAAAACAATTGTTAAATCAGCAATAAATCCAAATTGAAGCATTTAAATAAAAACATTTACTATAGTATTCCCAGAAATCTCTTCGAGAATGAACCTAGAAAGCAATGTGAAATTTTCAAAATTCACCTTAGTTAAATATTAAAATGTATAAATTAAAAAGTCGAGTAAACATTATTGTCGCTCGACTTTTATTATTTAAGTTTATAAACATTATTCTAAATCTTGTTCTGAATATAATCCCCTTGCTTTATTTTCTTGTGCTTGTTTCTTTCTTTCTGCTCTTGAATTTTCCTTAGAAATTAATTTAGTCTTTTCATTTCTATTAGTATTAACAGAAAATAATTTAGCTATATTATTAAATAATTTTTGTACTGCAAAATCTGGTTTTTTCTTATCAACTACTATTTCCTTTTTTGCCTTTAAAATATTATTTCCAATCCTTTTGTATATATCATCTTTTGCATTTTCTTTGGCTTCCTCAATAGATTCTGCCTTGTCAGTATATAATCTAGTTAATTCCTCAACGCTTTTCATATACCCATCAAACATTTTTTTGTATTGTGGTAACTCAATAATTCTATCTGTTATCTTATTAATTTCAGCTTTAACTTCTGGTGGCATTAACTTATATTGTAATCTTCCCTCTTTAGGTACTTGTAGCTCTACAATCATTTCTCCTATTTCTTCAAGTGTTTTTCCCCTAACTCTATCCCCTAAGATAAAATCGTTAACTTCTATATCTATTACCCCTAATTCATCTTTAACTAAATCTAACTGGTTTTGGAGATTAATTAAATCTTTTGATATTTGTATTTCCTTTTCTTCATCAATTTCATTTTTTACTTGTAATATCTCATTCTTTATATATTCAATATTATCAAAAGAAGAATTCTTTAAATCTAGTTCCAATTCTTTAAGCTTATCTTCAAGCTCTGCTATTTTATTATTCTTAATTTCATTTTTAGATGTTGATTTTAATTTTTTTAATGCTCCTTCCTTTTTGTTTATATCATATTGTTTTTTTATATTATTTAACTCTTTTTCAAGCTCAAATAAATTTGTAGATTCTATATCATTAAAATCACTTTTATTTAAAAACTCTATTTCAGCAAAAGGCTTCATTTTTTGTTCAGTTATTCTATCTGTAAGATTCTTTATTCTAGTATCTAAATCAGTATTTATTTCATCAAAATACTCTTTGTTTAAATACTCAATTCCATTTTTAATAACAAATAGATTTTCTTCAATATCTTCATCTAACTTCCATTTGTTAGCTTCAAATTCAGAAGATAATTCAAATATCTTTTCTTCTAAATTATCTATATCTTTTATCTCTATATGTTCAGTTTCAGCTTTTAATTTTAAGTATTGCTCTCTTAATTCAACTTCTTCATTTGATAACTTTTCAATGTCAATTATATCAATTTTAATATTCTTATCATTAAAATCATTTTCTATATCTATACACTTCTTCTTATTTATTAAATCAACTAAATCACATTTCATTTTAATAACTTCTTTTTTATTACTACATATCTTTCTGTTCTTTTGAAGCTGAAAAATCCCTAAGCTTAATTTAGCTTGATATATATAGTCCTCATACTTATCTACATTGCCTAAACTTCTAGCTAACTTTAATTCTTTTTCTAACTTAATAATTTCCTTTTTATTTTCTAAACCTTTTATATTATCTCTTATATCATACATAGATATTTTTTTATTCATTTTATCTATTTTGCTTTCTAATTCTTCAATTTCTATATGCTTATCATTAATATAATCAGTATTTTCATTTTCTAAAATCTCTTTTTTTAAAATAGTTAATCTTTCTTCATATTTCTTAATATCATATTTTGTATTAATTTCATCAACCTTTTCATCAAGTTCTAAAAACTTCTTACTGTAATCTGTGTTATCAAACCCTTTAGTAGTATCAGTTAAAAAATCTCTATAGATATTTTTCAAAGATAAAACCGATTCAAGTTCATTGCTAAATATATCTTTAGTTAGCTCTTTGCGAATATTTTCTATATTTTTTTTAGGAATAGCTCCTATATTTCTAACTTCTGGTTCTTTGTTCCATATCATTAAATGAACATGGGGGTGTCCACTTTCCCTATGAAAAGCTCCCACCCACTCTAAATTTTTATAAGGAATATTTAATTGTTTAGATATATATAACATCTTATCTCTAATCAAATTCTCCCAGTTGTCTTTTTTGTCAAACCCTTTTTCTATAGCTTCACTTTCTCTTAATGAAACAATACCTCTATATACATATCCGTTATAATTTTTCATTGTTTCAGATACTGACTTTAAATCTACTTTTACATTATCCTTGCTAAATAATCCATGTGAGCGTGGTCTATCCGAAATATATTTCATATATTCATCATTTGCTGACTTATTATAATCCCCTTCAATTTCTTTCATATCATCATTTAATGCAACACCATCTCTTGTTCCTATATAAATAAGATGGTACATATTATTCATTTTTGTTTTTTTTAAATTAGGACTTTGAAATTTCAATTTAAAAATAACCTTACTCATTATTATCCTTTCCAGAAACATCAATATAAACATTGCTATATTTAGAATTGTTTCTTCCTTTATATATTTTTGAAATATTTATAATTTCAAAGTTTTTATTTATAATCTCTTTAGCTTCTGCTAATTCCTTATTTCCATTTTTATCATCAACAAATGTAATTCTTAATTTTAACATTTTTCCTTCTCCAAATTTCTATAATATAAAGCACAATATCCATTCATCACTCTCAAAAAAGCATAAATTTCTTCATTCTCACGAACTGGTTTTTTAATCTCCTTACATCTAGTTTTGGATAATAAAACATTCTCAAAAGCTTTGTATTCACTTTGTTGTATCATAGGTTTCTTTGTGCTTTTACAATATTCAGCAGAAAAAAATCCACAACTGTTATACATAGGTATTTTCTTTTTTTCCTTCAATACTAAGCCTAATTTTTCTTTCATCTTGTTTATTTTTTTCTCTAACTTAATAACCTTCTCATTTTCTTCTCTATATAACCTATAATTTTCATATCTAGCATTTATTAATTTCTTATTTTCTTCTTGTAATTCAGAGTTTTTTTCTTTCAATTTTTCCACATCTTCTAACAACAAATCATAATCAGCTTGTAAGCATTTATCCACCCAAATAGAAAAAGATTTAGGAGAATTATACAATATATCATGTATTCTATTATTTAATAATTCTTTATATTTAATATCATCATAGCCTTTAATTTCTCCATAAAAATAACCTTTAATTCTTTTTACTCCAATAGGATAAATCCTTAACTTTATAGAATTATTATCAATTTTTCCCCATGCTCCATCTAAAAACTCTTTAACGGTTTTTCCTATATATTCTTTACCTTCATATCTATCTTCTTTATTTATTACTTTGTTATAACAATACAAAGTTGCCTTGCAATCTTCTAAGCTATCATGAGCATTGCCTAAGTAATATCCATAATACAAGCAACAATCAATTAATGACTTCCAAGTGTAACTACCAAAATACTCATTCCATTGACCATAAATTTCAGCAAACTCATACATCAAATCATAAATATTATTATTAAATTCAACTCCATACTTGTTTAAAAATCCAATTTCAAATTCAGAATTATAAATAATAATTTCATCAGTATTAGTTAAAATATTTGTTAAAACCTCAACATAATCTTCAAAAGGTTTTTTATCAAAAACCATTTCTGGGGTTATGTTATGTATTCCTTCTGCTTCTTCCCATTCTGTTATATTCTTAGGTTTGCAATATTCGTTAATTAAAACATTACCATCTTGGTCTATCGCACTAACTTGTAATATTTCATCATACTTAGAACTTAATCCAGTAGTTTCTAAATCTAAAACAACTTTTTTATATTTATTCATAACTATACCCTCCCACCTAAATGTAAACGTTATTCTTTTTTTAACTTTCAGATATTATTTTTCTTAAAAATTCTTTATCGTTTATATATTTTAAGACCATTTCTTCATTATCAATACTAACCATTTCATTTCTGAACAATCTATTAATACATCTAAACTTTCTTTTTAATGGACTATCTAAGGAAAGCATTTCTGTAATTGTTCCCTTATAATAGTTATATAAATAAGAAGCTACTAACATTTTATTTTCAAATAAAATTTGATTCTCTATCCAAAAACCAACATTATTCATATCAACATCACTTTTTATAAGTTTTTTATAAACTTCAATTCCATCATCATTATTAAAGTGAATATCAACAAAAATATAATCATACTTTTCAAAATAATCTTTTTTAAAATAATCAAAGGCATTACCCCTTATTATTGTTATATCTTTTCTCTTGAATTGTGGTAATATATACTCTTTAAAAAAATTAATTATAGTTTCATTTTTTTCTATAACAGTAACATGAGTAACATCATCTTTTAGTAAACACATATACTGAAAAAAACCTATCCCTAATCCAAATGTTAATACATTTCCTTTTGCTCTATCAATTTCAGCTTTCATTGTATTATATTCCATGACACTTGGGGTCATATATACATTCCCATTTTCAGTTACCTTAAAAGTTTTAATATCTTTATCATAAGCTCCATAATGAACATACGTTTTTAAATATTTATCTGTTATTGGATAATCAAACATATGCAAAACATTTTTATTAATAGTAAATTCTTCTAAACATATATCTCCATTATTTTTTATTCCATTAAATTTAATATCTCTGTTATATGGAATATCAAAAAAAGTATCTATGCTATGTTTAACTTTTAAGTCTAATCCTAAATTTGAATACTTTTCCGAAAGCTCTTTTACTATATCAGCTTTAGCCTTTCTGTAATCATATCTGTTTCTATTGTAAATTAAATACTCATTTACATTTCTAACTAAGGTATCTAAACACCTCTCAACTTCTATATTTTTAATAAGCTTCATTCTTCTTTCCTTTCACTTCCTCTTTAATAGCTTCTTGAACTTCAACTTCACTATCACTTACTTTTCCCTTAACATACGCAACTCCCTTTAATCTTGCTTTTTCATATACCTCTAAAAAATCTTTTTGTTTATTTGGAGGAACAAAATCTGCTAATGCTTGTGCATTTAAAAATGTTGATGTTGCACTCATAATAGCTCCTTTTGCAGATATAGAAGCCAATCTCTCTATTTGTGGTTTTAATATAGCTCTTAATCGTTCATCTATTATTTCAACAACGCTATCAACACTTTCTTCTAAAGCATAATTTTTCTTTCCTTCGTAGTACATCTCTCTAACATATTCAGAAGCAGTAATCCCTCTCTTTTTTACAACTTCCTCTATATGTTTGTATTCATCTTCTGTAAATGTTACGTTAACTCTTGGCATATAATCAACTCCCAACTATATTTTATAATAAAAGTGTAACATATAAATTAAAAAATGTCTATATTCGTAACACCATATAATCCCTTTAAAATCAAGGCTTTGCCTTGATGTTGTGGCTTGTCGTGTAACGACCTTATCCTGCCCCTTTTGAAAAAAGGGGAAAAACCCTTACTTTAAAAGTAAGCAACTTAGAAATCTCTTCGAGATTAGGAATAGAAAAAGAACTATTCAGTTCTATCCCCTTCGGGGGTATTATTATATTTAAAAAGATTTTTCAAAGTTTTCGTTGTTTGATGAACGTACTGCAAAGCAGAACACGTTTAGCTAACATAAGAAAAATTTCAAAAATCTTAACCTTCATTTTATTGACAACAAGGTTAAAAATACTTATAATAAAATTAAGGAGTTGTTCTTTACAATAAACCTATAAACCAGTATAATAAAATTAAATTGGTCGCTACTCCCAGATGGCGAGTTATAAAAAGGGAGTTGGTACTACTCAATTGCCAACTAAAAATGAGTGTAGCAACCAAGCAACTGCTACTAAAAAGACATATGCCAAGGCTATGATTGTCGTAAAGCTTGGGTGATTAATAAAGCAAGTCCTTTTGGACTTGCTTTTTTGTTTGAGGTGATTTATGAGAAAAAAGGAAGTAAATAAAATGTACTTCATCAAAGAAGAACATTTTAAACAGTATGAAAAATATAAACTATTCTACTCCCCCAAAACTTCCACCAAGGGAAGTAGACCTCATTATCTTTGCATAAAAAAAGATAAGCTCTGTTGGGTTATTCCTTTAAGTACAAGGGTAAGTAAATATAAAAAGGAAGAAGCTAAAGAAATAGCTAAGTATAAAAGGTCAATCAAATTTCACTTTGCAAAAGTAAAAGGTGTTGAAAATGCTTTCCTTATACAAAACGCCTTTCCTGTATCTATTTATAATATATCACATGAATACTTGAATGGAGCTAATGCTCTGCAAGAACAAAAAGATATAAAAATAATTGAAAGAAAGCTCAATAATTTTATTTCAATAGCCAAGCAAGGCATTACTCTTTACAATGGTCAACCAGATTTAATATCGTTAGAAAATGATGTTAAAGAAGAAATTAAAGATAAAGAGTACATAAGAGATATAAGAAAAGAAAATAACTCTTTAAACTCACCATTTACTTTAAATAAAAACATTATCAATTCCATGTTGGAATATAGTAAAGAGAATGGCGAATATAAATCTTTAAAACAAATAGCAAAAGATTACAAAGCTAATAAAACTTCACCTATTAAAAACCCATTATTGCAAAGTATAGGAATTTTCTTTGAAGCTCAACAACAAAATCAGCTACTACCGAAAGAAATTGTAACAAAGAAAGAAGTTGCAGTTTCTAAGGAATTAGAAAGATAAAACAAAGAACAACTCTAAGGGCATATGCCCTTTTTTATTTTTCAGATTTGACAACAAGGTATTTGAGTATTATAATATTTTTGAAAATTACTTTTCAAAAATATTATAGGTGGTGAAATTATGGCAACAAATATAAAAAGATTAACAGATGAATTATATAAATCTTTTCACTTTTTTAACAAAACATTTTATAAGAACTCTTTACCAGAACCTTCAATTTTGGTTCAAAATAAAGGGAATAGAAAAAATGTATTAGGTTGGTGTACTGTAAATAAAATTTGGAATGACTATTCAACTAATGAAAAAAAATACGAAATAACTTTAGTTGCTGAATATTTGCATTTAGGAATGTTGCCTATACTGTCTACCCTATTACATGAAATGGCTCACCTATATAATCTTGTGAATAATATTCAAGATACTACTAGAGGTGGAACATATCACAATAAAAAATTTAAAGAAATAGCTGAAAAAAGTGGTTTAATTATTGAACATCACAAAACCTACGGTTGGACTTTAACAAGACTTCAACCTTCAACTATAAACTTGATAAATAATAGTGGTATAAATGAAGAAGCTTTTACTATTTACAGAATAGACCCTTCATTGAAACAATTAGAAAATGATGAAGATTCAGAAGGAGAAGAAGAAACTGCTAAATCTTCTCGCAGAAAATACATTTGTCCTTCTTGCGACACTAAAATCAATGCAACAAAAGATGTAAATGTTATTTGTGGGGATTGTGGAATTGCTTTTGAAAAAGTAGAATAATTTGGGGCATACGCCCTTTTTGTTTGCTATAAATATTGACAACAAGGTACAAAAGGTATATAATTAATTTATCAAATAAATCTAAGGAGTGAATGGTTATGAAAAATCTTTGTGATGTTTTAAATTTAAAACCAATTCAAAAAGGAATAGAATATAATTTACTAGGAGATAAAACAAAGGAAGCAGTTGAAAACACTATATCCCTTGGGAAGAATATAACAAGTATAGAGATAAATTTCAAAGATAGAATAGTTGAGTTTGAAAACACTCTGCACCATGATAAAGTCAAAAAGTTATACTTATTAGAAAGCAGAACCTTCGATAAACTTAATGGAGCTATGATAAATGCTTACTTAGAAATACTAGACGAAAATCTAAATATAATAGAAAAGATTGTTGATGATGTATGGGAATATGCAGATTGGGAAGTTGTATAAGTAGTAAAGTATCTAACGGGGCATATGCCCCATTACACAAACAAAGAGAGGTGTTCCAAATATGGTAGAAAAGTTATTGGCAGATTTTTTAAATATTAAATATAGACAAGATTTCAGAGAACAAAACAAAGGTAATTTAATACCTATAGATTGTAATTTGTCCTTTGATAGAGCTTATATCAGATGTATTTTTAAGCGAAAAATCGTTGAGCTAAATCCCAAAGAAATTATATTGATAAATGATAAAATGGATAGAACTAGAATTAATTTAAATTCAACTTTTAAAGTTCCATTAAATTTAACCCTTAATGTAGATAGAAATAAAATTATAACATTAATATCTAACTGGATAGAAGCAGAACAAAATCAAGGGCATATGCCCTCGCATATAGAATTAATCTAGGGCATATGCCCTTTTTTTATACCCCTTCATTGACAACAAGGTGCAAAAGTTGTATAATAAGTACATAAGATAAATAATGTTTAATAACTTGGGGCATATGCCCCAAGTTAATTGGAGGGGTATAGACATGGATAAATATACTGTTAACACTAACAACGAATATAGAGCTAAAATAAATACTGGGGATTTAATTTTACTAGCTAAAAGTAATGGTAATTTTGATTATTATATTAATAAAAACAATACAGTTTATAGTATATCTAAGGATAACCAATGTTGCAGTAGTTTTTTTGGAGCATTAGAATACTTTTTTAATATATATATTTATAAATCTCAAAAAGATATAAAATTAACTCAAAAAGCTTACAATTTATTACTAGCAGAAATAAAAAGCAGTTATTATTATAGAGCTATCGAGAAAAGAATTTTAGAAAATGTTAAATTCATATAAAGATATAAGGGCATATGCCCTTTATTTTTTTATTGATATGATTATCTATATTTCTATTTTCTTGTATATATAATTATATAAATACAAAAAAGAACATTTTTATATTCACCATTGACAACAAGGTGCAAAAAGTGTATAATAAGTATATAAGATAAATAAAGCTAACCAATTAGGGCATATGCCCTAATTAGGTATTGATAAAATATTAAGTTAAATTTTATCTTTACATTTAATATCCATTATTTTACAATTAACTTATTAACTAACTTAGTTAGTAAGTAAGTTAATAACTAAGTTAGTTAATAAGTTAGTTAGTTAGTAACTAAATAAATATATAGAAGTGAGGTATGAATAATGAGTAAAACAAAAGTTGTAACAATTGATATTGGAAATAGCGTTTTTAAAGTGGGGGTAGATGATAAGTTAAAACAATTCCCTTCAAAAATTAAAGAAATCGACATTAACACAATGGATTTTACAGAAGCTATTGTGTATGACAATAAATGTTGTGCTATTAGCCAAGGAGATTATGTTCATGATAATTTCAAAGCTACTAAGATTGGTTTAGAACAATTTATTTTATATGCTATCAGTACAATAACAGATGAAGTTGAAGTTAACTTGATGCTTAACTTACCAGTTAATCAAATAGCTAATAAAGAATTGCTTAAAGATAGACTTCAAGATAAAGAGTATGAATTTACAGTAAATAGTCCTTTAAACGGAATAAATAAAGAAGCTAAAATTATAAAAATAAACAAAGTTGGTGTTGTTGCTGAAAGTATGGCTTCTTACTTTTCTCTTGATGATGAAAGAATAACTGATTTTATAGTTGTTTTAGATTTGGGAAGTAAGACAATAAACTATGCAACATACACAGAAATCGGTGTATTTGATATTCCTAAAAGTGGAACTTTAGATTTTGGTGTTCATGATTTATACGAAGATATAATTGCATATTATAAAACTGAACATCATAAAACATATACAATATCAGATATTGACGCAAGAGTAAGAGCAAATAGAATAAAAATCCCTAATGAAATAAAAAATGATTTTATAGAAAAAATAAAAAACGGTTTAAAATCAAAAGGTTTCTATGATTTTGATGATTACTCTATAAAGGCTTGTGGTGGTGGAGCAATCATCTTAGGAGAAGAAATAATAAACTCATTTGCAGAAGCAGAGATATTAGAAAATCCATTGTTTAGAAATAATATGGGTAACAAAGTTATAGCAGAAGGACAAGGTTTATAATGATTAATCAAATAAAGATACAATTAAATCTATATTCTCATAGAGAAAAGGATAATATTATAATAAATAACTTGGGGTTAGATAACACTCCTACTCCTAATAAATTAGCAAGAGAGTTATTATATTCTCTTGCTACTGGTCAAACTGCTCAAATGGATAATTCTAATTCTGATATTTTAAAAAATAAAGTTATAGAGCTTCAAAAGGTTATTGAAACTTTAAAAAGTGAAAATATAATGATTAAAGCTGAAAATAACATTTTAAAATCTCAACTAAATTCAACTCCTACTAACAATGAAGTATCAGCTACTAAAGAGATTATAGAAATAAAAAAAGAAATTGAACCTAAAAAACAGAACACAAAACTTTTAGGAAGTATAAAAAGCATGGAAATATAAGTTCTCAACGGACTTATATTTTTTTATTTTAAAATTATTTAAATAAATTATTATCTAAATACAAAATTCTACAAACTTACATATATATAATTTGGTATTATTAAATGAATGAAAATATATAATTCCGAACAAACTATATTTTTAAATTTATATAAATATGAAAGGGTTGTAATTATGGATAGGGAAATTTTCCTTAACAAGAGCGTTATTGAACAGATTGAATATTTTAATAGCAAATTAGAAACTGGAATGAGTATTTCAAAAATATCAAAAGAAATAGGAATTTCTAAAAGTATTACTGAAAAATTCAAAAAAAATGGTTATACATTAAAAGACAATCAACTTGTATATATTAATACTTCTGAAAAAACATCTTCTCCAAATAAAACAACTTCTGATAAAAACAAAGAAATCAAAAAGAATAATTTAGAAGAAGTTGAAAAACCCATTGAAAAAAAATTATCTAAAAGGGGTAGACCACCTAAGAATAATAATTCAAGTAGCCATTCAATTATTATGAATAACGAACTTTGGAAAGAGCTTAGAATATATGCAATCAAAAACGATACAGATGTATCTTTGATATTGGAAAAACTTGCATTAGAGTTTCTAAAAAGTTAACGCAAAAAAATAAAGTGGATATTTTAAAAAACGAAGTGGCAGCAAAGAGTTCTGTGAAACAGATCACGATTTGCTCACACAAAGTTTTTTTAAATACTACTTTATTTTTTTGCCTAAGTTATATATAATTTATTTCAATATAATAAAAAAATAAAAAAATGTAATTAGTTTTCACAAAAAGTATTGACAACAAGGTACAAAGGGTATATAATAAACACATACATATTATAAAGGGGTGTTTATTATGATAGATAAAATACATAATTATGAAGTTGAAATCAGAGAAACTTTTGTTAAAAAATTTTACATTGAAGCTCATACTGAAAAAGAAGCTAGACAAATAGCTACTCGTATGTATGATGATGAAGAAGTAGTTCTGGATTTAGATTTTTGCGACCATATACAAACTAATATGACAGTAAAAAGAAGTAAACCAATTAAAACAAAAGATGAAATGGAAGATATTCCTTTAGTTTAACTTTTTAGGGCATATGCCCTTTTTTTATCTCAAATATATTGACAACAAGGTACAAAAATGTTAAAATAAATTCATAAGATAAGTTAAGGAGCTGATGTTAATGAAACATAGAGTGATTATAAAGAAACCTAACGAAACTGCAAAAATACATTTTATAGATACTGGATTGGAAGAGCTTCAAAACATAGTTGATGGATATATTGAATATCCATACATAAAACAATTTCATGAAAAAGGTATATCTATAATTGTAAATGAAGAAGGTAAACTTATAAATTTAGAACCAAGTATAGCACTTAATCATAAGGGTAAAATGATTGATTATTTTTGTGGAAATGTAATATTTGTTGGAACTAAAGAAACCGAAGATGGAGCAGAGAATGATAGTTTAACAGATGAACAAATTAACTTCTTTAAAGAAAAAGTATTTAACGGATTAAAATGTATAACTACTAATGGAGATGTGCTTGATGTAATAACTATATAATTTAGGGGCGTATGCCCCTAAATAAAAAACAAGTGGTAACAAATTGTAAAATGTACGGAGGGATAATGATGTCAAATATAATAGCAGTAGATAAGGAACTGTTAAAAACTTTTATTTTTGATTATATATTTAATCATACATTAGAAGAAAGTAATGGCAATATCAAAATAAGTATATATAACGGGTTCATTTATTATGAGAATACATCAAAGAACCTAAATTCAATAAAAATTATATATCATGTATCATATCATAATACAATAGAAACTACAGATAAATTGGAAAATTATAATTATTTTACTGATAGAGTTGAAGTTGTATTGGGTGATAAAGAAGAATACACCAGAGAAGAATGTAAAAACATTGCTGAAAAAATGTACTTAAAAGATGATAATGCAGTTGCTTCAATATTAAGACTATTAAATCCAAACACTAAATTTACTAAATAGGGCATATGCCCTATTTCTTTTAAAGCTTCACTTGATAACAAGGTATTTTTAGATGGTCAAATATTGTATAAAAAGGGGATATATATGTCTGTTAAAACCATAGATAGTTTTCTTACAAAAAAAGATATTGAAATTTTGAGAAAAGCTTATAACAATTACAACGTTCCAGTTGATTACCTTTCTGTTGATGTTAAAAATCTAATGTTCTATGAAGGACTTAATAAAAGCCAAGCTATAAATAAAATTTTAACCTTTATATCTAATACATAAATTGGGGCATATGCCCTATTTTTTTATTTTATTTATTGACAACAAGGTACAATTTTAGTATAATAAGTATATAAGATAAATGATATTTAAGGAGTGGTTAATCATGTCAAAAGTAAACTTTGAAAAATATATATTAAGAAATATAAGCAATGTAAAAAATATTTATTGCAGAGTTTGGAAGGGGCAAGGAGAAACCCCTGGCGAAACTACTTCTTGGTTAGATGTTTATATAGATGGAGCTGAATATGAAACAATCTTCTGTTCAGATTACTTTGAAGAAAATAGCAAAGATGTCTTAAAACTTCAAAAACAATGGGTTAAAAAGTTGAAAAATTGGATTAATCCTAATTGGGAATTAAACTTAATAATAGATGAACAATACATATAGTAAAGTGGTTAATCTACTTTACTATTTTTATATAGGAGTGATATAAATTGAATTATAACAAACTATCATTAGTAACTTACGATAATGACAAAAATAAAGACTTTAAGGAAAATATCTTTAACAACTTAAAATCTTCTTTTTATATGTTTTCAGAAATAAAAAGAATTAAAGAATCTACATTAAAAGAATATCTTAAAATATTTATCTATAAAGATAATACGGTAATGCCAGTTGCTCCTACAAGTTACCTTCCTAAAGGTTACTTCGAGAGAGTTAAATTCCAAAATGCTATGTATATAGATAAAAATAATAAAACTATTCTTCTGATAGAATTATAAGGGCATATGCCCTTTTTTGTTTTTACACTTATTCTATGAACTTTTTATATTATTGACAACAAGGTGCAAAAGCGGTATAATAAATATATAATATAAACGATATTTAAGGAGTGGTTGAATTGAAAAGAAGTTATAGAGGTTTGAGCTTAGAAATTAGAGAATTAAAAGAAAAATATGTAATTATAGTTGAAGATAAAACTGATGGTAAATTAAAATCTTATAAACAAAGATTTGAAGCTCCAAAAGATGATAACGAAGCAAAAAGAGAAATGTTAGATAATGCTAAAGAGTGGTTATGGAATATGGGTAATTATAACGGAGAAGCTAATGTTATGATGGATAGATGTTATTATGATTGGATAAAAGCATTAAAACTAAGCGTTCCGTATGATGAATATTTTAGTGCTATATTAGGAATGGCAATGTGATAGGGGATATATGCCCCTATTAATTCAAATGATGTATCATCATTATAGGTTCTTGATAGGGTGTATGCCCTATCCTTATTAAAATTTATAGGAGATTAAATATGAGCAACAAAAAAGATGAAGTATTGTGTTTTTTTTGTAATAAAAAAATTAAAGATGGAATTATGTGTGATAACTGCGAAGATGAGTTGATTGATTATATGTCAGAGCATAAAGAAACTGATTATTTGAATAATTGATTTATATATTATAAGCACCTAATAAGTGCTTATTTTTTTAACTATGTTATAATTACAATGTAATACATATGTAATACGTTGTAGTAGTATTACATATATATTGTATTTTAACTATAGGTTTAATAAATTTTATAAAAAATCTAAGTAATATCATTTTGGAAACATTGAATTTTGAAAAATTTTTTTATAGCTGCTAACTGTACTGCGAAGCAGATCACAGTTGGCCGATATAAAAAAATCGAAAAATTTAATGTTGGAAAAATGGAAAAAGGAGTATTGATATGGAGAATAAAGAACAAAAAGCAACACCAACTACATTTAGAATTACATCTACTACAAATGATAAGTTTAAAGAATTAGCTCAATCTTTTGGATTTACACAAGAAGAAATGCTTAGTAACTTAATATCTACTTATGAATTAGAAAATGCTAAAGCATTAATAATAAATAGAGAAAAGGAAATTGATGAATTCCAATCTCATGTTTCACGATTGGTTAACATCTATTTAAATTCTTTGGAGCTAAACCAAAATTCAGAAACTAGAATACATGAAAAATATTCAGAGCAACTTAATAAAAAAGTAGAAATGATAAATTTACTTCAAAATAAAATAGCAGAAATGAAAGATAATGTTGAAAATCAAAATTTACTTTTAACAAACACATTAAATGAAAATGCTAAACTTACAGATGAAGTTGATAACCTTAAAGATACTTTAGGAACAAAAGAAAAGCTTATTAAAGAGTATATTGAAAAGATTGATACATTTTCATCATTAATTACAGAATACACCGAATATAAAAATGATTATATGAAGCTCAAAGATAAATTAGATTCTTTATCTGCTGAGAAAGAAGAAGCTTTATACAATTTAAAACAAGTCAAATTAGAAAATATTAATCTTGAAAAAAGAGTAGAGCTTTTATTGAACCAGATTCAAGATAATAAGGATAATTTGCTTCAAATAAAAACAGAACACAAAGAAAATCTAGCTCAAATTAAATCCGAACACTCGGAGTTAATTAAAACTAAAAATTTGGAGCTAGAAAGGGCTTCTAAGGAGCTTTTCGACCAATTACAAGCATTAACATTAAAACACGAGAATGAAGCTTCTAAGCTCAATAAAACGCATATGGAAGAAATAACTCAAATTAAAGCTGAATATAAAGAAAATTTAAATCGAATACAAAATGAAAACGTAAAAGAATTGAAAGTTTTAGAAGAAAGATTGATTATTGAGCATAATAACAATTTAGAAACGTTGAAGTTGAATTATGAAAAACAACTTTTTGAAAAAGATAAAGAATTAAATAAATTTAAAAATATATAATTATGAAAATATATATTTTTTATATATGAAATTAAAGAAGTAGTTTAATTAAAAAGCTACTTCTTTAATTTTATTTAAATCTTTTATGGTAAAGACATAGAAGTAACTTTTAAATAATAATACAATTAAATTCCTAAAAAAAGAAGTATATCATAATTGTGGATATAACTTTGGAGCTATTTGTAACAAATTATATTTATTAAGAAAAAAATAATTAAAATAAAAATAACTACGACATATAAGGTAGTAGTAAGGTAAATATAAAGTAATATAAGGTAAAATAAAGTAATATAAGGTAGAAACCCCGTAAGCTAGATATACCAATGGCTACAGAGCTTAAAAGGGAAGGACATAGCACCAAAAAGGGAAGGACATAGCACCAAAAAGGAAAGGACATAGCACCAAAAAGGGAAGGACATAGCACCAAAAAGGGAAGGACATAGC